>Ga0315289_10003685_pt1 | contig 23086 bp, 21 predicted proteins | sample YL17G11_40_MG_FD_203452 | JGI IMG/M metagenome (GOLD analysis project Ga0315289, IMG submission 203452) | Sediment microbial communities from Yellowstone Lake, YNP, Wyoming, USA - YL17G11_40 | ecosystem: Environmental > Aquatic > Freshwater > Lake > Sediment | place: USA: Wyoming | collected... | reverse complement strand
AATAATGGCCACGGATGCCCAGCTGTCGGCAGAGCGGCCTATGACACGGGCGGCAATGACTTTAAAGGGAGCCTGCTGTTTTAAGGAAACTAATCCTTTCAGGCGGGTATTTTCCTGAGTGAGTTCGGTGAGCGTATTAAGCTTATTCTCTAGAAAATCATTCTCTTTGCGCAGCCTCTCGTTCTGGACATAATTACGGTGATAAAAAATCAGGCCGCCGATTTCACGCTGGATTGCCGTAATAATACTAAACGGATGCAACAGAGTACCAAGGAATGGGGCGCGTATTGTCGAGACTGAAAGGGATAGGAATACAACCAGAGTTACGCAGGAAGCGACGATTATGAGGGTTTTCTTTTTGACTTTAAACACATCTTAAAATGATGCGGGATCTATTTTTTAACCGTGTATCTCGGACTTAACAGGGACGGTGACTTTCTTCAGGTATCTAATCTCATCCAGGACTTTACCGGTGCCGTTGGCTACTGCCGTAAGCGGGTCCTCAGCGACATGGACCGGCAAGCCTGTCTCTTCGGAAATAAGCCTGTCTAAACCTTTAAGCAAAGAACCGCCTCCGGCCATGACAATGCCATGCTCAATCAAATCCGCGGCTAATTCCGGCGGCGTCCTCTCCAGCGATATCTTGGCTGATTCCAGTATCGCCCGAATAGGCTCCTGCAGCGCTTCCCGGATCTCTTCCGATGTGATGGTGATAGTTTTGGGAAGGCCAGCAACCAAATCCCTACCCCTGACTTCTATGCTCATTTCTTCTTCCAGCGGATAGGCTGAACCGATCTTCATCTTAATGTCTTCGGCAGTACGCTCGCCGACCATCAGATTATATGTCTTCTTTAAATACTCAATGACCGCCTCATCCATCTCATCGCCGCCGATACGTATGGATCTTGAAAAGACCGTACCGGCAAGAGAGATGACCGCGATCTCCGTAGTGCCGCCGCCGATATCAATGATCATATTCCCCACGGGTTCTTGTATTGGCAACCCCACACCGATTGCCGCCGCAATCGGCTCTTCGATCAAAAATACTTCCCGGGCTCCCGCGCGTTCAGCGGAATCCTTTACCGCGCGTTTTTCAACTTCGGTAATGCCGGAAGGGATGGCGATAACGATCCTCGGCCTGACCAGAACACGGCGATGATGCACCTTTTTTATAAAGTACCTTAACATCGCCTCGGTGATCTCAAAATCCGCGATAACACCGTCTTTCATCGGCCTGATGGCAATGATATTCCCGGGTGTGCGGCCGAGCATGCGCTTTGCCTCATCCCCTACTGCCAAAACATGGGACGTCCCGCGCTCAATAGCGACTACAGAGGGCTCGCATAAAACCACCCCTTCTCCTTTCACATAAACCAGAGTGGTAGCGGTGCCTAAATCAATTCCCATGTCATTGGAAAATAAGCCGCAAATATAGTTGATTACATTTGTAAAGATATCCTTGAAATTTGCCATATTTTGCTCCTAAATGGACCCCGCCTATGGTGGGGGTGAGTTCAATCTCAAATTTACGTTCCGTAAATTTGGATTCCACTGATTTTATCAGGAATTAAACCCTATGTCAAATGAAAACTTACGACCTTTAGCTGGTTAAACCGCCTAAGACTTTAATGAATCCGGGAAAGGACTTATTGATGCAGGAAATATCATCTATTTTGGTCTGTCCTATCGCTGCTAAACCCGCCACGATCATGCTCATGGCTGTGCGATGGTCGCCGAAACTTCTCACCGAGGCGCCCTTAAGCTGGCCTATGCCCCTGACTACGATATTTTCGGCCCTCCCGGACTTGACTACTCGAATATCGGCTCCCATCTTTTTTAAATTGCTGAACATGGAATTTATCCGGTCAGCCTCCTTTACCCTAAGCTCCTCTACGCCTTGGAAAACGGTTTTACCGCGGCCGCTTGCCCCAGCAACCATCAAAATCGGCAGCTCATCGATCAGGGAAGGGATCTCTTTCTTTTTTACCGTCGCGTTTTTTAACCTGCTGCCCTTAATGATTATGTCGCCCATGGATTCGCCTCTTGTGGCTTGCGGCTTTGAAGCTAGGACTTTAATACGGACACCCATCCGTTTTAACACGCTGATGACACCGCTTCGCGAAGGATTTAAACTTACATTTTTAATTATAATTTCCGAGCCCGGAAGGATAGCGGCAGCGACCATAAAAAACGCGGCTGAGGAAATATCGCCCGGCACATAGATCTCACCCGGCGAAACTAACCTCCTTCCTCCTCGGACTATTATTGTGTTCTTTTTAACTTGGATATCCGCCTTAAATAACCTAAGCATCCGCTCGGTATGGTCACGCGTCTTGACCGGCTCAATGACTTTTGTCTTGCCTTTTGCGTAAAGGGCGGCTAACAATATCGCCCCCTTTACCTGCGCTGATGCCACCGACATCTTATAAGTGATCGCCTTAAGGCTTCTACCTCGAATTGTAACCGGAGGATACTCATCCCTTCCTCTGCGGCGCGCGACTATATTTGCGCCCATTGACCTTAACGGCGCGGTAACGCGCAGCATGGGGCGGCGCGACAGAGACCTTCCCGCGATAAGCCTGGTCACAAAATTTTGTCCGGCTAATACCCCTGACAATAACCTAAAGGTCGTGCCGGATTCGCCGATAAAAATAGGGCTGCCCGGTTTTGATAAGCCAGACAACCCTCTTGCGTTTACTTCAATAACAGATTTACTGCGCTGTTTTAAATTCAACCCTAATTTTCGCAAAGCCGCGACGGTAGAAAGACAATCCTCATTGGCAGGATAATTTTTGATTATGGTTTTCCCCCGGGCGAGGGCGCTCAAGATCAGCGCGCGGTGGGCAATAGATTTGTCTCCGGGTAGGGAGATCTTCCCCTTGAGCGAAAAGACAGGGCGGACTACCAGGCCCCTCATTTAGCTTTTGCTACAGCCCTATCACCTTCTGCGATCTTATTTTTATCCGCGGATATAAAACCTGCCGCAGACATGGAATCATGGACCTTCTCTATCTTCACATCGCCGATATACTGGCCGTTGTGGTAAATAGAGAATATATAACCTACGGCTACGCCATCCCTGCTTCCAACCCCGAGCACCGCGAAATTATATTCTTTGTTTACAACCAGGACCTTTGCCTCCTGGCCCTGCGGCTGCGTTGTACCGACAGCAACTGGCTGTGGCCGTGGCTGAGCGGGAGCTTTAGACTTGACGGCTTTTGCCTTTTTGCCTTTTTTGGTTGCGGGTTGCGCAGGAACAGTCGGAGCCGAGCTGACCACTATCTTTCCCAATTCGATGTCCCGTGTCTTTGCTTCCAGGTCGCTGATCTTAACCTCTAGATCTTTTTTCTGTGCCTGCATCTGAGTAAGCTGTTCCTGGGTTTTTCTTCCTTCTTCCTGAGCCTGATTCAGCTTGTTCTCCAAGTCTACGCGGGAGGCCTTCTGCTCTTCCAGGTCTGCTTTTAACTGCTCAAATTTGACCTGGGCCTCTTGCCTGGCAAGGGATTCCTGCTGCAGCTGTGTATCCAGCGTTTCAATCTGGACTTTATCCTCCTGCAATTTAAGCTGCAGGTCGGCGATCTTTTTCTTCGACTCATCGAGATTTGACTCGGTGGTTTTCAGCCTTGAATCCATTTCATCTAATTGAGCCTGCAAATCGAGGTTCTTGGCGTGCTCTTTCTGGAAAAAATAAAAACCGCCGCCGGCAATAGCTAATGCAATTATAATTAAAACAGTCAAAATACTCGTAATGACATTGCCTCTGCGGTCCATGTTCTCCTCCTTCACAGTAGTGAACCCCAATCCATCCGATAGGATTGGGGGTACAGTAGTGAACCCCAATCCATCCGATAGGATTGGGGGTACAGTAGTGAACCCCAATCCATCCGATAGGATTGGGGGTAAAAAGTATTTATTATCACGATTTATTATCTTAACTTAGTAATATATCACCAGTTATGTAAAAATCAAGTGATATTTTCAATGAATACTTTGAACTCAGCAGGGATATCGCTTGAAAACTCAATGAATTTTCCGGTGCGCGGATGCGTAAAACCAAGGGACTTGGCATGCAGCGCCATGCGGACGAACTCGTTATGTTTACCGTATTTTTTGTCGCCGAGGATCGGGTGGCCTAAAAACGCAAGATGCACGCGCAGCTGATGCGTCCTTCCGGTATGTGGCTTTAGTTCCACCAGGCTAAACTCTTTTGTACGCTTAAGTGTGCGGTAAAGGGTGCGGGCAAATTTTGCCTGTTCGCTAAAACTGACTGCCATATTTTTTCTTTTTACCGGATGCCTGGCGATGGGCAGCTCTATCACATCCGCATCAAACTCAACCCTCCCCTTTACCAGGGCGATATAGGTGCGCTTGATCGTGTGTTTTGCGAATTGCTCGCTCAACGCGTGATGCGCAAAATTATTTTTCGCCACAACCATGATGCCGGATGTTTCCTTATCAAGCCTATGCACGATCCCCGGCCTTTCAGGGTTGACGTCCGATAGTTTTTTGAAGCGGTGCAGCAGCGCATTCACCAGCGTATGCTCATAATTTCCCGGCGCAGGGTGCACCACAAGCCCGGCCTGCTTATTGATCACCGCTAAATCATCATCCTCATAAACAATATCCAAGGGGATCTCTTCCGCCTGCGGGACGCTGTCCTTCTTCTCTTCTATGACTACCTTGATCTCATCCCGGGCCTTTACTTTATAATGGGGCTTTGCCAAGGCTAGGCCGCTGGAGCTTACTGATCCATTTTTTATCAGGCTCTGGATGAATGTCCTGGATAACCCCAGCTTATGCTTTGACGAAAAATCCGCCAAAAACACATCCAGGCGCATGCCAGCCTCTGCGGGCTGTACTTTCAGAGTATATTCCTGCATATCATTTTTTTGTTTTTGCGATAAGTATTAATTTAAAAACAGCGACGAGAAAAATAATGGCGCTGATAACCTGAAATTGTGTAAGACATGAGAAGAACGGCGGGCTGTCCCCGCGCAGGAATTCGATGAAGAACCTTTTCGCCGAGTATAATAAAAGGTAAGCGTAGAAAATCTGTCCGTCAATATGCGGCCTGTCTTGCAGGAATCTTAAAACTATGTAAATCAGGAGCAAAAGCAGAGAAGAATATAGTTGCGTGGGGACCAGGATCGACTCGTGCGCCGGGAAATAGATGCCGAATTCCGCGTGTTTTCCGTAACAACAGCCATTCAGAAGGCAGCCGATCCTTCCGATGCTTTGCGCAAGGGCGACAAAAGGAACGACTAAATCCAGAGTTTTATATATAGATAGTTTCTTTAATTTCATGTAGATGATGCTTGCGCCTGTGCCTAGTATCAACCCGCCAAACCAACTCAACCCGCCGCGCTGAAGCATTATGGCCTCAATCGGGTCCTTGGCGTAAAAGGAGAGATTATCGATCACATAAAGAATGCGCGAGCCGATTATCCCGAAAATAAACGTAAAGAATAAGAGATTAAAAATTACCTCCGGATCTATCCCCTGCCTTTTCGCCTCTTGGCAGATCAGCAATGAAGCGGCTGAAAAAGCGATAACCAGCATCATGCCGTAGGAATAAACCGTAAAAGGTCCGATTGTGCAGATTGTAGGAAACATCTTCTAATCTTTCTTTTTCAATAAAGACACACCAAGTAAGACCGCGCCGATAGTGATGGCGCTATCAGCTACATTGAAGACGGGCCAGACGTGAAAATCCAGGAAGTCGATGACGTATCCGAAAAATACACGGTCGATCAGGTTGCCTAAAGCTCCCGCTAAAATAAGGCTCAAGGCGATGCTATAAACAGTCCTATTGCCTTTATTCTTTAATTCTGAGTAGATCAAGCCCACGGCGATTATCGAGGTAAAAACAAATAAGGGGACCTGGTTCTTCAGTATCCCGAAAGCGGCACCCCGGTTATGCACTAATGTAAGCGAAAAGATCCCCTTGATCACAGAGATCTGCTGATTTAAGATGAGGCTTTTAGTGACGATAAATTTGGTAAGCTGGTCGAGGAATATTACTGCTGCGGCGATGATAAAAATCATCTGGTAAGAGATCTATTTTTTCTCTTTTTTTGCCTGGCACTTGACGCAGAGCGTAGCGTAAGAAAGAGCCTTGAGCCTATTTTTGGCAATGAGGTTTTTACAGCTTTCGCATATGCCGAATGTGCCTTCCTCTATTTTCTTCAGCGCCTCATCGAGCGCGTATAACAGCTCGCGCTCATTGGAAGCCAGGACCAGGGAGAACTCCCGGTCGTAATTATCGGTGGCCACATCCGCCATATGATAGGTGTATCCGGAAATATCTCCGGAGGCTTCCTTCTGTGATTTTTTAAGCGTATCTTCTGAGATGTGCTTTATCTCATCGAGGATCTCTTCTTTTTTCTTTAAGATTATCTTCTTAAATTCCAGCAGGTCCTTCTTGGTATATTTCTTTTTCAATTTATTTCTCCTTGCCCTATAGCCACCGTGCACCTGTGGCAGATTTCAGGGTGCTTTGCTGATTTTCCGACTGACTCGCTGTAATTCCAGCAGCGCACGCACTTTGCGCCTTCGGCTTTCTTGACTTCAATTGCGACTTCCGGGCAGCTTTTGCTGATCAGGCCTCGGTCAAGCTGGTCCTTTTTTTCAATAAAAACCTGGGAAACCTTAAATATCTCTAAAAGGTCTTCCCGTAAACTTTCTACATATGTATAACGGATTTGACTGTTTGTCAATAGAATTATTTGCGCGTCAAATGAGCTTCCGATCTGGCCATCACTTCTCTTCTCTTCCAAGGCCTTAGCTACGTCAGGGATCATCTCCATAGCGGCCTTCAGCTCCTCTTCGATATTCTCTTCTACGGGCGCATTATGCTGCGCAAAAACAGGATCCGGCGTAGGCCAGCCGGCAAGATGGACGCTTAAGATATCTGCATCACCGCGCTCCTTAGGCATCGCAGCCCAAGTTTCTTCGGCAGTAAAAACGATTATCGGCGCCATTATCCTTACTAAGGCATTCAATACCTCGTACATCGCGGTCTGCGCAGCCCTTCTTTCTTCGGAATCGACGGCATAGGTATAGAGCCTGCCCTTTACCATATCCAGATAATACATCGACAGGTCTTCGTTACAAAAATCATAGATCGTCTTGTAGGCTTTATAAAATTCAAAATCGCCGTACCCTTTATCCACCGCTTCCAGGACCCGCTGCAGCCGCCGCAAAATCCACTTATCGATCTTTTTTATTTTTTCGTAATCTACCTTGTCTTCATCCGGATTAAAATCATTCAAGTTGCTTAAAATAAACCTGATGGTGTTCCTGATTTTCCGGTATGCCTCTGAGAGGCGCGAAAGGATTTCCGGAGAGATCCGGATATCCTCGTTATAATCGCTTGAGGCGACCCACAGCCTTAAAATATCCGCGCCGTAATCCTTGATAATATCAAAAGGAGAAATGACGTTGCCGAGGGATTTAGACATCTTCCGGCCAACTCCATCGACCACAAAACCGTGAGTAAGCACGTTTTCAAAAGGAGCCCTTGCGTCGATACAGACCGAGGGGATCAATGATGACTGGAACCATCCCCGATGCTGGTCAGAGCCTTCAAGGTACAAAGCGCAAGGGGTCCTGCCTCCCAGCTCTAGCCTCTTTTTTAACACCGCCTGATGGCTCACCCCGGAATCAAACCAGACATCCAGGATATCGTTGCCTTTCTGGAAATCCTTCCCCTTGCAATGCGGGCATTCTATCCTTTCGGACAAAAACTCCTTGATATCTTTTTCAAACCAGCAGTCTGAGCCATCCTCGGCGACAAAACGCGCGTATTTTTCTATGACTGAAGGCTCAAGCAGCTCCTCATGGCAATTCCTGCAGACCAGCGCCGGAATAGGCACTCCCCAATAACGCTGGCGCGAAAGGCACCAGTCCGGGCGAAGTTCGACCATTGCCGAGATCCTCTCTTTGCCAGCCTCGGGGATCCAGCGGACATCGTTCTTGATCACTTCAAGCAGCTTATTCCTTAAATCATTATGCTCTAGGCTTAAGAACCACTGTTTGGTCGCGCGGAAGATGATCGGATTCTTGCAGCGCCAGCAGTGCGGGTAAGAATGCTGGACCGAGCTATCAAAAAGCAAAACCCTTAGGTTTTCAAGCTTCTCAATTATCAACTTATTGGCATCGTAGACATTCAGGCCGCTGAATTCTCCGGCGGTGGCGTCAAAATTGCCTTTGCTGTCAACCGGCATGATGATGTCTAATTTGTATCTTATGCCGGTAAAATAATCCTCATTTCCGTGGCCGGGAGCGGTATGCACCAAGCCCGTGCCTTCATCTTTAGAAACATAATCTGCCAGGACCACCCTCCCCTTTCTTAAGCCGAAAGGATGCGTATAATGCAGGCCTTCTAGTTCCCTGCCGCTAAATTCTTTTATAACCTCGTGCTTTTTAATCCCGGCCTGCAACATCACATTTGGCAATAATGCCTTGGCGACGATCAGGCTGCCCTTATCGGTCTTAATGTATGAATACGTTAGATCCGGATGCAGCGCCACCGCGACATTGGCGATCAGCGTCCAGGGAGTAGTGGTCCAGATCACCAGATAACTATCTTTGCCGAATCCTCTTGCCTCATCCAAACAGAATTTCACATATATCGAGGGGGAAGAATGGTCTTCGTATTCCACTTCCGCCTCGGCAAGTGCTGTTTCGCATTTATAGCACCAGTTGACCGGCTTGAGCCCGCGGTAAACGTATCCGGCCTTGACCAGTTCATTCAAAGAGCTGACTATTGCCTCTTCGTAATCCGGGCTCAATGTCAGATACGGATTCTGCCAGTCCCCGAAAACGCCCAGACGCTGGAACTGCTCTTTCTGGTTGTTCACGTATTTCATCGCGTAGCCGTGCGCCTTTTTCCTGAATTCCAATTGGCCGATCTGGTATTTAGATATCTTTAGCTCTTTAAAAAGCGCATGCTCTATGGGCAGGCCGTGACAGTCCCATCCCGGGACATATGCCGAATCATAACCTTTCATCGTCCTGTATTTGACGATGATGTCTTTTAAGGTCTTATTCAGGGCATGCCCTATATGGATATCACCGTTGGCGTAGGGCGGGCCGTCATGCAGGATGTATCTGGGCTTACCTTCTGATTTCTGGCGGGTAAGCTTGTAGATATTTTTATCCTGCCACTCCTTTAACAATAGCGGCTCCCTTTTGGGAAGGTCCGCTTTCATGGGGAATTGTGTCTTGGGTAGATTTAAGGTTGATTTATAGTCGGTATTATTTGACATACTTTCCTATTATTATATCCAGATCCTTTTTTGCTTTAGCGGGGATCATAGCCGCGTCTGTGATGATCGAATTTTTCAAAGCGTCCTTACAAACACAGGTCCTCTTTTCCGGAAGCTTCTTGATCAGCGTGTGTATTATCTTCTTGGAATTCTCAATGTTCTTGAGTAAATTGCCGACCACCATTTCTATGGTTATTTTTTCATATTCCGGATGCCAGCAGTCATAATCGGTCACACAGGCCAAAGTAGCATAACAGATCTCTGCTTCCCTGGCTAATTTTGCCTCGGGCATGTTAGTCATACCGATGACATCCATGCCCCAGCTGCGGTAAAGGTTAGACTCAGCCAGCGTGGAAAACGCCGGCCCTTCCATATTTATATAAGTCCCGCCTTTATGCATCTTGACTTTTAAATCTTTGCCCGCTTCGTAGCCGGCGTCGTAAAGCAGGTCGCTTAGCTGCGGACAAACCGGATGCGAAAAGGAAATATGCGCGACGATCCCGTCGGTGAAAAAGCTCATCTCACGCGCATGATTGGTGCGGTCGACATACTGGTCAACTACCACAAAATCCAGGGGCCTAAGCTCATCCTTGAGGCTGCCGCAGGCTGTGACCGAGACAATCCGGTCCACTCCCAGCTTTTTCATTCCGTAAATATTTGCCCGGTAATTTATTTCGGTAGGCGAAATCCGGTGCCCCACTCCGTGACGCGGCAGAAAAACAACCTCTCTTGCGTCTAACTCACCCGTAAGGAACTTTTCAGAGGGCTTACCGAATGGAGTATTTATTTCTACTTCTTCGACCTTCTTTATGCCCTCCATTTTATACAACCCGCTTCCGCCGATGATGCCTATTCTTCCCATGGTTAGTTTCCTTTCGCTAGTTCTTTAGCTCTTTTGAGCGCCGCCTGCGCTGCCTCTTCCCAGGTGCCGCCGTTATTCAAAACTTCTAAACCTGCTTCAGTTGTCCCGCCTTTTGAAGCGACCTGTTTTTTTAACTCAGCCGGAGGAAGTTTTGTCTTTTTTAGAAGATTAAAACTGCAGTTTGCGGTACTCGCCGATAAAAACGCCGCATCTTCCAGGTTAAACCCGACACTCTCCGCCGCACGCTCAAGACGCTTCATGATATCATGCCTTGCGCTTTCCGGGACATTACTTGGGTCTATCGCGTTCTTTTCAATAAAATCAAAGATGTATCCAGGGCCGCTTCCTGAAATAACAGTGGCGGCGTCCATCATATCCTCAGGAAGGTCCTTAGTCACGCCGATATAATAAAAAAACTCATTGGCAAACGATAAATCATCTTCTGTCGCGAACGCGCCTTTACAGATACAAGTCACGGATTCGCCGATTTTTGCTGCTACGTTCGGCATGACTCGGATGACCCGGACATTACCTAAGACTTTTTCGATATGTTTTGTACTGATGCCGGCAGCGATTGAAATCACCAGCTTGTCTTTTACCAAATTCTTTATTTCTCTAAGGACACACTCGAAATCCTGCGGCTTGACCGCCAGTATCACGCCATCGGAGGAATTTACGACTTCAGCGTTACTTTTCGCAACTGCCACTTTGCTTGCGCTCCTGATTTTCTCCTTATCTTTATCAAAAACGCAGACCTTGAAATCCTTGTTTATGCGCTCAGCGATCGCCGAGCCCATATTTCCGAAACCGATTATACCTATTTTTTCATTCATATATTGCCCTTCCGATCCTTATGATATCGGCGCCCTCTTCTATTGCCACCTCAAAATCATCGCTCATACCCATCGATAGTACTAGGGATTCGTAACTCGTAACTCGTAACTCGTAAATTTTGTCCCGTAATTCTTTTAAACGCCGGAAATACAGGCGTACCTTTTCAGGATTGTCAACGAGAGGCGCAATCGTCATCAACCCTTTTATACTTACATTTTTTAGCGCCTTAATGATTAAGAAAGTCTCGATAAGGGCTCCAGGATGAAGGCCAAACTTAGATTCTTCGCCTGAAGTATTTACCTGAATCAGGATATCCTGGACCTTATTGATCTTAGCTGCCTGCTTATCGATCTCAAGCGCTATGCCCTCGCTATCGACCGAATGGATCAAATCAAAGACCTTTACCGCATCTTTGACTTTATTTGTCTGCAGATGCCCCACCATATGCAATTTTACAGCTGATGGCTGAAGGGTGAGAGTTGACAGCTGACGGAATTTTAAAAGAGCTTCCTGGACCTTATTTTCGCCGATATCGGTGATGCCAGCTTCAATTGCCTCTTTTACCTCTTCAGGCGCACGGTTCTTGCTTACCGCGACAATAGTGATCTCATTGGGATCGCGTTTGGCCTTGACACAAGCTAAAGCAATGTGTTCTTTGACCTTGCGAATATTCTCTTTGATCATACCCAACGCCTTTTTAGGATAGATTATTATACACCAGAAATCTTCCGGGTCAATTAAAGAATAATACAAACCCAGGGACAGTCCCTTTTTTTGATGGGGGAAGAATTAAAAGTATTCCTGGTAGACTTCTTTTACTCTGTTGACAGTCTTAATAAACAGATTTTTGGGGAGGCTTTGGACAGGCAGGATTCCGACGGGCTTGCTTTCCAGCGTCTCGCAGATCATTCCGATAGGAGTTAAATAAGTCAAATATTTTTGTCCGGTTAATTCGCTGTTTTCCTTTATCAAAGAAAGTATCTCTGGATTAGTGATGCGGCCGAGCTTTACCTGGGCCCCCAGGATATTCTCCAGCGTCTCAATAAAACCTTCCAGCAATAATACCCTTCCCACGATGATAAAATTATTTATTTCATAAAGCGGCACCTTATTTTCGACCGCTTCTTTTATCTGCAGGCAGATCAATTTTGCTCCGGCTGAGACGATCTCGGAGACCATCTTCTGCTTTATCGGCTTGTAAAAATCGCTTTTTTTTACAAGGATCTCCTTATTTTCATCTAATTGCTCGGAATCTCCAATGACGCCGTAAGACCTTTTGATATCCTCCGCCAGGTCGAAAGGAATCTTGAGCGCCTCCTGAAGCTGCGCGGTCAGATTATTTCCTCCAAGCGGCAGAATCTCGATGTCCTTAAGTAGGCCATCCCTAAAGATCAGGATCTCGGTTATATCGCTACCGATATCGCAGAATACGCTTAAGCCTTCCTTCATCCCTTTATCAAAGACCGCTTTGCTTGTAGCGAGCCCTGAGAATGAAAGGCCCCTTATCTCAAATCCGGTCTGATTGATCACGCGGCTTAACGTCTGCACGGAAGAAAGCTTCCCGCAGATCAAAAACAGATCGACCTCAAGCTTATGGCTGTAAAGCCCGAGCGGATTGCTGATATTGCTCTTTGAGTCAATAGAATAACTGGAAGGAATAACGTGGATCAACTCTTCTTCAAGACTTGAGCCCAGGACGCGCGCCTGCTCATTTACCCGCTGCATATCCGAGACAGTAATGACCTTATTTCCGCGCTCTGCGAGCGGGATGATCGCGCGGCTATGCTTGGTGACGATATCAAGTCCTGAGATGTTCGTTTGCAGGAATTTTATGTTGATCCCTGACTTCGCCTTTAAACTCTTCACCAGCTTTTCGATAGAGCTGATCAGGCTTATGGAATCGACGATCACGCCGTCCTTGACGCCTTTGGAGGCGGCGCTGTCAAAATAAAGATTGCTTACGCGCCTCTTCTTGATCTGGGCGACGCATGCTGATATTTTACTTGAACCAATATCTAATGTGCAAATATAGTTATTTAGCATTATTAATGAGCCCCGTCAAAGCAGGAACTAATTAATCCCTGCAGCAATACACTTCGTAAATTTCTTCAAAATTTACTCGTAGCTGCAGGGATAAGTTTGGGCAGATAACTTATGTCGTCCCGTCTGGCGGGACTCCATAAGTTATGCCCTCACTTAAATTTTATCACCGGTTCTTTAAAACGCAGATCGACATATTTGATACTCACCAGGTCATTACTGGTCTGAAGGAAAATCCCGGCGAGGATCGCCAGCTTATTCTTGATATTGTCCGGGCCGATCTTTATTTCGATTTCCGCGTGCGAAATCGCCCTTTTAGCCGTTACTTTATCCGGCATAGCCTGCATCAATGGTATGACAAATGAGGCATTCTGCAGGCTAGCCACATCGATCCTTTTTATCTTAAAACCTTTCATGAACTTACTAGTCTTAAGCTCCTCGATAATGCTCAGGGCGACTGCCAGCTCCCGGATATTATAGTGCTTGCCGGCCTTTGCGCCAAAGATTTTCGTCTCAAGGCCCATAATAACCGGAAGGTCCGCCTCTTCTAGGGCACCGGCGCTGTTCATCAGCGCTCCTTCATCATCGACAAGGAAATATTTGTATAATTTTAAGAGAGCGACGGGCTTGCGCCTGTTGAAATTCACTATAATACGGCTAGGCAGATTCCTGATCAGCTCCACCTTCCTGCAGTCAGGATAGACCTCCGAAATAGCCCTGGCCTCTTTCGCTAAATCGACGCTAAAAATATTCCTCCCCTTTAAATAGGATAAAGGCTCGGTATTGCCTTCCCTGGCAATGACCTCTTTTATCTTGAAATAATCGCAGGTCATCAGCGCATTCCAAATATACCCTATAATAAAGAGCGCGGCAAGTAAAATTACTACCGCGATGCTAAAAGGCTTAACCGGAAACCTGAACGTTTGTCTTTTCACTCCGCTCTCCCTTTCAGGTCTGTTACCCCGGCTAAGGAAGGACGGGGTTCATAAGCGAGCTTTATTAAGGTAAGGCAGAGCTGGTCAAATTCTATTCCCACCGTCCTGGCAGCCTTGGGCAGAAGGCTTGTCGCGGTCATCCCGGGTATGGTATTTATCTCCAGGATGACCGGGCGGCCATCTTCGGTCAAAATAATATCCGCTCTCGAACACCCAAAACAACCTAAGAGCTTATGCGCCCTAAGGCCTGCTTCCTGGACACGGCGGGCGATATTCCCGTCCAGCTGCGCAGGCACGACATATTCAGTCATTCCGGACTGATATTTTGCCTCAAAATCAAAAAAAAGTTTTTTAGGGATTATCTCGATGACAGGAAGCATCCTTTCTTCCAATATCCCGACGGTCATCTCCCTTCCCCTGATGTACTCTTCAACCACCACTCTTTCATCATATTTAAAAGCCAGGTCCATCGCCCTGCCAAGATCTTCTCTCTTATCGATGATGGTCAAGCCTATGCTTGAACCGTGCGTTACCGGCTTGATGACCAAAGGCATGCGCAGGGACCTATTGAAATCTCCTCCGGCATCATTGGAGCTCTTGTTGATCACTTCGTATTTAGGCACCTCTAGATCATTCGCCTGGAAAATCTTGCGGGAGGCGACCTTGTCCATGGCCAGCTGGCTTGCCAGGACTCCCGATCCGGTATAGGGAAGCCTTATCTCCTCGAGGATTTTCTGGATGGTGCCGTCCTCCCCGAACCGGCCGTGTAAAGCCAGAAACGCGCAGTCGATATTCCGGGATCTGATCAGGCCGATATTCTCCTTAGCGTCGTCAGTAGTGATATCGATCGGCACCGCGTCGAGGTTCAATTTCTTAAGGGCCTCATAGACAGCCTTGCCGGATTTAAGAGAGATCTCTCTTTCTGACGAAGGGCCGCCCATCAGAATGCCGATCCTGCCAAAATCGGCTATTGTGTTCTCGTGTTCCCGAGTTCTCGTGTTTAACGCCATATTTTTATTTCCGGTTTTAGCGTTACTTTAAACTTATTCATTACAGCTTTTTTTGCCAGGCCCATCAGATTCAAAACATCAGCTGAACTAGCGTTCTTTTTATTAAGGATAAAATTCGCGTGCCTCTCTGAGATTTCCGCCCCACCCGCGCGTTTGCCTTTTAAACCGCATAGATCTATCAGCCTTCCCGCGGAATTTCCGGGGGGATTTTTGAAAACGCAACCGGCGTTTGGTAAAGAATTATCTTGAAGTTTATGCCTTTGCGAAAGGTTTTTCTTTATAGCGCTGTCAATTTTTCTTCTCTTAGCCCTGGTGAGCTTAAAGAGCGCATCAAGAATGATATATTTCCCCAGATTCGAAGAGCGGTAAGCGAACTTGGTATCTTTTTTCCTGAGATATTTTATATTACCATTATAATCCATCACCCTTAATTCTTCAACACAATCTGCGATACTGCCTCCCCAGGCGCCGGCATTCATTGTCAATGCGCCTCCGACCGTCCCCGGGATACCGATCAAAAATTCTAAGCCTGATAAGGACCGTTTTCTAGATTCAAGGACGAGCCGGGTGAGGGTTAAGCCAGCGCCTGCTTTCACAAGACCGGCGCTAAAAGATATTTTTTTAAAAAAGGTAGAGTCTAATTTTACGACTATCCCCTTTACGCCTCTATCGCTTACTAAAAGATTACTTCCTGCGCCAAGAATAAAAACAGGGATCTTATGTTTCTTTGCCAAGGCCACTAAAGAACTTAAATCCCCGGCATCTTTTGGCTCGGCAAAGCCTTCTGCCCTTCCGCCGATTTTAAATGTCGTCTTATTCTTTAGAGGCTCGTTTTTTTTAACTCTTATCTTTAAGCTTTTCTGCCAGTTCATCGCCGATCCTTACAATATCCCCTGCCCCCATGATGATCACCATATCCCCGGGAGTGATGATCTCTAAAATATGCTCGGTGATTTTCTCTTTCGCAAGGTAGACCACCTTTTTATCCGGGTCGCTCATTTTGATTTTATCATATACGCTTTTAGCGCTTACGCCCTCAATAGGCGGCTCGCTTGCGGCATAGATATCGGTGATCAAGACATAATCCGCCGGGCCAAAACTCTTCCCCAACTCCTCCATAAGCAATTGGGTGCGCGTATAACGATGCGGCTGAAATATGGCGATCATGCGTTTTGCGTTTAAATTCTTGGCCGCCGCAAGCGTCGCCTGGATCTCAGTCGGATGATGCGCGTAATCATCAATAAGCAGGTAATCCTGATTCATGAACTTTATCTCAAGCCTTCGCTTTGCACCCTTGTAAAGTGCTAGCGTCTTTTTGATGAAATCCAGCGCTATCCCCAGCTCAAGGCCAAGGGCAATCACCGCAAGAGAATTGGAAATATTATGCTCACCTCCCAGCGCAAGATGGAACTTGTCCACGGGCCTGCCTTTATAATAGCAGTCAAAATCGCAGCTAAGGCCGGCCATCTCAATATTCTTCGGATAAATATCCGCGCTTTCTTTCATGCCGAAGAGCACTTTCTTAATTTTGAAATCTCTTAGGATATCCTTTAGATTCTTATCGTCATCGCAGGCAAAGACGCATCCGTCCTTTTCGGTATTACGGATGAATTCACTGAAAGCCTCTACCTCGCGCTTGAAATCCTTATAGTAATCAAGGTGCTCATGGTCGATATTGGTGATGATCGAATATTTCGGCCGGTAATATAAAAATGACCCGTCAGACTCATCCGCCTCGGCGACAAAATATTTCCCAGTCCCTAAAAGCGCGTTATTGTCCACATTGCGCAGGATCCCGCCGATTGCCGCGGTCGGATTAAGTCCCGCCTCTAATAATAGATAGGATATCAGGGATGTTGTGGTAGTCTTGCCGTGGCTTCCGGAGACGGTGATCACGGTTTTATCCTGCATCAGCCCTGCCAGCGCCTGCGCCCGTTTGATCAAGATCCCCTTTGTCTTAGCCTGGGCAAATTCCGGATTATCCTCTTTTATCGCCGATGAATAGACCACGACATCCGCGCCATTTATGTTCTGGGCGCTATGGCCGATAAAAACTACGGCGCCTAAAGCCCTTAGCTCTTGCGTAGCCTTACTCTCCTTTAAATCCGAACCGCTGACCGTGGCCCCGGAGCGTAAAAGCAGCTGCGCGATCCCGCTCATCCCGATGCCGCCTATGCCGATGAAATGATAATGTTTAGCCGAAGGGGACAAATTGCCTCCGCGATTATTTTTTAAGTTTTCCCTGCCACGCCTCATCAAGCTGCTTGATATTTTCAAATGGATAGACTGAGGCGATAGCCCTCTCCAGGTTCTTCTTATCCCTTAGATTCTGGCAAAAAAGTACAAAGCTATCCTTGCCGAATTCTTTGATCAGATAATTGATAATACTTACCGACTCAAGATAAAAAAGGCTTACCATGTCATCGCTGGACATCATCAGCGGATTCTGATTTGATAGATTTTCTATGCTTATAAAATTCCCGTTTTCCATCGCCTCTTTCACCGATAGATCCGCGGCGGGCCTCCTGATATCCATCTGATAGGAAGCTACTCCTTCCTCAAGCCAGACCGGGACAGCGGGATTGTTAAATCCCACGAATTCACGGAAGATTATATGCCCCATTTCATGGGGCAGGACTGTAGCGAAGAATTCCTGCGCCCCGGTATAAGTATAGATCGCCTTCTGGCCGGGAATAGCTGCTCCTGCCGACCACGCGGGCTGCCCTGTGGCGGCCTGATAATCTCCTGCATCATCGTATACATAGATGTGCGCGCGGTTATCCCAGACCCAAAAATTAAAGCGGATAAATCCCAGCTCATCGGCGATCTTGTTGTAAAATTCTTCGGATTTTTCCAAGAGCTCGCGGATAAAATCTTCTGATGCGTTCTTGTAATGGATTATAAAATGATCGCTCTTTTCAAGCTGCTCTTTTTTTTCCTGGGCAGCGGCAAAATCAATCAAAATCAAAACCATAAATATGGCGATAAAATATTTTTTCATCAATTGTTATTTAAGCCCCTCAACTTCCTCCACCAGAGACCTTGCGGCGTTGTTTTGCCCAAAATTACTGAATTGGGCGCGCATGGTATTTAACATTGGGGGGTGAGCGATCACTGATTTAAGCGCCTGCCGAAGGACATCGCTGTCGAGCTCCTCATCCTTTACGATGAGCGCGCACCCTTTCCTTTCCAGGACTTTCGCGTTACTGAGCTGATGCTGATACGCATATGGATAAGGCGCAAGTATTGCCGGCAATTTGAAGAAGATCAATTCGGTGATCGTAGTCGCGCCTGCGCGCGCGATAGCCAGATCCGCGGCGCTGTAAGCAAATTCCATGGAACTTAGGAAACTGAAAACTCTGGCGGTGATACTTAAGCTGCCGTACCTGTTTTCAATAAGCCGGCTTTCTTTTGCGCCGGCAAGATGGATCACCTGCAGGTTCTGCGCACCGTCAAAAGCAGCAAATGCCCTTAACGCTCCCGCATTGACGTGCTGGCTGCCCTGGCTTCCGCCCATCACCAATACCGTGAATTTATCCTTTTCTAGGCCCAAGTACTTGCGCGCTTCTTCTTTGTCGATCACCCTCATTTCTTTGCGTATCGGATTCCCGGTAAGAGTTATTCTGTCAGGGCAGATCCTGAAATAACCTTTGGACTCCGGGAAGGAGATCGCCACCCGGTCCACGAATTTCGCTAATACCCTGTTTGCCCTGCCCGGGATGACATTCTGCTCGTGCAGCAGCGTCTTGATCCTGAAAAACCAGGCAAAAAACATGGCTGGCAGGGACTCAATGCCCCCGAAGCCCACAACCGCATCCGGCTTATATTCTGCCAGTAAAATCACGCTTTCTAAAGTCCCTTTAAGCAGATTTATAACCGCGGCCAGATTCTTAAAATCGATTGCCTTCCTTATCGGCGTAACGGATATGTATTTTACGCTGCAGCCTTCAGGCAGCGTTACTGTCTTCTTGCTTCTTCTAGGCAATACCAGAAGCGCGTCGGTAGACCTCTCTTTTTCCTTCAGCTCCTCCAGAAAACTCAAAGCCGGAAATATGTGCCCGCCGCTTGCGCCTGCACAGATGAGGATTTTCATGGATACTCTCCGACTCGCGCGATATTAATAAGGATGCCTACGCTCACCATATCAAATATAAATGAGGAGCCGCCGTAACTGATAAACGGCAGAGGCAGGCCCTTTGTCGGCAGCACCCCGCAGGAAACACCGATATTTATCGCTGCCTTGACGGTGATCATCAGGACAAGGCCCAACGCCAAAAAGTATCCGAATCTATCCGGAGCGTTTTTGATTATCTTGATCCCCTGCTGTATGAAGATTATAAACAGGGTGATCACGGCTAGCGTGCCAAGCAATCCTAATTCCTCGCCGATTATCGAAAAAATAAAATCCGTGTGCGCCGCGGGCAGAAAAAAGAGCTTCTGTTTGGAGTGGCCAAGGCCCGCACCGAATATTCCTCCTGAACCAAGAGCGATCTGCGATTGAATGATCTGAAAACCGGTCCCTTTTGGGTCTCCCCAGGGATTTAAGAACGCTATCACGCGCGCCCTTCTATAGGGCACGCTGAATATCAATAAATAAAGCGCTGGCAAGCTGGTCAGGAGGACAGATATCAGGTATTCTAAGCGCGTGCCGGCGATAAAAAGCATGATGAACACCACCAGGCTTATGGCAACGGTAGTCCCCAGGTCCGGCTGCACCAAGACCAAAAAAGCACAGCAACCAAGCGCGCATACCGGAGGAAGGAATCCGCTGAAAAATGATTTGATCAGATTTCCCTTCCGAGCAATAAAATCAGCGACATAAACGATCAGCGCCAGGTTCATCAATTCTGAGGGCTGGAAACTGATGAATTTGAAACGAAACCACCTGCGCGCGCCGGAGACTTCTCTGCCGATCCCGGGAATCAATACCAAAATCAGCAAAAATATCGATATAAGCAGCAGCGGCTTGGCAAACCTGCGTAACCTGTGGTAATCGATGCACATCACAATAAAGGTAAAGATCGCCCCGATAAGCATAAAAAGCAGGTGCCTTTTTAAGAAAAAGAATCCGTCTTTGTACCTCTCCCACGCATAGATGCTTGAGGAGCTGTAAATCATCACTATGCCGATGCACATAAGCATGATGGTGACGGTGAATAGATTTATGCGGATGTTTCGGACCATGGTTAATCTTTGTTTTTGGCGAGCGAGAAAACCGCCTCCTTAAACACCTTTCCTCTTTCCTCGTAATCGGTGAACATATCAAAACTTGAGCACATCGGAGACAACAGCACATAATCTCCGCGTGAAGCCTGCCTAAAGGCATCGCGCACGGCATCAGGCAAAGTGGGAGCCTCTTGGACAGGAAGAGCGCTGCCCAATGCGTCCTTTATCTTCTTTCGGGCTTCTCCGATGACAATGACTTTCTTCACCTTACCAAGTGCTGCATCAAGAATGACGCGATAATCAACGCCCTTATCTTTTCCGCCAGCGATCAGGATCACCTGTGAAGGGATATTTTTTATCGCCCAGGCGCAGGATTCCGCCACGGTAGCCTTGGAATCATTGATAAACTTGACACCGTCTATTTCTGTCACAAATTCCATGCGGTGCTGGAGCCCTTTAAATTCGCTAAAGACCTTCAGGCAGATATCCTTATTTATTCCCAGCAACGCACCAACCGTGACCACTGCTGCCTGGTTAGGATTAAGCTCATCCGTCTTCGCGAAGAATTCAACCTTTGATTTAGCCTCGCCGGCAAGCGCTTTTAAAACCGGGTCTTCGCTATTTAAGACCAGGAAATCATCCCTCTCCTGATTCAGGAATATCCGCTTTTTAGCATCGAGATATTCCTGCATATCCGTGTGCCTATCCAGGTGGTTCTTGCTGAAATTAAGCATAACCGCAATCTTTGGTTTGAAGGTTTTAATTCTTTCAAGCTGGAAAGAGCTGATTTCTAATACTGCGTAATCCTGAGGCCGAATTCGCTCGACTTCCGAGCAAAAAGGGTTACCTATGTTGCCTAAGACAAAAACCCTTCTGCCGCTTGCCCCGTTAGACATATTCCCCGTATTAGCTTCGGAAGAACAATGTCTAACGGGGTTTGCTTCAAGGATTTTTCCGATCAGCGTAGTTACGGTTGTCTTTCCGCCTGAGCCGGTGACAGCGATTACAGTCCCGGGACAGACGATCCAGCCTAATTCGATCTCGCTGATCACCGGTATCGCTAATTTATCGGCTAAGGCCACCGGATACGCCTTATTAGGCACTCCCGGCGAGATGACTAAAGAATCGCTCGTTTTTACGAGTTCTTCGGAGTGCCTGCCCAATTCCACCTTTATCTTATCGGATTTTAACTGCGCGGCATTGGCGCGGGTGGCTTGGGTTTCCTGATTATCGGTGACAGACACCTGTGCGCCCAAGTCGAAAAGTAAATTGGCAGCTGCGACTCCTGAGCGCGCTAATCCCACGATCAATACTCTTTTATTCTTGAAATAATCTGTATTGCGCATAAGGAATAAAGTCCCTAACGTATCTTGAGAGTTACAATTGTCAGAAGTGCAAGCAGGCCTGCTATGATCCAGAAGCGGACGATCACCTTATTCTCATGCCAATTGAGGAATTGAAAGTGGTGATGGATCGGGGCTATCCTGAATATGCGTTTCTTAAAGACCTTAAACGAAAAAACCTGCAAAATCACGGATAATGCTTCCATGACAAATATCCCGCCGACAATGAGCAGAAGCAGCTCTTTCTTGATCAAGAGCGCTATGGTCCCAATTGCTCCGCCCAAGGCTAGCGAGCCCATATCGCCCATAAAGACCTCGGCCGGGTGGCAGTTAAACCATAAAAATCCAAGGCCGGCTCCGGCCATACTCGCGCAAAAAACCGTAAGCTCTCCGCAATCCTTTATATACGGTATAAGAAGATAGTCGCTCAATTTGATGTTTCCGGATACATAACTTAATACCGCAAAGGCGAGCGCGACCATCACCACTATCCCTATCGCAAGGCCATCCAGGCCGTCGGTAAGGTTCACCGCATTTGAGGTCCCTGCGATGACAATGATCGCAAAGATAATAAAGAAGCCGTCTAAATCAATGGAGACGTCCTTTAAAAAAGGCACATCCAGCCTCAGGCTTCCCTGGAACCAGAGCATCAAGATAATCCCGATGGCCAACCCCAGGACTATCTGGCTGGTGATTTTTGCGGTCGGCGTAAGGCCTTTTGCCCTGCTCTTGGCCTGCTTCAGATAATCATCGATGAATCCGGTCATGCCCAGCCAGATAGTGCTGAACAACACCACCCAGATGAACTTATTCGCCAGATCCGCCCAGAGCAATGTGGAGAATACAAGCGCGGATAAGATTAGGACCCCGCCCATAGTCGGCGTATTCTGCTTATTGCGATGGATCTCATCAAGCCTTGCGCTGTCTCCTTTATTTATTTTTTCCCCGACTTTTAAGGACTTTAGCTTTCTGATCACCATCGGGCCGAAGATCAGGCTTAAAGCAAAGCTTGTCAAAGCTGCCATCGCCGCACGGAAGGTGATGTAGCGGAAAATATTTAAAGCGGATAATTTACTGTGTAATAAATAAAGAAAATATAACATCCGGTTAGCTCGTTTTGAAGACTTCTTCCATACGCATCGCGCGCGAGCCTTTGACTAAGACTACATCCTCCGGAGTCGGCGCGATCGTCTTAAATAAAATATCCCGCGCTTGCGCGGAATTCTCGCAGATAAAAATATTTCTCTCGTTTAGGCCTGAGGATTTCGCTGCCTCTGCGGCAAGCCGTGACAGCTTTCCCACGCTGACAAAAGCATCGCAGACCTCTGCCGCCCGCTCTCCTGCCTGGCAGTGGAAGAAATTCCTCTGCAGCCCAAGCTCCATCATATCGCCCATCACAAAGATCTTTCTCCCCTTTGCCGGATAATTCTCCAGCACATCCAGCGCGTGATTCAGGGAAACCGGGTTGGCGTTATAAGTATCATTGATGAATTTGATGCCGTTTAATTCCGTAAGGCTGAGCCTGTCCTGCGGAAAGGAAAATTGCGCCAGGCGCCCTGCGATATCCTTATATTCCATCCCGAGAATCCTTGCGCAGGCAATCGCCATCAGCGCGTTGTAGATATTC
>Ga0315289_10003684_pt1 | contig 23089 bp, 27 predicted proteins | sample YL17G11_40_MG_FD_203452 | JGI IMG/M metagenome (GOLD analysis project Ga0315289, IMG submission 203452) | Sediment microbial communities from Yellowstone Lake, YNP, Wyoming, USA - YL17G11_40 | ecosystem: Environmental > Aquatic > Freshwater > Lake > Sediment | place: USA: Wyoming | collected... | reverse complement strand
GAAGGCGGGTTCTGCCTGAAAGGTGGTACTCAAGGCCGCCAACTGGTCCCTGACGTTTGCCACTGTCAGCAGGACCGTGGAAGGGGTGCCGGTTGTCCCGGCGGTCGCTTGGCTACTCGGCAGGAATACCCGGCCGGTGCCGGCAAACGATCGCGCCAGCCCGCGCAGGTTCTCCAACAAAAGCGCCATAGGCTGCTGCAGCCCCTGGATTGCCCGTTGGATCTGGGCGGGATCCGTCAGATCTAGTCCACCGATGGTTGATGCGCCTTGCTGCAGGTTCGCCAAGGCGCCCAAAGCACCCAGGTAGGACGGGTCGGCAGCAAGCGAGGGGAACGCCGTTCCCAGTTCTGTCAGATACCCGCCTAGCACGGAAAGGCGATCGAAAGAGCCTAGCAGGGAGGGAAGCTGAGCCGGATCGGTCAGGCCGGCCGCGAAAGCTTCCATCTCAGCGACCATTTTTTGCAGTTGGACGTCGACCTTGGTTTGATCAATTAGGCCCGCCAACTGGCCGGAAAGATCCTCCAGGGATGACAGGGCGGAGGCAAGCGCCGGATTGCCGGCGGCTTGGGGAAATTTGGCGGACAACTCGTTCAAGTAGTTCTTCAATGCATCTAAGCCGGAAGTGGGATTTTGTGTGAGCAGGGATTGGATCTGTCCCGGCTGGCCCAAGGATGCCAGCATCTCCTGCATGGAAGCGGTCATCGTCTGCAACTGCGTGTCCACCCGGAATGCCGCCAAGGAGGAGGTACTGGTGGGCTGCAAGGCGTTCCGCACCGATGCAATCCCCTCCACACCCGCCAGAGCCTGGCTGATCTCCGCCAGCCGTTGCAGGGATTTCGGCTCCAGCCAGCCGCTGCCGGTCGAAGTGAGCACCACCGTCAGTGGCGCGATTTCCCCTCCCGGGAAATGGTTTTTCAACAACGCAAACCCCTGGGCGGATTCCATCCGGTTGGGGATTTCCGCCATCACGTCGAACGTGCTGTTCATGCCGAACCAGAACGGATAGGGCGCCAGCAGCAGGACGAGCACGATCCCTGCCACCAGCCAGGGCCGTCGGGTGACCAGATTGCCCACTTTCTCCCAATTGATTAATCCCTTAGTGGGGACCGTCCCCGCCAGTTTGCGATGGAACGGCCAGAACAAGGCCCGGCCGAATAGGAACAGGAGAGACGGTGTCAACGTCCAGGCCGCGATCAGGGCGATCAGGATGCTTAACGCCATGGCCGGTCCGTTGGTGCGGATCATGCCGAACTGCGCCACCATCATTCCCAGCAGGCCAATGATCACGGTACCCGCACTGGCGGTGATCACCGGCCCGATGCGTGTGACCGTGGTGGCAATGGCCTCCGTCTGATCTTTGTGATGTCCCAGCTCTTCCCGGAAACGGGAAATCATAAACAGCACATAATCGGTACCCGCGCCGAACACTAGCACGATCACCATCGCGTCCATCATCGAGGCCAACTCCAGCCCGCCCGTGGCCAGGAAGCCAAGCAGTCCCCGGGCCACCAAGGCGGCCAGGGCTACGGTGAGCAAGGGCACCAACATCGCGACGGGAGATCGGTAGACCAGCAGCAGTACCAGGACCACCAGGAGGACGGTGGCAATGGTGGTGGCGTTGGTGCTTTCGGTCACTGCGGCAAACATGTCTTTACCGATGGCCGCGCCTCCGGTCAAGTACACCGTCAATCCGGAAGGCCGGTCCGCGGCGATCCGCGCGCGGATGGACCCGACGGCGTCCAGCGTGATGGTGTCATAGCTGGAACCGGAGAAGTCGACGGGCATCATCATCGCCTGCCCGTCTTGGCTGAGCAGGACGCCCTTCAGGTCCGGGTTGTCCAGAAAGGAAGTGACTCGCTCCACCGGCGGTGAAACCGCCGGAGAGACCAGCCACAGGGACAGCGTTTTGGCGTAGGCAAAGTCGGAGTCGGTTAGGCTTTGGGGATTGTAAAAGACCAGCAATCCCTGTCCTTGGGATACTTGGTCGGGGAATTTTTGTTGCAGGATTTCCTGGGCTTGCATATATTGGGAGTCCTTTGGCAGGAAACTGGCTTCGTTCATCTCCCCCACGCTGGACAATGAGGGCGCCAGGAAAAACATCAACAATCCCCCCACGATCCAGATCGCGATCACTACAATCCACAGCTTGTACCGTTTTAGCGCAGAGCAGCATTTCCGCACGATTGATTCGAACACGGGCGTCCTCCTATAAGATATTCCCCCTATAATAAACCGACCGGTCAGTATATTTCAAGAGCTATGGAAAAAAACCCTACACGCAGTACCATGGCCTTGTCGTGCAGGCTCATCTACTGTTTGTGAGGATGGACCAGCGCTATAAGCCAGGCCTGTCTTTCAGCTTTTTGCACTCGCATCAGCAGCGGGTGAGCCATTTATCCATTGATTCAGTTGCCTCCTTGCCTTGATAATAGGATATAGTCAACGCCCAACCCGGCCCAACTGGCTGGATTTCCATTTTGATTTCAAGGAGGCACCAATGTCTGCCGACGCCACAACGGAAACGCAGTTCCATCAGGAAGCGCAGGCCATGTTTGAAGAGCTTTTGCGCGATTCACCGACCTCAGCAACTTTTCTGGGGGATCACCGCTATGACGACAGGCTGGGGGACTTTTCCCCCGCCGCCATCGCCGACCAGCGCCGTCGGTTCGGCCAATGGCTGGAAACGTTCCAAAGTTATTCTAGCCAAAGCTGGACCCTTGATGCTCAAATTGATCGGACCCTGACCATCCAAATCCTGAAGCAGTTCATCCGCGGTTTCGACCGGTTGCGGATGCTGCAACGTGACCCAAGCAGCGGGTCCAACGTATGCCTGGGCGGTGTCTATGGGTTGATCCTACGCGAGTTCGCCCCTCTGCCCGAGCGGATGAAGAGCATCCTGGGACGTCTTCGCGAGACGCCGCGCGTCTTAGGGGAGAACCGGGCCTTGATTGTCCCGACCGAGGTCCCGCGTGTCTGGGCGGAGGTCGCCATCGAGTCGACCCGGCAGGGCGTCGGCTTGTTTAAAGCGGTAGTCCCAATGTTGGCGGAGGCCGTCCCCGACTTGAAGGAAGATGTAGTGGCTGCGGCTCAGGCGGCTGGTGATGCCCTGCAGGACTACGCAACATGGATCGAGCAAGAGGTCTTGCCCAAAGCCCAAGGGGATTTCGCGGTCGGCAAGGAGCTGTTCAACGAGATCCTGCGTGAAGACCACATGGTGCACTACGATACCGACACCCTGCTGGCCACCGGATGGCGATTGGTTGAGGATACCCAGCAGCAGATGAAGGAACTTGCGAGTCGGATGGACCCGACCAAGACCGTCGAACAGCTGTTGGAAGAATCCAAACGGGAACACCCCACCGCCGAGGGATTACTGGATGCCTACCGCCAGTCGATGGCAGCGGCTCGCCAGTTCGTGATCGACCATCAGATCGCCTCTATCCCATCCAACGAATGCATCCGGATCGAGCCGACGCCGGCTTTCCTGCGTCCGACGATCCCTTACGCGGCCTATACCGTGCCCGGATTCCTGGAGAAGGCGCAAGAAGGTGTTTTCGTGGTAACCCCGGTGGAGGAAGGCAGCGATTCCGAAGCGACCGAAAAGAAACTACGTGGCCACCCCTGGGCCGATATCCCCGTCAAGGCGCTGCACGAGGCCTATCCCGGCCACCACCTGCAACTGATCGTTTCCAACATGCTGGGATCGCTGCCACGTAAGTTCGGTATGTTTCTGTCACCCCTGTTCATCGAGGGGTGGGCGTTCTACTGCGAGGAGCTGATGGAGCAACTGGGCTTCATCCACCAGCCCATCCAGAAGCTCGCCCGTCTGCAGGCCCAGTTGTGGCGCGCCTCGCGCATCGTTCTGGATGTCTCGCTGCACAGCGGAACGATGAGCGTGGAGGAGGCCATCGCCTTCCTGGTGGAACGAGCCGGCCTGGAGCCGGACGACGCCAAAGCGGAAGTACTGCGCTACACTACTGAGCCTACCCAGCCGCAATGTTACCTGATGGGCAAGCTGCAGATCCTGGACATCGTCGCCGATTACCGAATCCGATACCCATATGCCACCATGCGCCAGATGCACGATGCGATCCTTCAGAGTGGGTCGTTGCCACCACGGCTGATGCGTTTGCGGCTGTTGGGCGAAGGCGCGTTGGACTGAAAATCCCCGCATCAATCGTCTCGTGCAGTACTGAAGGCAAGGCAACGTGTGATGTGCAGAGAGCCTGTCCCGCTCGTCAGGGATCGTACCCGATTACCAGCCGACCAAAGGCCAACCAGGCTAACCCTGTGTCAACGCTCCGCCGGAATCGGTGTGTCCTTGCTTTGGGGCCAGTATTTGCGCTTAAAGAAGAGAGAGACGTTGACCAGGCTGATTAAGACCGGCACTTCCACCAACGGCCCGATCACGGCGGCAAAGGCAACCCCGGAGTTGATACCGAACACGGCCACGGCCACGGCGATGGCCAGTTCGAAGTTATTACTGGCAGCGGTAAAGGACAAGGTGGCGGATTTGGCATAGTCCGCTCCGGTTTTCTTGCTCATCCAGAAACTGACCAGGAACATGATGATGAAGTAGATCAGCAGGGGAATTGCGATCCGTACCACGTCGAGGGGCAGGCGGACAATCAGGTTCCCCTTCAGGCTGAACATGACGATGATGGTAAACAGTAGGGCGATCAGGGTGATCGGAGAAATCTTGGGGATGAACTTGTTGTGATACCATTCTTTTCCCTTCCGCCGAACCAGGATCAGACGGGTAAGAAAACCGGCGGCGAAGGGAATTCCCAGGTAGATCAAGACGCTCTGGGCGATCTGGCCGATGGAGACGTTCACCACCGATCCGGACAGGCCAAACAGCGGCGGCAGGACGGTGATGAAAACCCACGCATAGACGCTGTAGAACAACACCTGGAAGATGCTGTTGAAGGCCACCAGCCCAGCCGCGTACTCCGAGTCGCCCTTAGCCAGCTCATTCCAAACGATGACCATGGCAATGCAGCGGGCTATACCGATCATGATCAAGCCCACCATGTAGTCGGGATAGCCACGCAGTAGCAGGATGGCCAGAAAGAACATCAGCACCGGGCCCACAATCCAGTTCTGCACCAGTGACAGGGTCAGCACTTTCCAGTCGCGGAACACTTTCCCTAGCTCCTCGTAGCGGACCTTGGCCAGGGGCGGATACATCATCAAGATCAAGCCGATGGCGATCGGGATGTTGGTGGTGTCCACCTGGAAGCGGTTGATGAAACCCTCCACTCCGGGGACGAAGTATCCCAGCAGCACACCCACGGCCATGGCCAGGAAGATCCAGAGGGTGAGGAAGCGGTCCAGGAAAGAGAGTTTGCGTATGATGCTTTTATCTTTAGGTTGGGGGGGCATGGGGTTCACCTCGGGGGAGAGACTTTTTGGAGCGGGTGGTGCCGGTGGATCGGACCAGAACCGGCTCTAACGGCGAGCACAAATCAGCTGCATCCCGGGCTTTTTCTTCCAGGCGTGTGGCTAAACGCTGGTCGTCGATGTCAAAACCCTCCGCCGACCATTGTTGCACTTGTTGCACAAAAGCAAGGGTCGATGGCAGCTCAGCCGGGAACAGATGAGACCAACGGCCCTCTTTCTTTTCCACCACTAGCTTAGCGAGTTTCAACTCCCTCACCGCGCGGGAAATGTTGTACTGCTTGGCCTGACAGATTTCCCCCAAATCGCACACGCAGAGGTTGGGCGAACGCAAGATCAGCCGAAACAGTCGCAGGCGGAACGGATCCGCCAGGCAGCGAAAAATACTAGTGGCAAGGGATATGATGAACTCATTCATTGTTGCATATGTTAGCATGTGTTAATTGTCTGTCAAGGAAAACCAATGAACATAAGGTCCGAACCAGAGTCCAAATCCAAGAAACTGCGGTTAGAGGCAATCCTGGCCACGCAAACGGAAAAGTAGAAAAAGAAATTTGACAAATCAAACTACTTGGCTAAAATACCAAGTATGATATCCGAGCAATGGAACCGAGAATATCTTGCGAAAGCAAAGGTAATCAAGGCCCTGGCCCATCCCGCCCGGCTGCAAATGGTAGACGCTTTGGCTGAGGGGGAGAAATGCGTGTGCGAGCTGCAACGGCTGGTTGGCTCAGATCTCTCCACCGTATCCAAGCACTTGGCCTTGATGAAAAGGGCTGGACTGGTCGCAGATCGGAAAGAAGGATTGAATGTATTTTATCGACTGCGTGTGCCCTGCATCCTCCGTTTTTTTGGTTGTGTGGACGCGGTACTGGCAGAAACGCAGCGCATCCAAACTGGAATTAGAAATTTCTAAGCCTGATTGCTTGGCATTATTGCCAACTACTTAAGCTCCACGAGAGGATCAATTTGGATGAAGGAAAATAAAGGCTGCGATTGCAGCCTTCCAAGCGCGGCTGCTCCAATCCCAAAACCCGAAGCACCGCTGGGCCGCACCCTGCTGCTGGGCGCCGGACTGCTGGTGATCTGGGGCTTGGTCTACTGGCAGTTGGAACCGTTCGCGCGATGGTTGACAACCTCCGTCTTCGGTCTTCCGCTAGAGAGCTCCCTGGGCAGTGCGGTGGCGTTTTTTCTCTACGACACGCCCAAAGTGTTGCTGCTGCTGACCTTGATCGTCTTCGGCGTGGGCGTGTTGCGCTCCTTTTTCACCGCCTCCCGCACGCGGACCATCCTGGCCGGCAAGCGGGAGTTTGTGGGCAACATCCTGGCCGGGTTGCTGGGGATTGTGACGCCCTTTTGCTCCTGCTCAGCGGTACCCCTGTTCATTGGCTTCGTCACGGCGGGCGTTCCGTTGGGTGTGACGTTTTCTTTTCTGATTGCCGCACCGATGATCAACGAAGTGGCGGTGGTGTTGCTGCTCGGACTTTTCGGCTGGCAAGTGGCCGCCCTCTACGTCGGCACCGGGCTGATGATCGCCATCCTGGCCGGTTGGGTGATCGGCCGGCTAAAGATGGAACGCCACGTGGAAGCCTGGGTGTACGAGGCCCAAATGGGCGAGTTGAAGGAGGAGCGGCTGACCTGGCCGGGCCGGATCCGCTTCGGCTGGAACTCGGTACGGGAGATCGTGGGCAAAGTCTGGCCCTATGTGCTGGTGGGAATCGCGGTGGGCGCGGCCATTCACGGCTGGGTGCCTCAGGACTTCATGGCTTCGATCATGGGCAAGGCGGCCTGGTGGTCGGTACCGGTGGCCGTGCTGATCGGGATCCCGATGTATTCCAACGCCGCCGGGATCATTCCGATCGTGCAGGCGCTGCTGGAAAAAGGGGCGGCTCTCGGCACCACCCTAGCGTTCATGATGGCAGTGATCGGGCTCTCCCTGCCGGAGACGATCATCCTCCGCCGCGTGCTGAAGCCACGTTTGATTGCGGTGTTCATCGGTGTAGTGGGATTGGGGATTCTGTTGGTTGGCTATCTTTTCAATCTGGTGATGTAAAGGAGAAACGGAAATGAAGACGATTCAAGTGTTTGGGCCCGGTTGCGCCCGCTGCAAGCAGACCGAGCAACTGGTGCGGATCGCCCTGAAGGATCTGGGGCTGGAAGCGGAAGTGGTCAAAGTCAGCGACTACCAGGAAATGGCTGCCGCCGGCGTGATGGCCACCCCGGCTGTGGCCATCGATGGCACAATCAAAGCCAGCGGCCGGATCCCCACGTTGGCGGAGATCAAGGGCTGGCTGAAGGAGTAATCGGTGATGACCTCGGAAGGCAAAAAGATTCTCTTCTACGCTTGCTCGGGCGGATCAAACACGGGCCAGATTGCCAACGATGCAGCCCGCGAATTGAATCGGCTGGGCAAGGGCAAGATGGGTTGTACCATGGGTCTTTGGACCAACCTGTCGAACGTTGTGGCAGCGGCCCAGGACGGAGTTTGCGTGGCCATTGACGGTTGCGCCTCTGCTTGCGCATTGAAAGCCTTGGCCGGCCAGGGCATCGAACCGGCTCTGCACGTGCTGGCCACCGAACTTGGCATTGCAAAGAGCGGTTATCCAAATCAAATGCTGCCGGAGCAGATCGACAAGGTCCTAGCTCTGTCTCGGAGCATTTCATCGGGCAGAAAAACACAATAAAGGAGGATAAAGAACATGAAGAACACAAGTATCCAATACATTCCTACGGAATGGGCATTCGAGTTTCACGGTCACCGTTGCCCGTTTATGCCCATTGGTTACCGAATGGGTAAACTAGCAATGGGATTTCTCGGTGTAGAACGTGAGAAGGACCATGGTTTCTTTGTTTTTCCTGAAATCGGGGAAGGACACCCGCAGACCTGCATGGTAGACGGGATACAGATTGCCACCGGTGCCACCTATGGTAAGGTACTCATTGCCAAGACTTTCTACGGCAAACTTGCGGCTACTTTCTATCATCCCCAGAAGGGGGCTGTGCGTTATTCGCTTAAACCTGATTTCATAGACGAGATGGGTAAATTTGAGTTTTTTGTATATCGAAAAAAGGGAGTTGAGCCGTCTCAGATTCCCCAACCGGTTACAGAAGAGGTCATTAACTGGATATATGAGCAATCAGATGACTTTATGTTTAAGGTTGAACCTGAACCTGATTTCAAGTTCTCACCGGCTAAAGGCTCATTCAATAAAGCCAAATGCAGTATTTGTGGTGAGTATGTGTTTGAAAGGTATTTACGAATGAAGGATGGAAAGCCTGTGTGTATCCCATGCTCCGGCTTCACGAAATCAATGCCGGGTGCCTAAGAGGCATACAACGGGGGACCCGCAATATGGATATTAGTATTGCGCTTCTGTACGCCGTTATCTTTGCCTTTCTGATAGCTGTTGTATTCTCGATGTTTGGCCAGGGCGGAGGGTCCGTATACTCCCCGCTGCTGATTCTGCTTGGTTACGCGGTATTGCTTTCCACTTCCACGTCCCTGGTATTGAATCTAATTACATCGCTATCTGCGGGTTATATCTTTTACCGTAACAAGATGATTGACTTCAGAGCGTCCTTCCTGTTCGTGCCGGGTATCGTAGTTGGCGCCTTTGCAGGGGGATTTCTGGCCCGATTTGTTGATACTGCCATTTTGTTATGGTTGTTCGTGTTTTTCCTGGTTGCTTTGGGAGCGAGGATGGTCTATACCTATTGGGAAAAGGGGAAGGTCGAGGAAAAGCCAAAAAGCCTGTCCACTGCCATGCACGCGCTCATCGTGCTTTTCGGACTTGGCGTGGGATTGATCTCCGGCCTGCTGGGAGTCGGCGGCGGTATATTAGTCGTTCCTTTCATGACCTACGTTTGCAAGTATCCAACAAAGTTAGCAGCGGGGTCGTCGCATTTGATTATATCCTTCTCGGCACTTGCCGGAATAATAGGCCATGCGACATCTCACAGTATCGATATTCCACTTATTGCGGTGACTGGCATTGCCGTTCTCATTGGTGGAAATCTCGGGGCGAGAATCAGCATGAGAGTCAAACCTAAAATGATAAGGGCTGGGCTCGGCCTTTTAATGTGGGGGCTTGCAGCCATGCTCCTGATGAAACTGCTGTGACATATGTGAGGGGTACATGAATGTTTGTATCCCATGCTCATGATACAAGGAAAAAAACATGATTCATCTTGTGTCGCTGATTTTCTACTGCACGGCTTTTGTTTTTCTATGCTGGGAATGGAAGGGGGAAAGCCTTACATCCCTATCCTCTAACGGATGGGTTTTGATTTCGAGACTGAGCTAATCCTCCTGGGTATGTTGCTAAATATTGTGAATACTGGTGCGAGAGCAACAGAAGCCTAATGGCAATGAAAGACTTGGCTTCAATGAGATGAAGGGATGACAGACATATGAACGTAATAACAGCTTATGCCAGGTTCATCAGGGAGAAGTATACCTACATAATCATAACCACGCTGGTCATTGCCGTGGTAGTCGGGATTTTTACACCTAGCCCAGGGGTGTTCATTCGGCAGTTCAATACCCTGCTCATCGTAATCATGATAGCAGCCATGGGCTTTACCATCACCTTCAAGAGCCTAGGGTCAGCAGTCAAAGACTGGAAAGGTTTCTCCTTCGGGCTGGTGCTGAACTTCTTATTTGCCCCCTTTCTCTGCTGGATTCTGGCCCAAATTTTTCTGCCCTCTCATACTGACCTGGCCACAGGTCTTATTCTAATTGGGGTGGTGCCCTGCGCCGGCATGGCCCTGGTCTGGGCCGGTCTTCTGAAAGGGGATGTTCCCCTCGCCACAGTGATTAATGCCGCCACCATGCTCCTGGCACCCTTCCTCATTCCACTCCTTATGTCCCTGTTCGCCGGCGCGCTGGTGACCATCAACACCTGGGAGATGTTCCAGCAGCTTATCTACACCGTGCTCTTACCGGTGCTGGGTGGTGTCGTTTTGAGAGAGGTTTTAGAAAGACGGGTTCATGTTCAGAAGTATCTGCCGGTGATGCCAGCCATCTCAGCTACTATGGCTGTGCTGCTGATGTTCATGGCTATTAACACCAACATCTCACCCATTGTGAAAAACCTGTCACTGGTACTACCTCTCGTTGCATCCACCATTTTGATTTTCCCCGTCCTTTTCTTAGTAGCCTATCTGGTGAGTATTAAGCTGTTCCCCAGGGGCAAGAACATAGCCATCACCTACTCGTCAGGGATGAAGAACCTGCCTATTGCTATTGGCATAGCCGCCATGAGCTTTAAGGATTTAGCGATGTTGCCGATTGCAGTGGGCTTCGCCTTCCAGATGCTGACCGCTGTTGCTTTTTACCAGCTATTTCGTAGGAGTGTGACCCAAAGTGTAAGAAACTGATGAGAGTAAGATTGAGCGTTCCGGGAGAACCCTTGGCTATCATGACTCAGGGGTTAACCCGGTGACTAAGGAATAAGGGCAGTGAATATAGAGGAGAGAAGTCGAAAGGATGAATGAAGAGGAGTATGTCCCGGAGAACACGATTTTCTATTGCTTTGGCTGCATGTCCAGTGTCGGCACCTGTCGGGCACTGATGGCTGAAACGGTGTCGCGCGTCGTGCCTGCACAATGGAAGCGGCAATGGAGCAGCAACCTTCCATAGACTTACGAGCGTAGCGATTCAGGCAAACGGGGGCCAATGAGCTACTCTTGACAAGGGATAATAATTGGCTAAAATGGCAAATAACATGGATGCCGCGATAGAGTTACGCTGTCGACAGAAAGTTCTCGTACTGAAAGCCTTAGCCCACCCCTCCCGGCTGGCGATTTTCGAAACCCTAGCTGAGGGAGAGCGCTGCGTCTGCGACCTACAAAAGCTAGTGCAGTCTGATCTCTCCACCGTATCCAAGCACCTTGCTCTGATGAAGCGCGCGGGGGTTGTCACCGATCGGCGGGAAGGTGCCCGGATTTTCTATCGTCTGCGCATTCCCTGCCTGCTGCGCTTCACCGATTGCATCGAAACCGTCGTACTACGAGGAGCGATAGCTGCCAACGAGAAACCCGATCATATTGGCTGTTCGGCCAAATAATAATTGTGGAGGTCTTATCACATGAAGATCCAAATTTTAGGAAGCGGTTGCCCCAAGTGCCGGCTGCTGGAGGAACATGCCCGCCAGGCCGTTGCCGACCTTGGTCTATCAGCGGAAATCGAAAAGGTGACCGAGATCGACCGGATGATCGAGATGGGTGTGATGACCACGCCTGCTCTGGCAGTAGATGGGGAAGTAAAAAGCGCCGGGCGCGTCCTCAGCAAACAGCAGATTGCCGAAATCCTGAAATGCCAATAACCGAAACAAAGAGCACCCCACAACCCACGGCCGAGCCGAAAAAATCCGTCCGCTTGTTCTATAGCTGTTCTGGAGCCGCCAACACCGGGAATCTAGCCGATGAGATCGCCCGTCGGCTAGCCAGGGAGGGGGTCGGCAAGATGACCTGCCTGGTTTCGGTCGGCGCAGGTCTTCCTCGCTTCCTGGAAGAAGCGAAAACGGCGGACGAACTGATTGTGATCGACGGCTGCCCGATCTCCTGCGGTCAGATCATCTTCGCCAAACTGGGGATCCCCATCCGTCATTTCGCTACCACCGAAGAAGGGGTGGAAAAGAACAAGACACCGATCACCGAGGAGCTGATCGAGACTGTGAAAGAAAGCATCAAGCACAAAATCGAGCATGGCGAGTAAACCGCTATCCCCCACCATCCAACTGCTGATCCTGTTCGGCATCTTCCTACTGGTCTATTTTATCCCGTTCGCCAACCCCACCGTCAGCGGCGCCATCCAGGAAGCGTTCCTAATGTTGTCGGAATACGCGCAGCAGCATGTACTGCTCTGCTTGGTGCCGGCATTCTTCATCGCCGGCGCGATCTCGGTCTTCCTAAACCAGCAGGCGGTAATTCAATACCTGGGGCCGAAAGCGAAGAAACTGGTAGCCTACTCGGTTGCATCCTTTTCCGGGGCCATTCTGGCTGTCTGTTCCTGCACCGTCCTACCCCTGTTCAAGGGCATCTACCGCAAGGGCGCCGGCCTGGGGCCGGCCATCTCGTTTCTCTATTCCGGGCCGGCGATCAACGTGCTGGCGATTGTCTTCAGCGCCAAAGTGCTGGGGTGGCAGATCGGATTGGCCCGAGCCATCGGCGCCATTCTGTTCGCCTTCGTCATTGGTCTGCTGATGCAGGCAATCTTTCACAAAGAAGATGAGAAGCGGCTCACCGACGAGCGAATGTTCCGCCGGGTTCCTGACACGACAATGCCGCGGAAACTGTGGCAAGACGTTCTTTACATGGGAGCCATGATCTTCATCCTGATCTTCCTGAACTGGGCTCCCTCTGGGGGGGCCTTAACTGCTTGGGATTGGATTTATTCCGCCAAATACTGGATTGTCGCCGTTTTTGCGCTTGCGCTGGCCTGGATGCTGTGGCGGTGGTTTAAAAAAAGCGAGTTGAAGGATTGGATTGTCTCTACCCGCGACTTCGCCATTCAGATCCTCCCCCTACTGTTCGGCGGAGTGCTAATTGCCGGTTTCCTGCTCGGGCGGCCCGGTCATGCAGGGATCATCCCAACTGAATGGATTGCCTCTTTGGTGGGTGGGAACTCTCTTGGCGCCAACCTGCTGGCTTCGTTTTCCGGCGCGTTGATGTACTTTGCTACCCTGACGGAGGTGCCGATCTTACAAGGTCTGCTCGGCGCGGGAATGGGGCAGGGACCGGCGCTGGCGTTGCTGTTGGCCGGTCCCTCTCTCTCGCTCCCTTCCATTCTCGTCATCGCTTCCGAACTAGGCTGGAAAAAGACCCTGACCTATGTAGCGCTGGTCGTCCTCTTTTCAGCGCTGGCCGGATGGCTGTTTGGCTCTATAATCACTTGACTTCGATCCGACAGAGGAATGATTAAATGAAAACGAAAAAGATGCTAAAAAAGCGATCTGATATTGTGTGGCAATTGTCCCGATGAAGCTCAGCGCTATCATAGAGATCCAAAGCGGCCTCTCTTATCGCTGATCTTCCAAAGACTATCGAGGAGCTGCATTTTGAAAACCAAAAGGAGGTCCTACGTGCAACAGCGATCGTTTGGCTTCATTGGGGCGGGCCGTGTGGCCCGGATCCTGTTGGGTGGCTTTCGCCAAGCCGGAAGGATGCCACGAAATATCGTCGCGGCAGACACCGACCAGAAGGTTCTGGAAAAGCTCATCGCTGAATTCCCTGAGGTCGCCCCCGCGCTGAATGGGAATCGGGATGCAGCAGCGCAGGAAATCGTGTTCCTCGCTCTCCACCCACCCGCCATTAGCCAGGTTTTAGGGGAGATCGGAGAGAGCCTGCAAGCAGACGCTATCCTCATTTCCCTGGCCCCTCGGTGGACACTCGCCCGTTTGGCTGAGAAGCTTGGCGGTTTTCCCCGGATCACTCGTATGATCCCCAACGCCCCTTCTCTGGTGAACGATGGGTTCAACCCGGTGGCCTTCGCTCCGACTTACCCCGCCAAAGAGCGGGAGGAAATCCTGGAGTTGCTCCGCCTCCTAGGAGAATGCCCCCAAGTGTCGGAGGAGAAATTGGAAGCGTATGCCATACTGACTGCGATGGGGCCCACCTACTTCTGGTTCCAGATGGAGGAGTTGGCCTCTTTGGGTGGCACATTCGGTCTGAGCGAAGAAGAAGCCTGGAGGGGAATTGTGGCCATGACGGAAGGGGCCGCCCGCATCCTGCGGAACTCCGGGCTTTCGCCGGAGCAAATCATGGACCTGGTCCCGGTCAAACCGCTAGCGAAAGATGAAGATGTAATCCGTTCGATCTATCACACCCGGTTAGAGTCCCTCTATCAAAAGATACGGCCATGACAGAGAAGACGATCACTCCCCAAACGTTCCTCCTCGGACGCAAATGAGCCGTCTTTCACCCAGTCAACACCAGGGCTTGGCCCTCTCCCTGTTGCAAGATGTACGGGATATTCCGGATGTTGTCGTGTTGGAAGCCAATCCAGAACCATTGATGTGGCTTCTCCTGGCCTATTTTTACCTGATGGGTTTGCGTGTTGTCGGCAATACAGCGATTCTGCAGGCTACCTGTGTCGATTCCACCGTGATCCCGTTTCTTTCCGGTCGACTCAACTTCAGTTTTGGTTGCTACGGCTGCCGAGATGCCACGGATTTGTCTCCCAGCGAAGCGTTGGTGGGATTCCCCGGAAAGATCCTCCAAGGGCTGGAAGAGCAGTTGGTGTTCTTAGCGGGGAAGGCCATGCCCCATGTGCGCTTAAAAGGAGCTTACCATTTGCTTCAAGGGCGAGATGAAGGAAACATAAGTTGAAAAAACGAACAAAGCCAGCCCCGATGCATAAAGCAAGGATCCACTTCCCGGCTTGGTGGAAGGTGGCCATCGCCCTGGCACTGGCCGGGGCAATTGTAGCGGTGCTGATCTTACGCACGCAGTCGTCCGGTCCGACGGAAACACCAGCGACCGGTGTGACCGGACTGCCTCGGCTGCTGGAACTGGGCGCCGATGAGTGTGTTCCCTGCAAGATGATGCAGCCGATTTTGGCGGAGTTGCGCCAGGAATACCCGGGTCGCTTGCAGGTGGACTTCATCGACGTCTGGAAGAATCCCGAGGAAGCTCAGCGCTATCAGATCCAGGCCATCCCCACCCAGTTGTTCTTCGACCAAGACGGAAAGGAAATCTACCGCCATCTGGGGTTCTATCCCAAGGAAGACATCTTGGCCAGGTTTGCTGAGCTGGGTATTGACCTGACCTCACCGTGAGCGGTTTTCTAGAGTCCCTCACGCAAGCCCTGGAGGGATCACCATTCCTTGCCTTGGGAGCCGCGTTGTTGTGGGGCATACTTAGCGTGCTCCTCAGTCCCTGCCATTTGGCCAGCATTCCACTCTTGGTCGGCTACATTGCCGGCCAGCAGGTCGAGCGCACCGGGCAGGCCTTTCGCTGGTCGCTGTTGTTCGCACTGGGGATTTTTTTGGTCATCGGGCTGGTTGGTGGGATCACAGCCGCTCTGGGCCGTATTGCGGGTGATCTGGGGGGATGGGCCAATTACCTGGTGGCTGCCGTTTTTTTCCTGATGGGTCTGGCCTTGCTCGACGTAATTCCCCTGCCGGCTTTGGGTCGCCTGCAAGTTAGACGTCGGGGAGCCTTAGGAGCATTTTTATTGGGGTTGGTGTTTGGGTTGGCCCTCGGCCCGTGCACCTTCGCGTTCATGGCCCCGGTGTTGGGCATCGTGTTTCGCCTGGGCGCGGATGCTCCCTATTATGCCGCAGCCCTGCTGCTGATATTTGCCCTGGGTCATTGCGCGGTGATCGTGGTGGCCGGTACGTCCGTCCAGTTTGTGCGGCGAGTCCTCCACTGGAACGAGAGTTCCCGCGCGATCCGAGTGTTCCGGGCCACATGCGGCGTATTGGTGTTAGCCGGGGGCCTGTACTTGATTTTCACCGCTCGTTAAAATGCCGATCCGTCAACCTTTTTTTCTATTGTTTGACCGGTTTCGATTGACACTTTTTCTGGAGGTGGCATGGAACCGTTGAAAAATCTGGGCTTTACACCAGCAGAAGCCTATGCACTGTGCACCAAAAGGGAAGCCATCCTGGTCGATCTGCGGGCGCCCTACGAAACCAATTTCCGCACGTTTGATGTTCCTGCCGTAATCCCCCTGGAGCGGAATGCGTTTCAGGAACAGTTCAGCGCACTGCCCAAAAACAAACTGCTCATTCTGGTGGATCCGGTCGGGATCACCAGCAAACAGCAGGCCCAGTTCTTGCACGATCACGATTTTCAGGCCGGTTTTGTGATCGGTGGCGTGCTGGAGTGGATCAAAGATGGCCTGCCGATGATCGTAGATCCCAATTATGAGCTCCGCGGCCAGTGTGCCTGCCGATTATCTGCTAAAAAGAAATCGTAGCAGTCCCATGCCAACTATCTCCGCTTTTGTTTAAAGGCTTTCCTGCTGGATTCGCACACGTTGCCTTCCGGCCAATCCGTCGTTGCATCCGATTAGATGCGCTCGGTCTCCAATCGTTCGTTGGAAGGCATGGGCACCGGCAATTCGTGCTGCGGTACAATGGCATCGAAGGAAGGTGCCGGATGAACCGAGGAATGATTGGGCTCTGCGCTTTGATGATCGCTTTTTCTTTGGGGAACTCGAGCTGTATCACCGAGACGACGAAGCATTTTGCGTCCGATGGAGTCACATTCGACTACCCTGGCCGCTGGCAGCTTTCCCTGATTGTAGAGTCTCCGCCGGTGCTTTCCCTTCCCGTCCAGGCGGTCGGCCAGTTGACCGGAGACCGATACGCACAGATGGACATCTATTGGTTGCCCGTCCCCGTGGAATCCAGCTTCAAGGAGCTGTTCCTCCAGGCGTACGGCCGACTGGAAGGTGCGGATCTCCCGGCCCGGGAAGCCAAAACCAGCGAAACCATGATCGGGACCAAGGGCTTGCTGGTGAAGGAATATCAGGTTCCCTGGGGGGAAACCTACCGTCAGTATCAGGATCTCTGGTGGCAAAAGGAGGACCATCTGTACATTTTTTCCCTGCACGCCGAACTGGGCAGCTTTGCCGGAATGCCGGAAGAATTGAAGATTGTGCTGCAGAGTTTTGATGTGGCCTTCCAACCAACGCCCACCTCCACGGCCACCATCGGCCGATATACCCGCGAGGATCTCGCTTTTCAATACCCGATTGGTTGGAAAATTTCCACCAAGATCGGCCCCACCCAATGGGAACTGCAGGCGAAAACGGTGTGCTCGCTCCACTCCACTGTCGGTCCCTATCGATCCCTGCTGCTATGGCAGCGGGTTTTTCCCCAGGGGACCACGATGGAACAGGTTTTCCATGATACCTATTTGTACATGGAGGAACCCACGACCCCGGTCCGGGATGTCTCCGACGGAACGCGTTCAGTTGCCGGTCAAACGGCTCTCGTGAAATGGTACACCCGTCCGTCCGGTGAGCCTTGGTGGCGAGTGCAGGACATTTGGCTGCAGGCAGGGAGCAAGATCATGATCTTGCAGTGGTCGACCGACCCTGACCAGTTCCTGCAGGCCCAGGCGGAATTCGACCAAATCCTGTCCACCGTCTGTCTAACTCCTTCGTCAGCGGAAACGCCTACCCTTTCTTCCACAGCCACACCGACATCTTCCACTCCTTGATCCCGGGTGGCACACCGGAGGGTATTCTTACAAGGGTTCCGGTGCAAGGAGGGTGCGATTGCGATCTTACTGGTCTCAACCACATGACAAGATGGTATAGTGGGAACCGGAGACGATGATGATGGAATTGGTGGATCCCAAGAGTTACTTGCCCCGCTACGTTCAACTGGCCAACATCCTGCGGCAGCGGATTGTGCGGGGAGAATGGGCAGCGCTGCAGCCGATTCCGTCCGAGCGCCAGTTGGAGCAGATCTATTCCGTCAGCCGGACCACCATCCGGCAGGCCATCGATCTGATGGTGCGCCAGGGCTTTCTCTACCGCGAGCACGGCAAGGGCACTTTCGTCTCCCCGCAAAAACTGCAGAAAGGGATCTGGGAGCTGACCAGTTTCTCCGAGGACATGAAACGGCGGGGCTTGACACCCGGACAGAAAATCCTGGAAATCGGCTATGTGGAACCGCCGGAAGATGTCCGTGCGCACCTGGAGCTGCCACCGAATTGCGACAGGATTTTGCGGATCGAGCGCTTGCGACTGGGGGATGATGTTCCGATGGGGATCCAGACTTCCTACTTGCTGTTGCCGGAAGGGCAGACGTTTAGCCGGGAGGAAGTGGAGGCATCCGGTTCGATCTATAGGATGTTGCAGGAGAAATTCCACCTGATTCCCACCGAGGCGGATGAGACGTTGGAAGTGACGCTGGCTACCCCCCACGAAGCCAGCCTGCTGGGGATCAAGCCCGGCAGCCCACTGCTGCTGAGCGAGCGTACTACGTATTCCCAGAACCGCCGGGCGATGGAGTTCGTCAAGATCCTCTATCGGGGCGACCGTTACCGCTACTACGCCAAACTCACGCGTTAACGCCTTCCATCGCCATCGGGACCGTTCCTAAAAAAAGTTTCTCTCCCCCCTTGACAATGATGAGATCTCGTGCTATCAGTATGACATGATATGGTCATGTGGTCATTACCAGTTAAACAGCAGAACGGAATCATTCAATGGCGGATGCTGAGATTGCTCAAATTGTCCATCGCGTGGTACAGCAAGCGTTTGGATTGAGGGAAAGCAGCGCCGCAGACACTCTTCCCGGCTCCGGGCAACTAAAGACCCCGACGGAAAGCAAACCAGCGGAATCATTGCCAGTGTCAGATAAAAACATTGACACAGAGGAGAAGACTCCTAAAAAAACAATCGCCATCGGTGCCGACCACGGCGGATTCGTTTTGAAATCAATCTTGAAAGATGACTTGACTTCGGCGGGGTACGTGGTGACCGATGTCGGCACCCACAGCCCGGAAGCGGTCGATTATCCCGATTTTGCCCACGCCGTCGCCAAGCTTGTTTCCTTGGGCCAAGCTTGGCGCGGCATTGTCATCGACGGAGCGGGCATTGGCAGTTGCATGGTAGCCAACAAGGTACCCGGCGTGCGTGCGACCCTGGCTTACGATCTTTCCTCCGCCAACAATAGCCGCGAGCACAACGATGCCAACGTGCTCACGCTAGGCGCGGGCCTGATCGGTACCAACCTGGCCAAGCAAATCGTGCAAACCTGGCTTACCACCGAGTTCGGTGGCGGACGTCATGTTCGCCGCGTGGACAAGATCACGGCGATTGACCAGGAACACAGGAAGTAGAGGGAAAGCCATGGTGACCGAACTGAATACGGTAGAACAATTGGTGGAAATCATCACCCGCGAAGTGATGGTGGCCCGGATGGAACAGCAAGAACGGGCCAAGGGTTCTGAAAACCATCAATGCAAGTACGATTGTGCGGAGGGAATGTGCGTCCAAACCTGTTTCGACCGCGCCGGTCGCGTGATCAGTGCCGGGGCCGAACGATTGTCCTCCACCATCGGCGTGATTCCCACAGACGCCGGCCTGGCCTCGATGATCGACCACACCCTGCTCAAACCGGATGCTACTCCGGACCAGATCGCACAACTCTGTTTCGAGGCACGCAAGTACAACTTCGCCTCGGTTTGCGTGAACCCGACCTGGGTGGAGTTATGTGCCCAGTTGCTGCGGGGCTCGCCGGTGAAGGTGTGCACGGTGATCGGCTTCCCCTTGGGGGCTTCTGCGGCGGAAGTGAAGGCGTTTGAAACCGAAAATGCGCTGGACAACGGCGCCACTGAGATCGACATGGTGATCAACATCGGTGCACTCAAGGCACGAGACTTGGAGCTGGTGGCCCGTGACATCCGTGGTGTGGTGATGGCATCCCATGCCCGCGGGGTGATCGTCAAGGTGATCATCGAAGCGGTGTTGTTGACGGACGAGGAGAAGACCCTGGCTTGCTTGTTGGCCAAGGAAGCCGGCGCCGATTTCGTCAAGACCTCCACCGGCTTTGCCGGCGGCGGTGCCACCGTACACGACGTGGCGCTGATGCGGCGCGTGGTCGGCCCGGAAATGGGCATCAAGGCAGCGGGTGGCGTGCGCACATACGAAGACGCCGAAAACATGATCAAGGCCGGCGCCACCCGGATCGGTGCCAGCGCAGGCGTAAAGATCCTGCAGGGTCCCGTGGCCGCACCCGGCGCCAATGCGCCATCGGCCGCCACTGTGGCGGGAAAGTACTGAGGGGGGAAGCCATGCTGATTGCTAAGGTGATCGGGACCACCGTTTCCACCATCAAGGACGAGAAACTGCAAGGCTGCAAGCTACTGGTTGTGCGCCAGACGGACGAGCGCGGAAATCCTGCAGGGAAGCCTTTCGTGGCCATTGACACTGTCGACGCCGGAGCCGGTGACTTGGTCCTGACCTGCGCCGGTTCCTCCGCGCGCCAGACCGCCATCACCAAGGACACCCCGGTGGATGCGGTGATCATGTCGGTGATCGATTCGCTGGAAGTGGACGGCGAAGTCGTCTTCCGGAAGTCGAGGTAGCAAGCTGGACCACGATCTCTCTTCTATGCAGGAAGCGCGCAACCTGGTCATGGCGGCGCACGAAGCCTGGTTGGAGTGGAGCCGGGCCTCGCAGGCCGAGGTGGACCGTGTTTGCAGTGCGATGGCCGAGGCCGGGTTCGCCGCCGCGGAACGATTGGGCCGGATGGCGCAGGAAGAGACCGGGTTCGGCCTGGCCGCCCATAAGAAGTTGAAGAACGAGTTCGGGTCACGGGTGGTTTGGGAAAGCATCCGCAACCTGAAAACGGTGGGTGTGATTCGGCACGACCCGGATCACCACTTGGATGAGATTGCTTGGCCGATGGGAGTGGTGGCGGCATTGGTCCCCTCCACCAACCCCACATCCACCGCGTTCTTCAAGGCCTTGATCGCAGTCAAGGCTCGCAACGGGATCGTTTTTGCCCCCCACCCGGCCGCAACCCGTTGCACCTATGAGGCCGCGCACACGATGGCTTTGGCGGCGGAACAGGCCGGGGCACCGATCGGCTTGATCGGCTGCATGCGGCAGGTTTCCCTACCGGGGACCCAGGAGCTGATGAAGCATAAGCACACGGCGATCATTTTGGCTACGGGCGGTACGGCGATGGTGGCCGCGGCTCATTCCGTGGGGAAACCGGCGTACGGCGTGGGTCCGGGCAACGTGCCCGTCTACGTGGACCGCAGCGCGGACCTGGAACGTGCGGCCCGCTACATCGTCGCCTCCAAGGCCTTCGACTGTTCCACCATCTGTGCTACCGAACAATCGGTGGTAGCCGACCGGCCCATCGCCCCACGATTGATGGACCTGATGCGCCAGGAAGGTGCCTATTTCACCGACCCGGAGCAGACCGCCGCCCTCCGCAGCACCCTCTTTCATCCAGATGGCAGCCTGAACGTGGCTGTGACCGGAAAACGGGCTTCTTACGTGGCCGAGTGCGCCGGTTTCCGCGTCCCTGTCGGTTGCCGAATCCTGGTCACCCCGCTGCAGGCGGTGGGGAAGGGAGAGCCCTTATCGCACGAGAAGCTGACCACGGTATTGGGCTGGTACGTGGTGGACGGCTGGGAGCAGGGTTGCCAGACATCGATCGCCATCATCAACACCGGGGGGCGCGGCCATACCCAGATCGTCCACGCCAACGACGAACGAGTGGCGATGGCCTTTGGTTTAGAGAAGCCGGTGTTCCGGATCTTGGTGAACACCATGGGATCCCTGGGAGCGATCGGTCTTACCACCGGCGTCATGCCTTCGCTGACCCTCGGCCCTGGTGGCTTGGGTGGAGCCATCACCGGCGACAACGTGAGCGTTTATCATCTGATCAATATCAAGCGGTTGGCCTACGAAACGATGGCCCCGCCCCCCGTGGCTTTGCTGCCCGGGGAAGCACCCACCGGACCCACGCCGGAGGAAATTGAAGACGTGGTCCGGCAGGTGTTGCACGAAATCCTGGAACGAAGGCTTACAGCCTGAAGATGGGGTTGCAAAACCAGAAAGGAAGAATGGAAATGACGGTAGAAAGCTCTTTGATCGCTTTGGGAATGGTGGAAACACGCGGCCTAGTCGGCGCAGTGGAAGCCGCGGATGCGATGGTCAAGGCGGCTAACGTAGTCCTGATCGGCTCAGAGTATGTGGGTGGCGGCTACGTGACCGTGATGGTACGAGGGGACGTGGGGGCCGTCAAAGCGGCTACCGATGCCGGCGCCGCTGCTGCCAAGCGCGTGGGCGAGTTAGTGTCCGTGCACGTCATCCCGCGACCGCATACGGACGTGGAGATGATCCTGCCCAAGAACAGCAAGGGCGGCATTGGCGGACGGTCGGCGTAGGGTCGGCAGAATTGCCTTGTAGGCGGGGGTTCGCTTGCATGGAGCGTCGCTCGTGACATGGGATGGATTCTCCCCCGTCGGTGGGAGCCTGGCGGAGTATCTGGATCGCGCGGATGCGTTGATCCTACCCCGCCAGCGCTCGGAAACGGCGCCGCCAACCCCGGCCAATCCCGCGGCCAGCGGCTACCCGCTCGGGGTGCCACGGGTGGAGGTACAGGCCACCGGTCACGTGCTGGAGGCAGCAGGGATGGATTGCTCCAACCTGATCGACGAGCCCAGCGCCGCGAACAACGTATTGGGACTGCAGGACGGGGTGATCGCGGATGTGGGTGGCGGCACCACCGGGATCGCGCTGCTGCGAGAGGGGAAGGTCGTCCGCACGGCGGACGAACCCACGGGTGGCACACACTTCTCCCTGGTAGTGGCCGGCGCGCTAAACATCTCCTTCGAGAAAGCAGAAGCGCTCAAGATTACAGCGGGGAAACAGCTTCAGCTGCTGCCGGTGGTGCGCCCGGTGATGGAGAAGATGGCCAGGACATGCTGCCGCAGGCTGTTACCGTCATCTCCCCGACCGGGAAGCCGCTTCCATCACGCTGGTGGGTGGCGCTTCGGCCTTCCAGGGGATGGCCGAAGTTGTAGGAAACTACACGGGGATTCCCACCCGGGTACCAAACCACCCGATGTGGGTCACCCCGCTGGGCCTGGCCCTGCACGACCCGGCTCAATGATGTCGAATGCAACAGATGGGAGAGTAACAGATGGCTGAAACATTCTCGCTGCGCTGCTATTGCTACCTGGACCGGATGCAGCCGCAGTT
>Ga0315289_10003683_pt1 | contig 23090 bp, 15 predicted proteins | sample YL17G11_40_MG_FD_203452 | JGI IMG/M metagenome (GOLD analysis project Ga0315289, IMG submission 203452) | Sediment microbial communities from Yellowstone Lake, YNP, Wyoming, USA - YL17G11_40 | ecosystem: Environmental > Aquatic > Freshwater > Lake > Sediment | place: USA: Wyoming | collected... | reverse complement strand
AAGTATCATTTTATTGGCAAGGAAATATGTGGACGAAGTACTTGTCTGCGATGATGGTTCTAGTGATAACACGTCAGAATTAGCTAAGGAAGCAGGAGCTATTGTATTCGAACACTCTATGAACCTTGGAAAGGGCGCTTCTCTTAAGACTTTATTTAAAGCAGCTTTGGAGCGTGGCGCAGAAATAATAATTACATTGGATGCTGATGGTCAGCATAACCCTTGCCAAATTCCAGATTTATTTAAGCCAATTATTGATAAAAAAGCCGATATCGTTATTGGTTCACGATATCATAAAGACTCTGAAAATAAAGCACCATTGTATAGGAAATTTGGTGCAAGTATTTTAAACTACTTAACTAATGGTAAATCAAATATTAAAGATACTCAGAGTGGTTTTAGAGCATTTTCAAACAGATCAGCAAAAGAAATGATTAATGTTAAAGCAAAAGGATATGGTGCGGAATCGGAGCAAATAATAATAGCCTCTAGAAAAGAATTTAATATTATAGAGGTTCCAATAGATGTAATTTATAAAAATATTATTAAATCATCTAAAAAGAATCCATTAACTCATGGAATTGAAGTGATAGGAACAATAATTCTCGCGCGCGCGCGAAATTTAAAGTCTTCAATATTCCCTATTTATTGATATGTATGATCGGTTTACTTTTTGGAACAATTTTATTAGTCGCTGTAGTTGCGCGCGCGCACCGTTGAGATTGGTGCCAATATATTGTCTGGTACTAGAATGGAAAAAATAATTTCCTGCGTTAACATCATGATAAACAAAAATAATTGTTGGATGAATTCATATGGTAATGGGAATAGTGGGGAAAGAATTTTAAATATCATTCAGGATAAATTATCTATTTGAGGGTTTAAATAATAAATCCTCGAGTTTCAATAGTTGTTATTAATTCATTTTCACTCGATCCCTTGAAGTTATGTTTATCTTCTTTAATGAAAATTGACTATAATAATTATGAGATCATTGTTATTGATTATAAAACGCCATTAATAGAAGAATATCTTAAAAATTTTGATTTTATAAAATTAGTTAAATTAGAAGGTGAAGATGTAGGTCCATCCCAAATGCATAATATTAGTTTAAAATATGTTGATTCGAATTCAAAATATATAGTATTTTTGGATAATGATACAATACTTGATAATAAATGGTTAAAAGAGTTAGTAATTTGTATAGAAAGTGATAATAATATAGGCGCAGTACAATCAAAGTTATTATTAATGGATCAAAAAACACTGAATTCAAAAGGCAATTTGTGCAATTATCTAGCGGTAGGTTGGCCAAATGGGTACGCAGAATCAGATAATCAAGAAATTGGTTATAAAGAAATTAGCTTCCCTAGTGGTGCTTCAATGATAGTTAGAAAAGATATAGTTCATATTATAGATGGATATGATAAAGATTTCTTTATTTATGTAGATGATCTAGACTTTGGTTTAAGAATCAGACTCGCCGGCTATAAAATATATTATTGTCCAAAAAGTATTGCTTACCACAATTATAAATTCTTAAAAAATAAAAGAAATTTTTATTATCTAAATAGAAATCGGTTATTTACATTTTTTAAACTATATAATAAAAAAACGTATTTCTACTTAATTCCACCTCTTATAATTTACGAAATTGGACTATTTTTTTATGCTTTTTTAAATTCTTACATATGTATATTAATAAAAATATATAGTGATACAATACGAAGTATAAATAATATAAAATTTAAGAGAAGACAAATCAAAAACTATAGACGAATTAATGATGCCGATTTAATAAAAATACTGGGATCTAAAATAGATTTTATAGATTTAAAAAATCCAGGGATAATATTTATTTTAAATCCAATTCTTAGTTTATGGAAAATACTAATTCTTAAAATAATTCGTGAGCGCTAAAAATAATTGACTAATATGGTTACTATATGGTTCGATTACATGGCTCCTTGTGACATATTTCTTTATCAATCGATTATAAATAGTTTAAATAAAAATTATATTATAATAAACACCTTAAGAAATCATGCAGAAACAATTTCATTAGCGAATGATAATAAAATTAATGCCGAGATAATCGGCGATCATCAAGTTGGTAGTATTATTTCTCAACTATCATCTTTTTCAAATAGATGCTTTAATTTATTATTAAGAGTTCCTAAATTTGATGTATCAATATCCTTAGCTAATCTTTATGCAATATTCGTATCAAAAGTTAGATTTTCTAAAAGTATCTCAATAATTGATAACGATTTAATTGAATATAATAGGACACCATTAGAAAGAGTAGCTTCATATTTTCACACTATTCCGACTAATATTATGGCACCAAAATCTTACCCAATAAATTTAACAATTAAAAATGGAGCAAATCCTGATAAAATAATAACATTTAACGGTTTTAAAGAAGATATTTATGTATCTGATTATAGACCAAATAATAATTTTTTAGATTATTTACCATTTAAAGAATATATTGTAGTAAGACCTGAAGCACTGTATTCAACGTATATTCATCATAAAATGAGTATTGTACCTAGTTTATTAAAACTCTTTCAAAAAGAAAATTATAATGTGATTTATTTACCTAGACATACTTCTGATCTCGCTTATTTAAAGCAATTATCAAGTGATAATATATGGGTACCAAAAAAGGCATTAAATGGTTTGGATTTGGCTTTCTACGCTATAGCTACTACAACAGGTTCAGGTACATTCGCCAGAGAAGCCGCATGTATGTCAAAAACAGCAGTATCTTTTTTCCCGGATAAACTATTAGCAGTCGATAAGAGTCTAATAGATCAAAAGCGATTATTTCATTCTAGGCTCCCTGAAGAAATTATGAGATATATTATCGATAATAAAAATAAACAAGCTGATTTAAATAGAAGCAAATTAGTAAAAAAAGAATTTATGGCTAAATTAAACCAATTATTAGATGATATATGATGGAATATAATTTTAATGTAGATGATATAATCCGATTTAAAATAAACGATAAACAAAATATATTCAAGTCATACTTTAAAAATGGGTTAATTAAAGAATACGAAAACTATAAAGTAAATAATGTAGTTAATCCAGATTTTGTAATTAATATTCAGAACTTTCAACCTAATGTAGCTTTTATTTTGGACTCTAAATATTATTTAAACAATGGTTATTTATCGACGAATGATGAATATAAACTAGCAAAATGGAGTATAGAGATAAAAAAAACTGATCAAGAATTTGTAATAAATATTAACCCTAATTTATTTGGTCGATTCTTTATTTCCGGTTTTTTTGTCGATCCTATTTTACATTATGTATTAACAATGAGGGGGTATTCCGTTATTCATTCAGCGGGGGTTAGTAACAATGGAGAAGCTTTTCTTTTTTCAGGAAGGGGTGGTTCAGGTAAAACTACTTTATCAATAAACCTTATGAACTATAATACAAATTATAATTATTTAGGAGATGATTTTTCAATTATAAAAGAAGGCTTTGCATATCCATTTATAACTCCCCTAAATTTATTTACTTATAATATTGATAAAAAAACATATAAAAGATTATCTTATAAAAATAAATTAAACCTTTTATTTTCTCAGTTAATCTATTTTGGTACATTGAAATATGCTAAATTTTTTATTAAAATGAATCTTAAGGATTATTTCAACAAAAGAATAACCCAAAAATCAAAGATAAAAAAACTTTTTTTGTTATACCAAACAAATAAAGAATATATTGATGTTGTAGAAGAAAGTAAAAAAAATGCTATTAAAATATTGACTTATAATCAAATGTTGGATTCAGAATTTATTCCTAAATACTTATTACAATATGGTTTTTTTGACCCTAATAGTGATTTGAATAATTTTTGGTCAAATTATAAAAATAATTTACGATTAAATTTAACTAGTAATATTAAATTTTATAAAATTAGCGTGCCTAGATATCACGATAAAAACACATTATTAAAAATTATTGGTTCGATGATATATGAATAACTCTTATAGTTATAATATTCATAACATATTAAAAATTAAAATTCATTCTAAAAATATTAATTTATTTTATGATTTTTTTTCTCCTTTTACATATTTTAAAACAGATAATGAAGATCAATGTAATATCATTTTAAATATTAATAAATTCAAACCAAATTTAAATGATTGTGTAATAATAGATCATAAATATTTTGTAAAAGATAATTATTTCTATTGTAAAGATTATAGGGGACGTATAAATTGGGAAGTGGAAATAAAGAATTTTGAAAAAGATAGAACTGAAGTTAATTTTAATTCCAATATTATAGGTATAGAAGAATTATTTTTAAATAACTATATAGCTCAAAATATGATAGTAAAACCATTAGTTGAGTTAAAAATGGTTGATTATAATATAATACCTATACATGGTTTAAGTTTTAGTTACAAAAATGAAGGATATATTTTCATTGCAAGAGGTGGAAGTCATAAAACAAATATGGCTTTATCTATGTTTAATGACCAAAATTTTAGATTACTAGGAGATGATAAAGTATTTATGGGAAAAAATAAATGTATATATTCATATCCAATTTTTGAATCATTATTATATTTTAAGTATCACAACAAAAAGGAAGATGTAACTACAATTTTTGATATGTTTAATTTATTTAAATATATGTTATATAAAAAGGAATATCAAAATATTTTTATATCCGAAGCTTCTTTTGATCATTTAGTTACTATTAAAAAAAGTGCTTTATATAGTGATGTTCATATACAAACTATTAAAAAGAAAGAATTAATAGAAAAAATAATAAATAGTAATAAATTAGAAATGTTTGAAAGCGGCTTATCGAAATCTTTTAGTTATATCCCATTTTTTAAATATATGAATATTTATTCATATGTTTTTCCTAATAGCAGAATTGAAAGTTATTGGAAAAGGATGTATAATCTTTTAAATTTAATATTAGATAAGCAAAAATATTTAGATATTACTCTCCCTTCTAAATATTCAAATATTCTTCTAAATAAGATAATTAAATCTATATAAGCTTATGTCTTATATCTTAATAACACCTATAATTAATGAAGAAAATAATTTAATAAGGTTAAAGAATAGTATTTTAAACCAAACAATTAGACCAATATTTTGGGTTATTATTGATTCAGGTAGTATAGATAATAGCTATCAAAAAGCAAAAGAAATATTTTATAATTTTGATTTTATTCACGTTATAAAACAAAAAAAAATGTATGAGAAAGGATATAGCATTAAAAATTTTTCACAAGCAATTAATGAAGCTTACTCATATGCCAAAAAATATTGTTTAATGAATAAAATAGATTATGATTTCATAGGTAAAACTGATGCTACACCTATTTTAGATGTTAATTATTATAAAGAATTAATTAAAAATATGATAAAAAACGATAATTTAGTGATCACATGTGGTAGACAAAAAATATTTTATAATAATCAAATTATAAATATGAATTCTTTTTTAAATATAGAATCAACAGGTTTTAATGATATCAGATTGTATAGAAAAAATTTTTTCGAAAAAGTGAATGGATATCCTATTTTTTATTCACCAGATTCAATTTTACTTGTCAAAGCAAAATTATATGGGTATGAAACAAAAATTATAGATGATACTCATTTCGTAAAACCAAGATTAAGTGGTTCAAAAATAGGGATCTGGAATGGCAATATATTAAAAGGAAAAACTATGTATTGCCTTTGTTACCACCCAATTTTAATGATGGCAAATGCATTATATAATTCTCTAAAAGTACCTCCTCATTATCAAGTAATACCCTGGATTTATGGATATTTTTTAGCCTTGATCCATCGTGAAGAAATTTATCGAGATAAATCAATTACTACCTATTTCTACAAGACTAGACTTATTAAAATACTTTTGAAATTTGCGCGCATAACTAAGTGAATAACTGCTTATTTTGGTATAATATCAAATGTTTAAAAAAGATCTATTAAAGGACATTACAATTCGCGCGCGCGAACTAAGAATAATTCGAATGCTTGAAAATGTTTAAAGAAGTAACATATATTTTTAATAAGTAGGTAAAATATTTTATGAAATTTTTTAGAAGTAGCTTTCTTACTTATGCTCTAATTCTAATATATATTCTTGGAGGATTAGTAGCAATTTCTTATTCATATATCTTTAATTTTCATAAAGAACATTTAGGTTTGGTGTTTTTATTAGGAGGGATTATAGCTTTTATTATAACAAGACGTCCAAATAAATCTTTTATATTTAATAATATAATTGAAAAAGAAAAATCATTATCACAATTTTCTGAAATCATGTTTACTCTTTTTCTATGTTTTTCAGTGACTTCTGTAATCATTTTTGATAATTCAAAGGAGAATTATTATCTTCCGCTACAATACTTTTTAATTATTTCTTCTATTGTCTGTTTAATTTTTCTACAAATCTTAATTCCTAAAAATATATATAAATTTGAAAAATATTTAATTCTTTCAGAAATATTTATTTTATCTGGCATAATAGGTTATTCTTTTTTATTTTTAATTCCTGGACCATATGGTAATGATGCTTTATATCACTTAAGTTTTATAAATAAAATAATTGATTCAGGAAACATCGAAAGTTATTATGGACAGTACCAAAATTATCCAGGTTTTTACTTTTTATTTATTTTCATTAAATTATTTACAGAAATAAATGATTTTAAAAACATTCAATTTATCTTATTATTTATTCAAATATTCTTTTTAATTTTTATATATATATTAATGAGAAAAATTTCTAATTCAAAAATTGCTCTAATTTCAACTCTATTTGCATCATTATCTCCTCATATTATTCAAGCAAGATATTCTTATGTTATTGGAACTTTTACAGCAATATTTTTTATTTTTATACTTTTTCTTATTTTTTATTCAAGTTCTAAAAAATTGATTTCCTCATTAGTAATAATTATTGTATTTTTGGCAGCTCTATTTACTCACCCATTAACACCAGCCATCATAATTGTTACTTTAATTTCAATATTTATTGTTTCTAAATTTTTAAAGTTCAAAAATTTTAAAATATCTCTTGTGTTGATCATACTTATGTCGATTTTTACTATAATCTGGTGGAGTAAACCTATTGGAAATGAACAAGATCTTTTTTCAAATTTGATTTCATCTATAACAGATGCCTTTTTTAGTTTGAATTATATCAATGTTGAAAGCGTTACTCTAGCATCTCATTATAGTTTGATTGATGTTATTTTGAATGATTTAGGATTATCCCTACTAACTTTTTTTGCCATTGTGGGAGCTTTTTGTACATTAATACAAATTTGTTTAAATGGCCAAAAAATAAAATTTATGTTTAATGAAGAAAAACTATTATCTTTATCTATAATTACTCTTGTATTTATTCCACTTCCATATATACTAGCTATTATATACCCTCTAAGTCTCCCAGATAGATGGTTTCCATTTATAGAAATACTAATGAGCTTATTTGGCGGTGCAGGTATTTTATTCATTGTAAATAGTCTGAAGAGATATAAATTTCAGTATATAATATATATAATTATATTTATTTTAGTGTTTTTTTCGATTACTACCCCAGTTGTTAATCCAAATAACCAAATATATGCTAAAACGTTATCTGGCAGATCAGGGCTAACAAACTCCGAATTAAGGGCTGCAGAGTTTATAAATTGGCAATCTCCTCGAGAAATATATGCGAATTCTAAATACAGTTCATTTATCAATGATAGATACTGGGGTTATGACTATTTTATTAACCCTAACGAGATAAATAGATATAAGAGCGGATTAGTTGTAATAAGAAACTACGATCTTGAAAAAGGATTTACAATTCCATTTAGTGGAGGAGCATTGTTAAACATCATTTATCCAGATAAGCAATTCTCCGCTTTCCTCAATAACTCTAGTAAGTTATATGAAAATGAAGAGGTAAGAATTTACTATAATCCATGATGAATTATGCATGCGAGAAATCGCGCGTGCGCGGTGCTCACACCCATTCAAGTTGCTTGATTCTCTATTATGATCTACCAAATAATTTCTCATACATGTTTGCGTTTTTTTAGGCGCGCGCGCCTAAAAATAATATAAAGTAAAAGCCTTTTTTATAGAAAAAGAGAGATACATTTATGGAAAATTTAGTTTTAGGTTTATATGAAGAAGATTCATTAAAGGAAGAAATACTTAAAGAAATATTAAATCATCATGGTATATTATTTGATAAATGTAATGAAAATAATATTAATAATTATTCGATTATTATTACAACAAAACAAATTCAATCAGGATCAAAAAATAAAGTTATAATTATTAATGAGGATTTAATAAATAAATTTAATGACGCTTTTTCTGGGAGTATTAATTTAAAAGAAGAAGAAAAAATTTCTTCTTTAATATCATTTTATGAACAAGAAGTTTTAAACCAAATAATTAATTCATATAAAGAATTAAATTTACCTTTTATAAGAAAATGGTATTGGCCTAATTTTAAAAAAATTTGTATTTTAATAATACATGATATAGATAATATAGATTTCTTCCCAGGGATTGAATCTAAAAAAGAATTTTTGAAATATTTATTCTCCAGATTTTTTTTAATAAATTATGGAGATAATATTAATAAAATATTAAAAATGGAAAACCAAAAAAAAATTACATCAACATTTTTCTTCTTCTCCAAATATACATTTAAAATACAAAAGTTAATGGAACTGAGAAATAATCATAAAAAAATAATAAAAAATGTATTAATTAATAATAATGAAATTGGTTTACATGGTTCTATTAATGCTACAATAAGTGAATTTCTTATGGAAAAAGAAAAGGCAGATTTAGAAAAAATTATAAAATATAAAGTTAATGGATATAGACAACATCTACTAAATTATATTTTTAAAATTCCTCATACATTAAATCTTTTATCAAAAATAAATTTCTTTTACGATGTTTCAATAAGTGATAATGATGAATTTGGATTCATGAAAGGTGTTTGTTATCCCTATCATCCAATAATTGATAAAAAGAGGATGAACTTAATTGAAATACCATCATCTTATGAAGATTGGACAGGTTTTTCTAGAAAAATTTCGTATAATGATCAAATCAAAATATTAAATAAATTATTTGAGACAACTAAAAAATATAATGGTTGTATAACATTATGTATACATAATCTTTATGTAAACGAAGTTAAATACAATGATTTATTTAAAATATTTAATTATATTATAAATTATGTTAATAATGACCATTGGATAACGACGGCAAATAAATGTGCTGAATGGTGGATGAAAAGAGAAAGTACAAAAATTAACGTTTTTTGGAATAATAACACTCTTCAATTACATTCAGATATTGAATTTCCTATTGAAATAATATATAATGATAAAAAAATTTATAAATTAATTAAAGAGGGTGCAATTTCTTTTTAAAAGATCGATCTAATTTATTAGCGCGCATATCGATATGAATTAATAAAAGCTACGAGTATTTCTAAGCAATGAAAACAGATAAAACTGATACTAAAATTGCTTTATTTTTTGGATCCGATTTTCCACCCACACAAAGTGGCCCATCATTTCATCATTATTTTTTAGCGAAAAAATTAGCCCTTAATAATAAAGTATATGTTTATAGTTTTATTTATAAAAATACAATACTTAATAAAATTTATAATCAAGTATTAAAATTTACATTTATATTACAGATAATAAATAATGATTATGATCTTTTAATTATACCCTTATGGACAAAACAAGATATTTTTAGATATTTAATAAGATATCTTTTTAAAAAACCCTATATTACACTAATAGAAGGAAGTGATTTTTTTGATTCCGTCTATCCCGCACTATCAAAGAAAGGATTATTGTTTAAAATCTATGGTATTTTTTTGAGAAATAGCTTATCAGATATAGTAAAAGGCTCATCTGGAGTTCTATCAACTTTAGAAATATTTCAGTATTTAAGTAAATTTAATGTAGATAAAAACAAATTTAGGTTATTGCCTCTACTTTATGATGCTAGTAATATAATGGAATCTGTAAATAATAATATTATTTGGAAAAAGGATAATATTACGAATATTTTATTTTTTGGAAGATTAGAGGATAATAAAGGGATCAAATATTTGGTAAATATAATTCCTGCTATTATAAAAGTAAATAATAATGTAAAATTTCACATAATTGGTAATGGAACATTATTACATGATCTAATATCATATACTAAATTAAATAAAATTCAAAATTATGTAATTTTTTATGGATATGTAGACCATAATAAAATATATGATTATATTAGATCTTCTGATATCGTTGTTAACCCATCAACTTGGGGTGCAGGATTAGGGATGGCTACACTTGAAACTTTAGTGATGAGGAAACTTTTAATTTTAGGAAATGTAAATTTAACTACAAAAAATCTACATGATAAATATGGATGTTATATTTTAGTGGAGCCTAAAAATGAATTAGATTTATATGAAAAAATATTGGAAGTATTAAATAATAAAAAACTTAGTGAAACAGTAATAAATAATATTGATGATTTTCTTAAATATGAATTAAGTGATGAACCTGTAAAATTGAAGCTGGAAAAAATTGTTAGCGATTCCATAAATTATTATAAAAAAATACAGGAAAAAAGTACTTAAAACGTATGCACATTTAATGTGAAAATGGGCGGTGAAACCAGTTCACGTGTACGAATATTTAAAATTTTTTTGTTCCTAATTTATAAAAGGACAGTATAAATTAAATATATTTATAGATCTATGTTGACAGCCATGAAGGACGAGTTTATAGGTAGATTACAAAAATATGGCATGAAGAACCCTTATCGTGTAAAAAAAATTATGGAAGATGTGATAGCAAGTTACAGATTAAATTTAGATAATTTAGTTGTATTTACGGAAGCTGCTTCGAAAAATTGGGTTGTAACCCCGATTATCGCAGCATTGGCAGGGGCAAAAGTATTTGCTGTAACATACGATTCAAAATATGGTTCATTTAAACAAGTTAAGGACTACACTGACTGCTTTGCAGAATTTTGCGGTGTAGAAGAAAACATATCTGTTATAAATGATAAAAATCAAAAAATTATAAATCAAGCTAATATAATTACTAACCTTGGATTCGTTAGGCCAATAAATAAGAGTTTAATTGAAATGATGAATGAACGTGCAGTTATACCATTGATGTATGAGAGCTGGGAGTTCAGGGATTCCGATCTAGATATAAAATCCTGCGAAGAAAATGGTATTCTTGTTATGGCAACAAACGAAGAAGCTCCGGAGTTAAACCTCTTTAAATACTGCGGATTATTGTGTCTCAAAATGTTATTTAAATTAGATCTAGAAGTAAATGGAAATAATATATTGATAGTGAGTTCAGATAAATTTGGTATAAAATTAAGTACGTTTTTAAGGGCTCAAGGTGCCAAAGTTAAATTGATAAAAAGTTTTAAAAATTATACTAATCAAGAAGAATTAAGTGAATATGATACAATAATAATTGCGGATTACATCTCAAAAGGAGTAATTATAGGAGATGATACCGCACAAATTAATTCTGATCGTATAAATGAGAATACTTCTATAATTCAGTTCGCAGGAGATGTTGATATACATAGGTTGAAAAAAGCAAAAATACCGTTTTATCCGAAAAAAAGGCTTGGTAATAGTAGAATGGGGATGACATTTGCCGATCTTGGTCCTAAACCATTGATAGAACTTAATAGTGCAGGTCTTAAAGTAGGTGAACTAATGGCAAGGGCAAGATTAAGAGGTATGACCGTAGATGAATCTAAGAGATTAGTCTTAAAGCATCCATTTGCTCAGGAAATCACAAACTCCCAAAATTATTAATACCGGATAAGATAGAAGTCACTTGATTGACGTGAACATTTCTGGAAAGGAGGTAATGGTTACAGGAGGGGCTGGTTTTATTGGAAGTCATCTTTCCGAATATTTAATTAAATTTGGAGTTGGTAAATTAATAGTAATTGATAATTTTTCTCTTGGAAAAGATTCTAATATAAAACATTTATATAAATTAGATAATTTTGAATTATATCGTGCCGATTCTTCAGATATAAATATAATGAATACTATATTTGAAAATTATTCCATAGACGTTGTCTTTAATCTAGCAGTTATCCCTCTTCCAGCATCTCTAATAGATCCGAAAAAAACAGTCGATGAAAACGTATCCATTACTTCAACTATTTGCGAACTCCAAAGAAAAGATAAATTCAAAACGCTTATTCATACATCTTCATCGGAAGCGTATGGAACAGCAGCATATTCTAAGGGGATGATGGATGAAACTCACCCAACGTATCCTATTACCCCTTATGCTGCTAGTAAATTAGCAAGTGATCACATTGCACTATCATATATGAAAACATTCGACCTTGATACATCAATTGTTAGACCTTTCAACACTTATGGTCCAAGACAAAATGAAAAGAGCTATGCAGGAGTCATACCTTTAACAATCATGCGTATTCTTAAAGGGGAATCTCCTGTGATATATGGGGATGGTTTGCAAACTAGGGATTATACTTATGTAGAAGACATAGCTAAGGCTATTCCGAAATTCTATGAAGAAAAATCTACCAGAGGAAAAGTTATTAATTTAGCAAGTGGAAAAGAATCGACGATAAAAGAAATTATAGATAAAATCATAGACGTAATGAACTATAAAGGTTCCATAGTATATTTACCAAGTCGCCCCGGAGATGTACGCCGCCATTTAGGAGACATATCTTTAGCAGAGAAACTTATTGGTTATAAACCAACTATAAGTTTTCAAGATGGAATAAAAAAGACAGTGGATTGGTACAAGCAAAATATAGCATTAAAATAATGTGGATAAAATGAGACACATACCTTTAGCGAAACCTTACTTCACTGAAGAAGAAATAGACGAGGTTAGAGAGGTTCTACGAAGTGGATGGGTGGCCCAAGGCCCCAAAGTTAAAGCACTTGAGGAGATGATAGCGAATTATTCGAGTGCAAGGTATGGTGTAGCAGTAAACTCGTGTACCTCTGCCCTTCATCTTTCTCTTCTGGCGCATGACATCTCTGAAGGAGATAAAGTCATTATCCCTGATTTTACTTTTACAGCCACTGGTAATGTAGTGCTACATGTAGGTGCTGAACCCATAATAGTGGATATAGATCTTTCCACTTTTTGCATTGATATAGAAGAAATCGAGAAGGCAATTGAAAATGATGTCAAAGCAATTCTACCTGTACATGCTTTTGGTTATCCTGCTAATATCCGGAAAATAAATCAAATCGCTAAAAAGAATGGTTTAGTCGTGATTGAGGATGCCGCTTTAGCTCTAGGCTCGGAATTTGAAGGAAAAAAAATTGGCTCATATGGAAACACGGCATGCTTTAGCCTTCAAGGTAGGAAGGTAATAACTACTGGAGAGGGCGGAATCGTACTTACTAGCGATGACAGAGTAGCAGAGACCCTCCGGTCTCTTAGGTCACAAGGAGCTTCACCGAGTGACAATGTATCAGGAAAAGTCAATCTACCTATCTTTAGGTTAATAGGTTTCAGTTATCGGCTAAGCGATATCCAGGCAGCCATAGGTCTTGTTCAAATGAAAAGGATCGAAGATTTCATTAAAAGGCGTATTTACCTAGCTAAATATTATAGAGATCTATTTGAAGATCTAGATCTTAACATTCAGACTCCAATTGTTGTCGAAGGTAATAGACATAACTATCAAACTTACGTTGTTATTTTGGAAGATAATAGAGATGAAATGATTCTGTATCTTAAAGAAAAAGGCATTGAATCAACAATTGGAACGTACTCTTTAAGTACACTACCTATGTTTCAAAAAAATAAGGTGTTCTCAAATAGTTACTATGTTTTTAAACATTCTTTAGCATTACCTATGTACCATGATCTTACTGAGGAAGATATTCAATATATTGTGAAGAATATAAAAAATATAATCGATAATAAAATATAATAAAAAAAATTTATCATCCCCATCATGCGCTCGATCTTAAATATTTAAATACGAATCTTTCAATTGAATTTATCCATGACAATAAACAGTACCCAACAGGGAAAAGTCTATATAAGCACAACAGGCTGCGTGGAAGCTCAGCTAAGCTCGGAGGTAGTAGCTAGGATACTTAAACAGAACAACTATGTAATAACGAAAGATGTTTCTGAAGCTAATTTCGTCATTTTCTACGCCTGTGGGTTAACGGAATACAGCCAAGAAAAGTCACTGCGAGGTCTAATTAACCTTAAAAAAAAGATGAATCAGGATGCTAAGCTTACAATTTGGGGATGTCTCACGAAACAGAACCCTGAGGCTATAAAAGAGATACAACAAGGACAAGCCACCGCCCCCTTGAATATCATTTTAAGGCAAAACCTGGAAGCCTCAGACATCTCACTCAATGGATTATCTGTCGCAGCATCAGCTAAGGAACTTGGAGATATGCGTGAAATATCCCATGAATTCGCCGAAGATCCCCTAGACCGCTTTACAAGGTTAGTACTCTTGGCTAAGATGGGAAAACAAAAGCTAAAAGACAAGGTAAGTGGGAGGACTAAAGCATATTATATACGAGTCGCTAAAGGCTGTACCGGGAACTGTACCTACTGTAGTGAGAAACCAGTATTTGGCGAGATATCAAGCCGTCCAATCGAAGAAGTAGTAAGCGACTTCAAAAAGGGGCTTAGTTTAGGGTATAATCGATTCTCGTTCCTCGCAACCGACCTAGGCGCCTATGGTATGGATATTAATACAAACCTCGGAACACTCCTCAACCGAATAATAGAGACAAAAACCGACATCGACTACACACTTATTCTAAACCAAATAGAGCCGCACAACTTCAAAACGATATACCCCACTCTCAATGAGTCACTAGCCTCTGATAGAATCGAGGAGATCATGTCCCCAGTCCAGTCTGGGAGTAACAGGGTACTCAAACTCATGGGAAGAAAGTACGAAATCGGAGATTGGAGGAGTATTATGTTCAAAATTAACACCGATTACCCGAAGATTAAACTCAACACACACTTCCTGGTCGGTTTCCCAACTGAGTCAGACGAGGACTTTAACGAAACCATGAAACTTCTTGACCCTCCACCATTCTTTGACGGCATAACAGTCTTCAAGTATTCATCCAGACCGCCAGTAGCTTCAAGACTGATACCTGGTCAAATATCAGAGGCGGTAAAAGAAGCCAGGCGAATAAAATTACTTAAGAAATTTGCCTGGGTATATATGAAAAATTTAATAAAATAAGAACAACTCGAGGTGGATCAACTTTAAACGTATTCCGCTCGGAAAACCTTCCTTCTGGGAAGGGGAGATATGCTCCAAATAGTTTAATCATTAACTTGGGAGAGACGCGTGAGCAAGTACTGCGAGAGTTTTTATTTAATTAGACTACTACTTATTGAGATTGGTCATATGAAAATAGGCATAATTTCTGATATCCATTCGAACCTTTATGGATTAATTTCAGTTGTTACTAAGTTACAATCCTGTGATTTGATTTTATGTGCAGGAGACATTACCGGATATTATACATTTATAAATGAGATTTTTGATGTATTAGAAGATAATAATATTATTTTTATACGTGGAAATCATGATGAGTATTTGCTACAAAACTCTTCTGATAGATTAAATATGATTTTAAAAAAGTCTGTAGAATATACCAAAAGAAAGATAACAAAAAATAACCTTTTTAAAATACAGAAGGCACCGATATTTTTAAATAAAGAATTAAATGGTATAAAAATAAAAATGTATCACGGGAGTCCATGGAATTTTTTAGAGGGATATATATATCCTGATTATAAACACTTTGAAAAATTCCGTGATTTAGATGCAGATCTGATAATTTTAGGACATACACACGTACCTTTCATAAATTATGTTGATGAAAAAATAATTTTTAATCCTGGCTCAAGTGGTCAACCTCGAGATAAGGATGATAGAGCTTCTTATGGAGTATTTCAGACTGAAGATAAATCTTTAGAGATAAAGCGTGCTGAATATGATATTAATAAAGTTATACAAGCTGCAAAAATTGCTGGTATTGATTCTCAAATAATTCAAATGCTTGAAAGGAGTTCTTGATGAAGGGAGATAGTATTGACTATGTTAAATGAAAAATCAATTTCGGTTCTTATAACTGGTGTTGGGGGAGGAGGAGTTGGAGAACAAATAATTTTTGCATTAAGTCTATCAAAATATCCTTATAGAATAATTACTGTTGATCATAATCCAATTAGTTTATGTTTATATCCTATAGATAGGAGTTATTTAGTACCTAGTGCGACAGAAAAAAAATATTTAAATAAATTATTACAGATATGTAAGAAAGAATCAATAAAAGTATTGATACCTGGATCAGAAATCGAATTATCAATAATATCAAAAAATCGAGATTTATTTAAAAAAGAAAATATATTTTTGCCAATCAATAATAAAGACGTAATTGAACTATGTCAAAATAAATGGTCTACTTACCTTTTTTTGAAAAACAATGGATTTAGTGTACCAAAATCTTATTTATGGGATGAAAGTAATAATATAAATGATTTAGATTTTCCTGTTATCATAAAACCTTGCCTTTTATCAGGAGGATCACGTTTAGTTTATATTGCTCAAAATAATGAGGAATTATCTTTTTTTTGTCGATATCTCATAAGACAAGGAAGTAAACCTATGGTACAAAAATATGTTGGTTCATATGAAAATGAATATACAATTGAAGTTTTAACATCATATGAAGGTGATATTCTCGGGTCGATAGCTATCAAGCGAAAAATTCAAGGAAGGTTATCAACCCTATATAGACTCAAAAATTATTATGATAGTGACCCTTTGTGCATTTCAACTGGTATTTCTCAAGGTTTCATTGATGATTTCCCTAATATCAGAGAAAATGCAGAAAAAATTGCAGAAAAATTCAATTCGGAAGGTCCACTTAATATTCAGTGCAGAGAGAATGAAAATGGAATTTTCGTTTTTGAAATAAATCCTCGATTTTCAGGTACAGAAAGTCTGAGAGCTCTTGCTGGATACAACGCTCCTGATTCTTTAATAAGAAAATATATTCTTGGTGAGGACATTAAAAGATTAAATTATAAAAAAGGTTTAGTTTCTCGAGGCTTATACAATCATTTTACTAATTATGAAGAATATAATAGATTGAGATTGTTAGATAGAAAGAATATATAACACGCTCGAGCTCCGACTTAGGATCCACTTCAATGTGAGATATGAGTCTGATTTGAGTCGGTTCTGCCTCAAACTTGCTAAAAAGAAGACGGTCCAGGAGGCTTTGATAGCGACCGCGAGGATGATGATTAATGTCATCTACTGAATGTTCATAAGCGGAGAATCTTACCATTAAAAGTCGTGTGGATGCGATCTGGCTTCATCTGTGAATCTGAACTGATGAGACAAGTCTTCGTTCCTGCGGGTGAATTGCGTAATTTATATTGAGGACTATTTAGGAGGAAAGTCATAGTGCAATGAGGCTGGTTGACTGCGAATAGAATGATGCCATCTGAGAAGCATCGAAGTCAGAAAAAACATAAAGATAGTGTAATGAGAGGAGGATAGTTAGAAAGGAGAATCCTCAACATAAAGGGGTAACTTATCCCTCAACCATTTCCGACAAGTTTTGTGAGTATGTTTTTTTTAAATATGTATCAAGCTGTGATTCAAGTCTGCAAAAGCATGCGCGCCTACTGATAGCTGAATCGATCCTATTTGAGTTAGGACTGTTTGGGATAGAAATATACTTGCGCGAGTAAATCATAACACCTAGATATTAGAAAGACTATACATCCTGCTAACTCGGTTGATACTCTATCTGGTGGATGTACCATGTCCACGATACCTTGTTAGTCCCTGAGCTGCTTCCGCCTATTATGAGGTACATTGGGGGATTAGCAAATTTTGGAGTGGTAGGGTCGTCGTCCCACGTGAAACTGAGCTGCCCATCTACATAGAACTCTAATCGCTTCTGCAGATAGTTGAACTGCCATGTGTGGGTGAGCCCATCCTCAAAATTGATCGCAGATTGCCAGTATCTGTAGGCGTTGTTGGTTTTGGATTCTTTGAGAGTGCTTATCGACATGGTAGTTGATGTTTGACCGCCGAAGAGCTCTGGGATGTCAAGTTCGTTATAAGGTCCTCCGCTGGCCGTTTGATCATTAAAGAGGAATATGTAATAGTTGATGCCTAACTGCCTCGGTCCAGATGTTCTGAAGGTGATCTTGTAGTGCCCATACCCGAAGAAAGCAATTGAGCGCGCATGAATAAGTTTCTCTATCCCTACAGGGAATTGAAATATCCACGTACCATTAACAACTGATGGGCGATTCTGTTCGTAAAACCACTTCGAGCTATCCCATCTATCACAGGTTTCTATAAAATCCGGTTCGCGTGCACTATCAGAGATTTCTGTAAAATCCAGTTGAACATTAATAATAATTATTATTATAGCGAATACTAAAAATAGACCTGAATATTTCATAAATTTAGGTAAAAACGTAAAGCCCTCCATTAGATTAGCTTAATAAATGAACATAAAGATATTTAAAATAATTGAAGTCTCTACAAACATACTCGGCACTCCAGTATCTAAAGTATAACGGGTGTTCCTAAATAGCCCTAGTACCTTAAATATTAGAACTTTCAAGATGCCTGACGAAACTGCGTTTACGTTTATATCCCTAAACTTAGTTATTATCCTCATTACCTGGGAATTCAACACATTGCTCCTCACAGCAGGCGTGCAGTAAGGGAAAAATTTCTTCACTCTACGCGTATGCTACAAGGTGAGGAAACGTCTCCTTATAGAAGCCCTCAGATAGGATCTCCCCCCGCAGACTCCACGTTTGAGGGCCAGAAGTCTAACCAAGAGAACTACTCCCATCTAATACAATCCTATTTGAGTTAGGACTGTTTGGGATAGAAATATACTTGCGCGAGTAAATCATAACACCTAGATATTAGAAAGACTATACATCCTGCTAACTCGGTTGATACTCTATCTGAGAAATATAGAATGTCCAAGGAGTGGTCTGGTTTCCATTGGGGAATACGCCGAAGATGAGAGCCATCAGTGGGTCAGCTATTGGGAAGTTCGGCTTCGGTGAGCTGCGGGTTATGGTGGTGCTGAGCACCCCGTCGACGTAGAACACTATCTGGTCGTGCGACCAAGTGAAGGAGCATGTATGAACGTTGCCATCATACAAATTGACTGGCGTACTCCAGTAAACGTAGTTGCTGTTGTTTATGGTGCCCTCGTAGCTGGTGACGCTGAGCAGGTCAGGCGAATTCGCACCGTACACCTCTGGGCAGTCCAGTTCGTTGTACGCTCCCCCCGAGGAGCGATTGTCGAGGAAGAGGAAGAAGGAATAATTTACGCCCGAAACGAGGGGTCCTGAGGTTCTGAACTTGTATGAATAGTATCCATAACCGAAGTTTGCAGCCTTCGTCACGGCCTGCACGCTGAGGCTTGAGCGGGCGGGAATATTGAATACCCACTCCCCGTTTACTGCCGTGGGCGCTGACCAAGTATAGCCCCATATCGAGGTGTCGAAGGTATCGCAGGTTTCAATAAAGGTATTTGATTGGGTGAAGTGAGCCATCACCGCCATGTTCCCGGTGACGGTGACTGTACGGGTCACCCCCGTGCCAGTTCCATCACCTGACCAAGATAAGAACGCGTAACCAAGGCTTGGGGATTCCGTGAGTGTCACCATGTCCCCATAGTGATATGGTCCGTTGCTACTTATCGTGACTGAACCTCCAGATGTGGGGCTCACAGTCACGGAAATAGTATATGTGAGCTGAGTGAAGGTAGCTGTGATATCCATGTTTCCAGTCACTGTTATGGTGGATGGGTTCACCGAGCTCGTCAATGCTCCACTCCAACTGGAGAACACCCAGCCGGCAGAGGAAGTGGCCTGAAGCTGAACGGAGTCTCCGTAGTGATAGGTCGATTGGCTGGGAGTTCGTGAAACCGAGCCGCTGCCGGAGGTTTGAGTAGTCACTTTGTACTGGATCTGGGTGAAGGTGGCCGTCACGACCTTGTCCCCATCCATGGTCGCTGTGGCGGGGTTCGAGGATCCTGTGAGATCCCCACTCCAATTAGTAAATTGCCAGCCAGAATCTGGCGTTGCTGAGACTACTACTTGGGAACCACCGTCATAAATGTGAGTTCCAATTGATGGATTCGTCGTCCCGAGGCCATTGGCGTTTATAATTAAAATATATTGAGCGAGAATGAATATGGCTTTGATCTTGTGTGCCGAATTCATTTCTATGATTAAAGGATTGTCCAGGCTAGTAAAGGAATCCTCTATCTGCCATCGGCTAAAAACCCAGCCCGAGGATGGTATGGCGGTGATCTGTGTTAAAACACCTTGGTTATACACATAGGTTCCGGTGGCGGGGTTTGTGGAACCAGATCCATCGGGGGTCTGGATCGTTAGGGTGTAAGTGTTCTGTGTGAAGGTGGCCGTAATTGCTTTGTTGCCGTTAATCGTGACGGTGGCGGGGTTTGCTGATCCTGTGAGGTCTCCGCTCCACCCTGAGAATGCCCAACCAGAGGCTGGAGTAGCTGTCAGCTGGACACTCGAACCGTAAGTGTATGTCGCCTGGCTGGGGACCTTGGAGACCGAGCCCTGCCCCGAGGTGCTCACCGTCAGCGTGTACGTACTCTGGGTGAAGACCGCGCCAAGAGTGTGTCCGCTGTTCATCGTCACCGTATAAGGGTTCGCTGAGCCTGTCGAGGAACCGTCAAGGATCCAGTGGTCAAACGACCAACCTGCTACGGGGCTCGCTGTCACCTGAACGCTTGATCCCTGGCTATAGACGTGGCCGCCTACAGCTGGGCTTGTGGAGCCCGATCCCGTGACGCTTATGGTCAGGGTGTACGTTATCTGGGTGAAGACCGACTGGAGGGTGTGGGCAGAGTTCATCGTCACCGTCGTCGGGTTGGATGAACCCGCGTCGACGCCATCTAGGTGCCAGTGGCTGAAGTACCACCCAGACGCTGGCGTCGCAGTAACCTGAACCTGGGAACCCGACCCATAACTGCGACGCCCAGTTGAGGGGCTCGTTGACCCGGAACCCGAGGTGCTGATAGTAAGCGTGTACATGATCTGGGTAAAGGTAGCCGTAACAGCCTTGTTACCGTTCATCGTGACCGTACGAGTCGAGCCAGTGCCAGTTCCATCACCTGACCAAGACGAGAATGTGTAGCCCGAGCTCGGAGCCTCGGTGAGCGTGACCACATCGTTGAGGTGATATGGGCCGTTGTTGCTCCTGGTCACGGTGCCTCCGGCGGATGGGCTGACGTTCACAGTTAGTGAGTAAGTGTTCTGGGTGAATGTCGCAGTTACCGCCTTGTTACCGTTCATGGTGATTGTTACGGGGTTGGCTGTGCCTGAAGCGTCTCCGCTCCACCCGGAGAACGACCATCCTGAGGACGGAGTCGCCGTGAGCTGGACGCTTGAGCCGGAGACGTACGTAGCTTGGCTGGGAGCCTTAGCCACGGATCCCTGACCGGACGTGTTCACGGTCAACGTGTACTGGTTCGGGGTGAAGGTGGCCGTCGCGGCCATGTTCCCGGTGATGGTGACTGTGCGAGTCGTGCCCGACCCCGTCCCGTCACCCGACCACCCCGAGAACGTGTAGCCGGCGCTAGGCGCCTCAGTCAACACGACCACGTCGTTGAGGTGATACGGCCCGTTGCTGCTCCGAGTCACGGTGCCGCCGCCTGTCGGGTTTACGGTGACCGTCAGAGTGTAGACGTTCTGTGTGAATGTGGCCGTCACGGCCTTGTCGCCGTTCATGGTCACGGAGGCCGGGTTAGAGGTGCCCGTGAGGTCTCCGCTCCACCCTGAGAATGCCCAACCAGAGGCTGGAGTAGCTGTCAGCTGGACACTCGAACCGTAAGTGTACGTTGCCTGGCTGGGGTTCTTCGCTACGGAGCCTTGACCCGACGTGTTCACCGTAAGCGTGTACTGGATCTGGGTGAATACAGCGTTCAGCGCATGTCCGCTGCCCATCGTCACCGTGACTGGGTTAGAGCTGCCTGCGCTGCTCCCATCTAAAACCCAGTGATCGAACACCCAGCCAGAAGAGGGTGTCGCAGTCACTTGAACCTGGGAACCACTGTTATACACATGAGGCCCGATGGCTGGGTTTGTTGAGCCGGAGCCGGTGACGCTGACGGTCAGCGTGTACTGGATCTGGGTGAAGGTGGCCGTCACGGCCCTGTTGGCGTTCATGGTCACTGTGGCGGGGTTCGCCGTGCCAGAGAGGTCTCCGCTCCAACCCGAGAATGCCCAACCAGATGCTGGAGTAGTGGTGAGTTGAACCTGCTCACCGGCGATGTAAGAGGACTTGTCTGGGGACTTTGAGATGGAGCCCTGGCCGGTCACCGATAAACCAAGGGTGAACTGCTGGGGAAGAGGCTGGGCGAAGACGGCGTTCAGCGTGTTGTCGCCGTTCATGGTCACCGTGACCGAGTTGGCACCGCCAGCGGATGACCCGTCCAAGACCCAGTGATCGAACACCCAGCCGGAGGCCGGGGTTGCCACCACTTGAACCTGCGACCCGCTTTTGTATGTGTAGTTGCCCGTGGCCGGGCTCGTGGAGCCGGAGCCGGTGACGCTGACGGTCAGCGTGTACTGGATCTGGGTGAACACCGCGTCCAGCGTATGCGGTGAGTCCATCGTCACTGTGATGGGGTTAATGTTCCCCACCGTGGAGTTGTCGAGGGACCAGTGGTCGAACACCCAGCCGCTGGCCGGGGTCGCCGTAACCTCGGCGCTGGTTCCTTGATTATACGTCTGGTCGCCGACTCCTGGGTTGGTTGAACCGGATCCGTCTGGGGGCTGGATCGTCAGCTTGAAGGTCGTAGGCGGTGGAGGCGGCGGTGGGTTTGAAGGAGCTGGTGGAGGGGATGGTGGCGTAGGTAATAGTGTAAAGACCGCTACGAGTTCATGATTCTGGACCATGTTCAA
>Ga0315289_10003681_pt1 | contig 23092 bp, 24 predicted proteins | sample YL17G11_40_MG_FD_203452 | JGI IMG/M metagenome (GOLD analysis project Ga0315289, IMG submission 203452) | Sediment microbial communities from Yellowstone Lake, YNP, Wyoming, USA - YL17G11_40 | ecosystem: Environmental > Aquatic > Freshwater > Lake > Sediment | place: USA: Wyoming | collected... | reverse complement strand
GGAGAGCCTCGTGAGCGGAGCAAGCAAGAGCGAAAAAAGAATCACTCTCATCAAAGGGTATGCACGCCCTCCCACACGCGCCTGGATTGAGAGCGCACGCGCAACATACACAGAGCGCATCTTATCCCACACCATGGCCACCATCACCGCCGACTTGCGCCCCGGCAAGAAAATGCTGGTCTTCGGCCTACCCTGGTCGGCGGCAGCCGTGGCCCGCCCGGCCTGGCAGGCCTCGTTTACATCCACCTCAGTGTGGCGCTGCCTCGCCGGCCTGCCCTCCTCCTCCCACCCCACCACCTTATCCCGCCGTGCTGCTGCCTTCGCCTCCTGGGCGCGCCCGGGCGAGGAATTGCTGCTCCTTGGCCAACCCTGGTCGGCGGCAGCCGCAGCCCGCCAGGCTGGGCGGGCCTCGTTTACATCCACCTCTGTGTGGCGCTGCCTCGCCGGCTAGTCCGCCTTCTCCCACCCCACCACCTCCCGCAGTGCTGCTGCCTTCGCCTCCTGGGCGCGCCCGGGCGAGGAAATGCTGTTCCTAGGCCAACCCTGGTCGGCGGCAGCCGCGGCCCGCCCAGCCTGGCGGGCCTCGTTCACGTCCACCTCTGCGTGGCCTCGCCGGCCCGCCCGCCTCCTCCTCCCATCCCACCACTTGGGCACGCCAGGCGGGTCTCCGGGGACTCCCTTTTCTCCAAGGAGACATCGACCCGCAGGTCGCGCTTACAGCCAAATCGGCTTGAACGTTGCCGTCTTCGCCGCCTGGCAGCAGCCCGGGATGTGGGCGACCCTGGGGACGCACGCGGTCGTCTCTCCAGGCGCGCTGCGCGACGGGCGGGTGTGGACGCTCATCACCTCGGCCTTCTCCCATTAACGCCCGGGACACCTACTGAGCAACATGTTAGCGCTAGATGCCTTTGGCGGGTCGGTCGCGCGCACCTAGGGCGGGCACCGCCTGGTCGGCCTGTACCTGGCGGCGAGCGCGGCGGGGAGCGCTGCCCACGTGACCGCGGGCGCGGTCGCGTGCGCGCGGGCCCACCCCACGCGCGACCGCCTGCGTGCCGCCTGCATCTCCCTCTTTCCGGGAGCTCTGGGATCTAGCGGGGCCGTCAACGGCGTGCTCGCCCTGTTCGCCCTGGCCAACCCGCAGGCGACCGTGCTCGTGTACGGCATCCTCCCCGTCCCGGCCTTCATCCTGGGCGGCCTGTCCGTGCTGCAAGACCTGCGCGGCGTGAGCGGTGGAGGGGAAGGGGGGTGCAGGGGGCGGGGGGGGCGCGTATTGGGGGCACCTGGGGGGCACGGCGGTCGGGGCGGTGGTGTGGGTGTGGAAGGTGAGGCGGGGGCGTTGGTGAGAAGCGTGGTTTGGCTGCAGGGCATATTCATATTTTCATTTCTCTTTTGTTGTTCACGCCGCCGCCGCCGCTTAGACGCATCCGCCCTGGCTGTCACCCCCGCCATCTCCCGCTTCTATTCGGAGGGTCGGTGAGTGCGCGGAACAGAGTGGGGCCTCGTTTTTATTTTGGCACGTGAATGAGAAAAGAGGTCGTGAAAAGAGGTCGGCAAGGGGTGTGCAAGAAAAAAAGAAACCTACACTCACACGCACGTTTATCACGCACGGCTCACATCATCAAGCCACCAAGTACCAGCAGCACAAACGCACCCGTTCTCTCTCAAATCACCAAAAACATGCCCCCTCGCCACGCCGGCCGGGCCCGGATAGCCGCCATCTCCCTGATGGTCGCAACCGCTCTGCTCCTCCTCCTCGCCACTCCCACCACCGCCGCCCTTCCCGCCTCCTCGTCCGTCCGCGTCCTGGCCGTCCCACTCGTCGCCGCCCGGTCTCACCTGTTTGTCATGTGGGCGGTAGTGGAGGAACTGGCGGCACGGGGGAATGAGGTGGCGGTGAGTGAAGACAGAAGACAATGATGAGGTTAGGATGGGGCACCCCGGACGCTGCGAGCAGGCACCTCTCTTCTCAACCTCTCGGCCTCTCTCTTTTCCAGCTCCTCATCGTCGAGCCGGACGTCCCTGTCGCCGCGTCACTCCTCGCCAAAGCCCCACCCTACGCGGCTTCCCGCATAAGCTTAGTACCCTATTCGGACGCGGCCCCGCCCGGATGGTGGGGCGCCTACCTGACAGCCCAGGCGGGGGCGGGCTCAGCGCCCGCAGTCGGGACGGGGCACGTCCGGGCCTGGGTGGCTCAGACCGACGTCCTCCTGTCCGATGAAACTCTAGTGGACGCCCTCCGCGCCTGGGGGCCGCACTCCGTGCTGGGCGATGTGGCCTTTCTTGCGACCACGGGCCTGGCCGCCACGCTGGGGCTCCCCTTCGCCACGCTCTCCTGCACTGGGCCGGTCGACCCGCTCCACGCTGACCTGCTGGGCCTGCAGAACGACCTGCGGACGACCCCGCAATTCGGGACGGGGCTGGCGGTGCCGCTTGGGTGGGAAGGAACAGCAGTCAATGTGGCGGCCTGGGCGGCGGGGAAGGCGTTCTTTCGCTACGTGTGGCACACCATTTGGCAGCCCGTGGCGTGAGTTGTTTTAAATAGAGATGGATGGATGGATGGATGGATGGATGGGCTTGCTCTTTCACACTGTGCACACCTCACACCTCTCATTAAATCACAGGCTTAAGCACCGGATCCCGCTCTTGGGCTCCATCGCCTCAGCCCCGCAAGAACTGCTCCATCTATACAGCGGCGACTTTGCGCTAGAATGGTGAATGAAAAATTAAATGGAGTGAGAGAAAAATGGAGATAAGGTGAAGGAACGCTCACTCTCTCCCACACCACCCCCACTACCACAGGATCCGCGCCGTGCCGGACAAGGTTCGCTTTGTCGGACCCATCCTGGCTGGGAATACGAGCGAGCTCATCCCGGCGGATCTGCAGGCAAGAGAAGAGGAGAGAAAAAGCCAACCACCCTCTCTCCCTCCAGCGCCACCCCACCTCAACCTCATTCTTCTCTCTCCTTGTCTCTCAGTCCGTCCTGGATGCCACGCCCGACGGTATCATCCTAGTCTCCTTTGGCACATCTTTGAGCCTAGGTAAGAGGAGGGAAAAGGAAAGAAAGAGAGACTCCAAAAAAAAACGCACCAGTTTTTAACCCCCCAGACTCCCTCTTGTCCTTTTTTTGTCAAAAGATCCTTCCATCTACCGCACCATCGCGGCCGGCCTGGCCGCCCTGACCCCACCCGTCCACGTCATCTGGAAGTTGGGGCCCTCGGAGCTCAGTGGAGCCGATCCAGCGTCTGTCCTGGGCTTCAACACCCCTGGCCTTCCCACTCACATCCACCTCACGCCCTGGGTCCCGCAAAACGCGCTGCTCCAGACCGGCCGGGTGGCGGCCTTCCTCACCCACGGCGGCCTGAACTCGGTGTACGAGGCCGCTTACCATGGCGTACCCTTGGCAGGTTTGCCCTTCTTTGGGGACGCCGCAGACAATATCGCGAAGGCCGTCTCCCGGCGCATGGGGCTGAGCCTGGGCAAGCCGGCCGACCTGACGCCCGGGCGGGTCGCGGGCGGCCTGGCCGCTCTCCTCGCCGACCCGGCCTACCGCGCCGCCGCCGCGGACGTCTCGCACCGCCTGCGGTGGCGACCGGGCGGGCCGGCCCGGAGTGTGGCGGCCGATGCTGTCCAGCGGGCGACGCAGGACTGGTGGGCGGTGAAGGCGGTGGAGGAGGAGATAGAGATGATGATGGGTGGGCCCGGGTGGAGCGCGAGCTAAAAATTTTGGGTGGATGGGGGAAAAAAAAAAAAACGTTCCTCTCCCCCTCTCTCTCCTCTCTTACGGCCCCTCCTCAATCACACGACATCGATGCGTGTGGGAGACCAAGGGTTAGCACGACGCGCTCTCTCCCAGCCAAACATTCTCATATGAAAAGCTGAGGGTTTCTCTTCTCTCCCCCATTGTTTTTTTTCACCGCTCGGTCTCGGTCGGCCGGTTGCCGCCCTCCCAGCTCCGCCCGTCCTTCCACTGCTTGTCATAAAAAGTTGCCTCGTCCAGCAGGCCCTTGAAGGTGGCGGGCGCGGAGGAGGACCGGAAGAGGAGGACGGCGAAGACGCACGCATGCAGGGCGAGCTTGCCCAGGAAGGAGTTCTGCTGGTCCGCGATGCCGACGCCCGACAGGGAGTCCACAAAGAAGGCCAGCACGTAACCCAGCATGGCGGCCCGGCCGTTGAGCTTCTCGGCCTCCGGCAGGTGGAACCGGCGCACCCAGGCCCACCAGGGGATCTCGGAGGTGTCGAAAAAGACGGGGTCCTCGTTGGTAGACGGGATGGGCGTCTCCTCCAGCAGCTTGCGCCGCGCCATCTCCGCATCGATGACCGCATCCCAGTCCGTAGTGCCGTCGGCGCCCGCGAACTTGGAGAGCGTCCACCGGCCGGCCGCCCAGCGGGAGTCGAGGAAGCGGCCGTCCACGATCTGCATGGTGGGGCCGGCCGCGGCCGCGGCGGCGAGGGCGGCGGACCGGGCGGCGGCGCCGGCGTCCTGAGGGGGTGATGAAAAGGAGATGCAAGGGGGAGAGAGAGAAAGAAAGGGAGAGAGAAAGGGGTAAGCAGTGTGTGCGGGGGTGCGTGAGAAAGGGCGGAGAGGCGGTGGCGGCGGGCGGGGAGAGTCAGGGTCGGCCCGACCCTATCCGGCCGCCGGCACCCCGACGCCCCGCCGTCGCCGCCGCTCTCTCTCCCCCGTGTGCTACTGCCCGTCCAGTCCCATTCTTCCACCTGTTTCTCTCTCACCTTGCCGGCCGCTGCCTCGCCGGAGAGGGTGCCCCCCCGCTCCAGCGGGGACAGCTTTTTCTGTGCGGGGAGGAGGGGCATTGAGAGAGAGGGTTGAGCGCGGTTGGGAAAAGAAAAGAAAAAAAAGGCGACGGCCGCGCAACCGACGACTCAGATGTGGGCGCCGATGCGGGCAGGGACGCCCTTGTTTGCCACCCTTCCACCCTGCGATGCTAGATGCGGGCCATAGTCGGTGGCTCCAGCCAAGAGAGCGTCGAGTCAGAAGGCCCGCCCCTAAGGGCGCGCCGCGGTGAAACAGGCCGCCCGGCCGCCGCGGGGGGAGCACAGGGTCTTTTTCCTTTGCGTGCCGGCCCCGGGCGCTGTGTGTGCCTGTTCACTCTCTCCAACCACGCTCCACATACACGCACCTCGGCCGTGGCGGATGTGCCGGCGTCAGCGCGGACGGTGACGGCACTTAGGTGATGGAGGGAGAGGGAAAGGAAAAGAGAGCGTGTTAGAGAGAACGGCATGCACCCACACACCCCGACGACTCTCTCTCTTCCCCTTTCGTCTCTCTCCCCGCGCGCCTCCCACGCGGCCCTCCTCTCTCACTCACCGGCGCGCCGCGGCACGGCGGGTGGTCGCCACGCCGGCAGTGATCGGGCGGGACAGGGAGGTGGCCAGGGCGAACGCCATGATGCTTTAGTTGGACGGAAGAACAAAAGGAAATGGAGGAAGTGGGAAATCATCGACCGCATCGATTTTCATTTCTCATTATCTAGCCGCATCTCGCTGCGGAGCCATGCACCTCACGCCCACCCCCCGCCCCGGGCCCCGCGCCCGGGCCACCCACCCCTCCCAGCCCTTACCCAGCCTCCCACCGACACGCCCGCGCCGCGCCCCCCTACCCTGCGCCGCGGAAGCTCCCGCCCGGTCAAGCGCGCCTTCATCGTTGCCCCTGCCGCCGCCAGCGGCCGCCGCTGTCGCTCCCGTCACCGATGACTCCGTGCCGGAGGGCCACAAGGGCTTGCACGCCTCCCTGTATGGCGAGGGCGGGGCGGTCGAAGCGCATGGCGTGGCCGGCCAGACGGAGGCGGTGTACGAGGTCGTGCCGGTGCGTTGGAAATAAGAGAGAGGGGAAAACTGGTGCTGCGCTGCAACGACCCCCACCCACCCACCCACCCAAACCCCTCTCGCCGTCATCTCTGATTCTCACCTCTCCCATTTTCCCATCATCAGGGCGAGGACGGCGGGGAGGCCGTCCTGCCCCTCCAGCCCTGGCTGGCCGCTCGGGAGTCCACGCCCCCCATCGCCGGCGTCTTCGCCATCTACGACGCGCACCGGGCCCTGCAGTTCGTGAGCTTTGCCCGCCACGCGCCGCGCGCGGTGCGGGCGGCCGCCGCGCGGGCGGGCGAGGACCGGGCGGCCTTTGTGCGCGCCCTGCTCTTCGCCAACAAGGCCATGGTGACCAAGAAAGCCCTGGAAGAACAGGCCGACCGGTGGCTGGCTGAGGCGGGCACGCTGCCGCCGGGCAACGGTGTCGAGAAAGCGCTGTGGGAGCGGGAGGGCGCTGTCAAGGATGGGATGAGCGCGGCGGAGGCCGAGGAACACGACGGCCGCAAAGCTAAGCTGGAGGCCGCCATGGGCGTGAAAGGGTCCGCCACCGCACCCGAGCCCTCCACGCCCGAGGAGAAGCGCCAGGCCTGGATGAAGGCGGTGGGGAAAGGGGATTGGAGCGCGGTCATCGATGGCCAGACCGCCTCGACCACCCCCGGTGGTGTTGCGCCTGGTGAGGGGGGGGGCCTAGCCGCCGCGATGGGAGGCCCGCCCTCACCTACCTCCCCGCCCGTCACCCCTTTTGCCCGGGCGGCCGTCCACCGCAAGGTGGGCGCGGACGCGGCGGCGGCGGCGGCGGCGAGCGCGTCTGGCTCGCCTGCCCTGACAGTGGAGGCCGCGGAGGCCGCCCTGGACGAGGTCCGCCCGTACCTCATCGCCGACGGCGGCAATGTGGAGGTCCTGTCAGTGGAAGGCGGTCGCATCCTGCTCAAGCTGCAGGGCGCGTGCGGGTCGTGCGCGTCGTCCGGGGCGACGATGACGATGGGGATTGAACGCGCGCTCAAGGCCACTTTCGGGGCGGCAGTCAAGGAGGTGATCGAGGTCGGCGGAGCGGGTGGTGGCGGCGGGTCGGCCGCGGCCGGCCCGCCACCCGCGTCCGTGGAGGCGGTGGATGGCCACCTGAGCACGCTGCGCCCGGCGTTGGCGGCGTACGGGGCGACGGTGGAGCCGGTGTCGATCAAGGGCGGGGTGTGCATGGTGCGCTACACCGGGCCCGCGCCCATTTTGATGGGCGTCACCGCCGCGCTCAAGGACAGGTTCCCGGACATCAAGGATGTGAAAGAATGGTTGGAGGAGGATTATGAGTGAGCGGCGAGAGAAAAGAGCGTTGTGTAAGAAGGCGACGGCAGACAAGGAGAAATGAATGAGAATGACAAATGGAGAGGCACATGGGTTGAGGCCCCTTTGATGACACCTGTGGAAAACTTCGTGCTCTCTCTTCTACTCACACGTCACGCGCCCACCATCTCCGCGTCATCCCCAGCACCAGCCTCCACTTTTTTGGTGCTTGCCCCCGCCCGCCCGGCCGCACACCGGGCCGCCGACTCGAACAGGGCGGCCCGGACCAGCCCGCCCACCGCCGCCGCGCCGTCCACCGCCAGCTGGGTCAGCTCCTCCACCTCCTCCACGCCCGCCGCCGGACCGCCATCCACCTGCCAGGCCACGATGGCGTTAGCACCTCCACCAGTCGCAGGTTCAGGTGAGCTGGCGGTCAAGGCACCTGCGTGGGCGGCCACCAGGACGCCCGCCCCGCCAGCGTTGGTTTCCGCTTGGTTAGGGTCGAGGAGGGGCGCCCCGTCTAGAGCGATCGCGCCGGCCGCGCCCACGACGCCCCGCATGGGAATGCCCGCGTCGCCCAGGGCGGCGCCCGCAGCTGTGATGGCAGCCGCCAGGGACCCGCCGTCCGCCTGGAGGATCTGGACGGCCACGTCCACCCTCGAGGCCGGCGGCAGCAGGTGGAGCAGGGCCGTCGACGCGAGCACGGCCTGCACGGTCGCGCTAGCCTCCGCGGCGCGCCGGTCCCGGCGGGCAGCCTGGCGACGGCGCTCACCTAAATGGTGTGCGAATGGAGAGAAGTGAGGCGTGGCGCGGCGCTGGGGTTGAGAGAGGAGCAAACCACCATCCATTTTCCCATCCATCCCCCATCCCATCTTTATCCTTTACCTGTGCTGAACGCGGCGGTTGACACCTCGCACCGCAGGTCGGCCCCGCCCACTCCACCCGACCGTGAACCGGGTAAGACGTAGGGACCAAAGACGGCGGCCAGGACGCGGGTGTTGCCGGCCTCCACCCAGGCCGACCCGTCGGCTTGGGGCAGGACACCCAGGTCGACGCTGGTGCGCCGCAATTCGGTCGGGCGGCGGCCGTCCAGGCGCAAGCCTTCCGGGGATAGGAATTCCATGGGTAGGCGTGTGTGTATGTGTGTGCGTGTGTGTGTGTTCGCGTGTGTGTATCAGCGCGCTTTCTCAGCCCTCTGGGCGTGGAGAGGAGAAAGGGACTGGAAGCCGATTGGCTAGCCGTCGCTTGGCGAGCAAAAAGACACGCTCTTTGTGTGCGCGCGCCTACGTGAGCGCGAGCCTGACACCTCGCGCGCCAGATAGAGCTGGGGAGTCTGTGGGTGTGATGTCCTGCTGGGATGAGGGTGGAGAGCGCGCGTGACACGACAAATTGTGTTTTTTCGTGCAAAAGAGAGTGGCAAATCCTACACAAAGCTTCTCTCTCTCACAGACACGCACGCACTAAAAAAAAAACAAAATAGCCTTAGTCAAAATCGATGGCGGAGAGGTGCCTCGCCTGCCTATCAGAGAGAGAGCTCCATCTCGCCTGCCTATCAGGGAGAGAGCTCCACCGCCCTTGTAAACACACACTATGGAAGAGGTTCAGGGGCAGAGAAGAGAGAGCCCAGCCTCGACCTCTCTCGCCGCGCCTTCCAGGCGGGCAGAAGACGAAAAAACGCACGCAAAAACACACGACCGAATGATATGCCGGCGCGCACACTCACACACTCGCTAAGAAGGGGAAACAAGCACACAATCATGCGCGCGCGTGCACGCGGGAGAGGGAGACAGGCGGCCGCAATCCTAGTTTCGCGGCCCCTCAGAATATCAACCCCCACACGTGCGTGCGCGCGCCTAGGAAAAGTTTTTTTTTTTGTGGAGGCGGGGGGCGGCACGGTGGTTTGGGGGAAAGGGGGGGGGGGGGGGGTCTCGTGGTTTTGCGTTCCAGAGGGAGAGAGCTCGCCTCTATCTCAGTTGAACTGGGCCGCCTCGGTCGACCCCTTCAACGCCAGCGTGGAGGAGGCGCCCGCAGAGACGACGGTTGAGACCGCGTCAAAGTAGCCCGTCCCGACCTCGCGCTGGTGCTTGGTCGCCGTGTAGCCCGCGGCCTCGGAGGCAAACTCCGCCGTCTGCAGCTCCGCGTACGCCGCCATGCCGCGCGCGGCGTACGCGCCCGCCAGCTCAAACATGCCGTGGTTGAGCGAGTGAAAGCCCGCGAGTGTGACAAACTGGAAGGCGTAGCCCATGGCGCCCAGCTCCTTTTGGAAGGTGGCGATCGTCGCGTCATCCAGGTGGCGCCGCCAGTTGAAGGAGGGCGAGCAGTTGTAGGCCAGCATCTTGCCCGGGAAGCGGGCGTGGATGGCGGCCGCAAACTGGCGGGCCTCCTCCAGGTCGGGCATGGAGGTCTCGACCCACAGCATGTCGGCGTGCGGCGCGTATGCCAGGCCGCGCGCGATGGCCGCCTCAATGCCGTCCTTGACCCGGAAAAAGCCCTCCGGGGTGCGCTCGCCCGTACACAGGTCCGCATCCCGGGGGTCGATGTCGGAGGTGAGCAGGCCGGCGGACAGGGCGTCCGTGCGGGCGATGAGGACCGTCGGGACGTCCAGGACGTCGGCCGCCAGGCGGGCGGCGACGAGGGAGCGGATGAAGTGGGCGGTCGGGATGAGCACCTTGCCACCCAGGTGGCCGCACTTTTTCTCGGACGACAGCTGGTCCTCAAAGTGGACGCCCGCCGCGCCCGCCTCGATCATCGCCTTCATCAGCTCAAAGCAGTTGAGCGGGCCGCCAAAGCCGGCCTCCGCGTCGGCCACGATAGGCGCGTACCAGTCCCGCTGGGCGCCGCCCTCCGCGTGCTCCACCTGGTCGGCACGTTGCAATGCCTTGTTGATGCGGGTGACAAGCTTGGGGACGGAGTCGACGGCGTACAGGGACTGGTCGGGGTAGACGTTGCCGGTGGAGTTGGCGTCGGCCGCGACTTGCCAGCCTAGGGGGAAAAAAGAGAATAGATGGGATGGGATTGAGTTCAGAGGGTCGTTTCTTTTGCGGTGCCACCACCCGTTCTCCATCTCTTTTTTCACGCTAGTTGAGAAAGGTGATTTCTATTCAATGGACGCAGGTGACGAGAGAGGGCCAACCCCCACGCTCGCCCCCCTTCCTTTTCTTTACCTGAGCAGTAGATCGCCTTGAGCCCCGCCCGCACCGACTGCACGGCCTGCCCGCCCGTCAGGGCGCCCAGGGCGGGCACGAACGGCTCCTCCGAGCACAGTTCCCACAGCTTTTCGGCGCCGCGCTCGGCCAGGGTGTGCTTGATGAGGACGGAGCCGCGCAGCTTGTCGACGTCCTCCTGCGACGAGAGAGAGAGAGAGAAGATGAGATGGATGAGAGGGACGAGCGGGTCGAGAGGGTCCAGAGCCGAGCGGACGCGCTGACCGGGATGGATGGTTGCTTTCTCGCGCGCCGCTCCGCGCCCAACCCGCCCGCTCCGACACATGGATCGCCCGACAAAAAGGCGCCCCGTTCCCCTATTCACCTGCGAGTAGGGCCGCTCGATGCCGTCCCAGCGGTTGGCGTGCTTGGAGGCGGGCGGGTTGACAGGCGCAGACATTCTGAGTTTTTTTTTTTTTATGGGAGAAAAAAAATTAGGATCTCGCCGTCGCGCGCTTCCACCCTTTCCCATAGGTGCATGGAAGGCTGGCCAGAGTGCAATTCAGCTTGATCCCGGCGAAGGTGGAGTGTCGGAGCGAGCGGGTTTGGTGAGGTGGAAATGGAGAAGGAAGCCGAGCGCGCTTGGGTGTGCCTCTCTTCCAAGCGCGGTCCCACTCCGACACGCGCGGCGTCGCCTTCCCGTCGCGCTCCGCTCTGGAACGGCCAAGTGGAGGGAAGAGTGGCCTCCCTACTTCAAATAATTGACGCACGTGTGAGGGTGGGAGTGGAGGAAGGGCGGAGGAGAGGTGGCGGCGGGAAGGAGAGATGATGGAGTGAGTGAGTAGGAGCGCGTCGAACGAGAAGCATTAGCACTCGTTCAATTCTTCGCCTCCGGCCCACCCAGAAGCACCCCTCTCCATCACACCCACCCAGGTACGCAATCGGGGGGCAGTATTTGAGTCCCCACAGGCGCCGCTACGCATGCCCTTTTCAACCACTCCCCCGCTGAGATCGCGGGTCTCGGAAAAAGGTGGAGAACGACCCCGGCGCTCCCCATGTCGCTTCCCATCAACACGCACCGACGAGGCCGCAACGCCCGGTAGGCTTCCTCGACAGTCCACGCCTTTGTGATCCGGTCCTTGATGTCCTTGTGTGGCCGGGGTCGCGCCTTTCCATGGCCAGGACAGGTTCCGGAAAAAAAAAAATGCAAGCCCGGGTGGCGCCGTCGCGTCTTTTCCCTTCCCCCCGATCTCCCCCATCCATCATCTCCCACGCGGCCGGGCCGGACCGCTCTCCCATCCCCATCCGTCACCTCTCCCACGGCCGGGCCGGGCCGCAATTCCTCACAATACTCTTCCCCGCACACACAGCGAAACACCATGGCCCCCCCACCCCTCTCCCTTCCGCCCGGCGTCTGCATCCGTGCCCGCCCTTTACCCGGCCCCGACGGCCCCGACACCGCCGCGGCAGTGCTCACCCCCGACGCTCTCGCCTTCCTGGCCCGCCTCGCCCGGGGCTACTCGCACCGCGTCTCCGAGCTCCTAGTCCGTCGGGCCGTGGTGCAGGCGTCCTTCGATGCGGGCGCCCGCCCGGCTTTCCTGCCGCACACCGCCCACATCCGGGAGGACCCGTCCTGGAAGGTGGTGCCCGTCCCGGCTGAACTGGCCGACCGCCGCGTCGAGATCACGGGCCCGGTCGACGCCAAGATGGTCATCAACGCCCTCAATAGTGGGGCCCGGGTGTACATGGCGGACTTTGAGGATTCGACCGCGCCGACCTGGCGTGCGCTGATCAAGGGCCAGGCCAACCTGGCGGCCGCCGTCCGGGGCACCCTCACCTTTTCCGACCCGAAGACCAGCAAAACCTACGCGCTCTCCTCAAATCCGGCCGTCCTCTTTGTCCGCCCTCGGGGCTGGCACCTGCCCGAAGCCCACATGACCGTCGACGGGGCGCCCATCCCGGGCGCGCTCTTTGATTTCGGCCTTTTTTTCTACCACAACGCGCGCGCGCTGGTGGCCCGGGGTCACGGCCCGTACTTTTATCTGCCCAAAATGCAGTCCCACCTGGAAGCCCGCCTGTGGAATGAGGTCTTCTTAGACGCCCAGCACGCGGTGGGCTTGCCGGCGGGCACCATCAAGGCGACCGTCCTCATCGAGACCCTGCCCGCCGCCTTCCAGATGGAGGAGATCCTGTGGGAGCTGCGCGCGCACTCGGCCGGGCTCAACTGTGGGCGGTGGGACTACATTTTCTCGCTCATCAAGACCATGCGGGCGGACCCGAGCGCGGTCGTGCCGGACCGGGGCGTGGTGACGATGACGCAGCCCTGCATGCGGGCCTACTCCCATCTCCTCATCAAGACCTGCCACGCCCGGGGCGCACACGCCATGGGCGGCATGGCCGCCCAGATCCCCATCAAAACGGATGAAGCAGCCAACGAGGCGGCCCTGGCCAAGGTGCGGGCGGACAAGGAGCGGGAGGTCGCGGACGGCCACGACGGGACGTGGGTCGCCCACCCGGCGCTCGTCCCCATCGCGCTGGCCGCCTTCAACGCCGGCATGCCCGGCCCCAACCAGCTGGGCGTCTCCCGGGCCGACGTCCGCGTGTCTGAGGCGGACTTGCTGGCCGTGCCGTCCGGCCCCCGCACCCGGGCGACCCTGCTGACGAATTGCGAGGTGGGCGTCGCCTACGCGGCCGCCTGGCTGGGCGGCCTGGGCTGCGTCCCGCTGCACCACCTGATGGAGGACGCCGCGACGGCGGAGATCTGCCGCACCCAGGTCTGGCAGTGGGTGCACCACGGGGCCACGCTGGACGGTGGACGGGCGCGTCTGACGGCCGACGCGTTCCAGGGCGCGATGGACGAGGCGATGGCCCGCCTGCGCGCGGAGGTTGGAGCGGACGCCTGGGTCGCCGGGCATTACGCGGAGGCGGCCCTCATCTTCCGCCATATGGCGACCGCGCCTGTGCTGGACGACTTTTTGACTCTGCCCCTGTACCAGATTCTAGCCGAGTCGGACGGCGCACCCGCGGCGGTGGCCCGAATGTGAGAGAGGACAGGACGGCGCACCCGCGGCGGTGGCCTGCATTATGAAAGGAGGAGAGGAGGAAGGAGAGGAAGGGTTGGAGGGATGGATATTTGATTTTTGAGATGTGCGTGTGTTGGGTGGGACCGCGCGCCCTCGCCCCACCACACCCCGGGCGGCCTACAGGAGGCCCTCTTTGTGCTCCGGAATTGTTTTTTGTGTGTGTGTGAGCAGCGGGCGCCATCGCTGTGTGTGTCTTTAGTTTTAATGGCACCTCTTGGTTGGTGGCCGACGCGTTTTTAGTTTTCTTGTTTATGAGGGGCCGGCGGTTGGTGGTGGAGAGACCTGACAGGCAGGCTCTATCTGTTTCTTGACGCTATTCTCCCCGTGTGTGTGTGTGTGTGTGTGTGTAGGAAAGAAGAGACGGGCGCGCCGACTGGCCCCACCGGGTTCTCACCAACCTCCATCCTCATCAACCTCTTCTCTCTCACGACCACGCCAACCAACAAACAGAGCTACACACAGAAAGACGCACACGCACGCCCTCTCTCTCTCTCCCCCACACCTCTCTACCATCACCCCATGAAGTTCCAGGTCACAAAGAAGAGGAGCATGGCGGCGACGGCGTAATCCGCGACCGCCCGCTCCAGCGTCAGGCCTGGGAATTCCCCTTTGTTGGCCGGCGTCAGCTGCATGCGCAGAGAGGCCGTCAGGACAAAGAAGCCGCCCGAACAGAACAGGCCGGCCAGGAAGGAGTTGAAGGGGAAGGAGCCGACGGCCACCATGTAGAGGACCTGGAGACGGATGAGGGGAGAGAGGAGAGGGGGGGGGGAGAGAAAGATGAGAGAGCGGGGAGCGGGAGCGGGGTGAGGAGAGGACACCCGCCTCGATTTCACCCTTCCACTCTCTCTCTCTCTCATACCTGGATGGCCGCTGTCGCCAGGGCGTATAAGCAGAAGCAGTCGAGGACCTGGGAGATGGGTGGGTGAGAGTGAACGAAGGCGGCGCAAACGTTTTTTTTCTCGCAGCGCGCCTGGCGCCGCTCCCTTTAGAGACGCGCCCAGCGCGTACGAACCCACACACTATTTTCCAGCGATCTTACCGCCTGAGCCAAGCTCATCATCTAACCCGGCCCATGGCGCGTCGCAATGGCGTCCCCAATCCTCCTACCCCCCGCCTGCCGCGCGCATTCTCTTAAACTTGAATGAAAAAGGAAAACGATCTGCACACGCTTCTTCCCCTTCACTTACCTTGAGGTTGGGCGCCGTCTTCTTGTACTCGGCCCCCAGGGAGGAGGCGATCATGCGGACTTCGGCCAGGATAGCGGACATGGTGCGGGCGGGGTGTGTGGTCTGGGCAGGGTGACGCGAAAGCAAGGTGAGTGAGATGAAACCATTTTTCGCTCGTCTTTCTCTCACCCCTCACATTCGCTCAACCTCTCGAAACGCCCCACAAACAAAACACACACACGCTTCGCGCCCTCTCGCATGCCTCGTGCCCGACGTGCCGCCGCGGCCGCCGCCACCGCGGCCGCCCTGGCCTGCCTGCTGGTGAGTAGTTATTGAGGAGGGCGCGGGAGAGGAGAGGAAGGGCAGGAGAGAGCGCGAGCGCGCTCCCAGGCGCGCGAGACCTTCCCCTCCCCCTTTTTTTTTCTCGCCTCCGCCCGACGCCCCACGCACAGCACCGGCCACCCCGCACACACCCAAAATCACGCTCACACGACACACATGCACTAATTGCATGTACAGGTTCCTAGCGCCGTCTCGTCGGCGGCGCCCCTGCCGCCTCCGCGCACCATCCTGGTGGCCTGCCCAGTGTCTGCGACCACGGAGGTGAAGCCGCTCTCCGTCAAGTCCTTGGCCCCGCTCCCCGCGGCCCCGCGCACGGAGACCACCTTTGTGGCGTGGGCGTACAATGAGGCGCCCGCGCCTGGGGAGGAGTTCGGGTGCACGGCCGGGTCGGAGGTCGCGTTCGCGGAAGGTAAGGAGAGGACGAGGCGAGCAGTTTCGAGGCGGGGGCAGTTATGAAAAAGAGAGCGCGCATCGCTCCCCCCCACACACACACTCAACCTCTCTCTCTCTTTCTCTCAGGCGAAACCCTCTCCGTCCCGGGCTCCTCCGGGGCCACCCTCACCCGGTCTTCCTCTGCCATCACCATCACCCTCGGCGGCGAGTCCGGGACCCTGGCCATCCCGCCGGGCGCGGCCGTCTCGGCCTGCCAAGTGGGGCCGCTGTACATCGTTCGCGCTGTGGACGAAAAACAGGGCAATGGTGCCAGCGTCGAGCTCGCCGTCAACGCGGACACCCGGTGCCTGGCCGCCAACAGCCTGTCCATCAACTCCATTCCGGGTGCGACGTCGGCGGAGCGGACGGGCGACCCGGCCTTCGCCGCGACGGCGGGGCTGCCCCTGCCGTCGGGCTACACCCCGCCCCCGCCGCCGCCCCCGCCGCCCGCCCCGCTCGCAGCGGCGGTCGCCAACCCGTGCATCGCGCCCGAGGCGGGGCAGTCGGTCGGCCTGAGCGCTGCCTTTTATGAGGCGCCTTACCCGGCGGAGGGTGGGGCCAAGGTGGCGGCACCCCTGGATTTCAAGGGCGAGGCCGCGCTGAAACGGTAGGAGGAAGAGGTGCACGCGCGCACCTCCCTACCCCCCTCGCTGCTTTTCTCCATTATCCCACGCCCCTCTCCATCTTCCTTTCACACACAGGTGCGACTGCCCAAACCACAAGGTCTCCAACACCACCTGGCCCGGCACGCCGTCCCTGGCCCCCACCCTGGCCTTCAATTTCGGGGCCGTCCTCTCCGGCCAGTTCCTTGTCTCCCGCCCTGCGGGCGGGGTCGTGGGCGAGGGCCCCGACCTCTTCCCCACCGCCTCCGACTACCACCTGGTATGCCTCCAGCACGACGGGTCGGCCTCGCTGAGCGTGGACGGGGCGGCCGTGTATGAGAGTGGGCTGTCCGCAGAAGCGGCGGCAGGTGCGTTTCTGATGGGACAGAGTGAGGCCGGTCACGTCACCTCGCATGAGGCTGTTGTATCAAATCAGCTCTTGACGTCCGCGCTCTCCTACCCAACCTTTTACTTTTTCAGGCTTCAAGCAGTACTGCGCCCCCGTCATGCTCATCCCCGGCTGGCACGACGTCGACATCAAGTACAGCAACTCGCCCCGGGCGGTGGGTGGGGCGTCCTCTTCGGTGCTGCGCCTGTTCGTGATCGACGCGGCCCAGGTGAGAGAAAACGGGGGCGCGCGAGCGGGTTTAGGGCATGAGAGGAGGAAGAGCGAGCACTTGACTCAAACTCGCGCCCTCTTTCTCCATCCCACCCCACACCTTCCCTCCCTACAAGGTAAACTCCGTCAACATCGATGGTGTCCCCTCTTACGAGATCGTATGGCAGGGCCAGGGCCGGTGCTGCACCTCGACCGCGGCGGCCGCCGCGGCCGCGACGGCCACAGGCCCGTCCTGCCTGGCCCCGCTTGACTGCTGCCGCTTCCGGACGGCCGGGCCGTGCGCTGACAAGCCGGCAGCTGGTGGTGCTGGCGTGAGCACGCCAAAAGCCCTGCCGACGGCCGCGCCTATGACCACCACGCCCGTCACGACGGCCGCGCCCATCACCCCGCCGCCCGCGACGACCGCGGCGGCGGTGGCGCCTGAAGACACGCCAGCGCCCACACCGGCAGCGCCCAAGGTCAAAGGCGTGCCCGCGCCGACCGCCAACCTGAACGAAACCGTGCCCGTGCCGGTCAAAGGTGAGAGATAAAAGAGAGCCGTGCTGGGCGTGTGCCGTGTGTCTCCCTCTTCCTCTTCCTCTTCCTCACCCCCCCCCTTTATCTATATTTTTTCAGGTTGCTCCCCGCCTGCGGCGCCCCTGCCCTTGAAAGCCACCGTCCGCTCCCTGGCCCCGCAGACTGACGGCCGCACCAACGTCACCCTGAGCCTGGCCACCAACGTAGCTCCCCTCGCCGGCTTCACCTACGCCCTGGCCGCCAAAGCCAAGGCTGGCAGCGCGCCCGCCGTCGACCTGACCTGCACGCCCGAGGGCCCGTCCCTGGCCGCCTGCTCGGGGCTGCTCGCCCTGGCCAACCCGTACGACTGCCTGACCACGCCCCTGGCCATCGAGGCAGCGGTGGAGGCGGTGGACAAGGCCGGCAAGCGGTGCCCGGCCGGGGCCGGGAGTGTGGCCGTCGACGCGTGTCAGCAGTGCGTTTTGAAAAAAGAGAGAGCAGGGTTGGTTTCTCTCGTCTCCTTGGCTTGCTCACCTCTCTCACACCTCTCTCTCTCCACACAGGCCCCAATGCCAGCTGTACGCCGTCGACATGGGATACTGCGGCTCCGAAGGCCTCGTCACCGACCGGGAGGCCGCCACTCTCGTCCTGGCCTGCACGGACGCGGTCGCGGCCTGCGGCGACTGCTTCTCCGTGACCGGCCCGCCTGGCGGTGGGCGGGTCGCCGCCTTTGCGTCCGCGCCCGGCTCCAACTCTTCCTACACCCTGACCGTCGCCTGGGACGACAAGGCCTACCGGGGGCCGGTGATTGTGGCTGTGGAGCCGGCTCGGTAAGTGTTTTGAAAGCGAGGGGCGTGCGCGCCTTGGCCTTCCTCTCCCGCACACGCACCTCTGTGCTCGTCACTCACCACCCTACCGCCCTTCCATTTTTCTCCAGTGCCGCGAACGAGTGCGAGCTCCGCCTCTCCACCCCGGCCTGCGGCTTCGACTCGCCCGCACCCGTGGACGCCCTGACCTTTGAGGTTAAGAATGACGTGCCCGTCAAGGCGGCGGCCTACAAGATCTTGGCGGGCTGCGGGGCGGGCGGCTGCCCGGCGGCCGCGTCCGTGTGAGTGGAAACACATACAAAACATCTTCGAGATTTCCCGACACCCACCCCTTCTTTTTCCCCGCCCTTCCCGTTTCATTAAGCCTGCCTTCTTCTCACCCCTCTACCCTCCTGACATGAGGAAGAGAGAGACCGCGGGCCACACACAGTGTAAACACACGCGGCTATTTTCTACGCGCTCCTTTTTTGGTGAAATGCGCTTCTGCTGCTGCTCTCCTCTCTACACAGTCGCCCCCTTTCTCACTTCCGCTTGCCCGGCTTCAACCGGACCTCCGTCCCTTCCAGCCTCACCCCCTTCCCCTTGTACACGGACGGCGGCCGCAGGGCCACAAGGTTGGCGGCCGCCTGTGTGACCTGGTTCTTGTCGATGCCGTAGATGCCGACCCGGGTCGGCTCCGGAAGGACCGCGCGCAGGGACGGCGGCAGCGTGTAGGTGCAGTCGTGGGAGTGGCCCAGTTTCAGGGTCAGGGTCTGGCCCGCCAGGGAGGCACGGTAGCCGATGCCCGTAATGCGGAGGTAGACCAGGAAGCCCCGGGTGACGCCCTGTGATGGAGAAGTGATGAAAGGCTAGGTATGAGCGAGAGCGAGCGGCTTTTTTTTTTCCCGTCTCTCCCGTCGCCCTGCTAGGAGCTCGCGCGCCCTGCCACGGGCACTCGCGCGCAATCCTCGTCTCTCTACCTCCTCCATCTCGCACCTCCATCTTGCTGCGCAGCAGGCTGGTCAGCGTGCCGTAAAAAGGTTTGGACACAGACGCGACCTCGATCGCCCGCCCGTCGGCCGCGACCCGCAGGGCGCCATCGCCCCGCCCATCCAGGCGGGACAGGGAGGTGGTGGAGGTGCCTAGGGGGCCGGTCAGGGTGAGGGTATCACCATCGACAGCCACCGTCACGCCGTCGGGCACGGGGACCGAGCCGGAGTGGAGGGCTGCAGCGGCGGCGACCGCCGATGCCGGGGCAGAGGTGAACAAGGCGCGTGCGGCTGGTGTTGTCGTCGCGGCGGTGGCGATGCCTGGGCGGAAGGCCGCGGCGGTTACTACAGCCAGGGCGGACCGCAGGGGGGACGGGGCTGCCATGAGGTCGTGACGACGCGGCGGAACGAAAAAATGAGAGTTTTGCCTCTGCTTCTCACTTTCGCCCGGCGGCCGCCCAAAAACGTTTCGGAGCGTGCCTGTCTTCCATCCCCGGCTTTCACAAACTCGCCTCTCACTGCACCATCCTTCCCTCCTCCACCACCCGCCTGTCCTCACGGACACGCCCTGCTGTCCAGCTGCTGAGCACCAGGAATTGGAGGGCGCCTCATCGCCCCCCCGCACGCCCAGCGCTTGCAATGGCGCCGCCGCCCGCTGCCAGCAAGAAAAAACAGGATGAACACACGGCGGCCGACTATTACTTTGACTCGTACAGCCATTACGGTGTGTCAAAGAGGCGGAGGAAACGATGGAGGGTTGGTGGAGGCGATTGGAGGGCGGCCGATAGCCGCCCGCCGGCGTTTACTAGGGGGGGCATGGGCCCGACCAGGCTGTCGGCGGCGGCGGCGGCGGCGCGGGAGACGCTTTCCCATCAAAATGCCCCCCTCTCACGCTTCCTCTCCCTCCTCCCCTGTTTCATTGTCCCGTTCTTTCCCCAGGCATCCACGAGGAAATGTTGAAGGACTCGGTCCGCACCCGGGCCTACCAGCACGCCATCGAACGCAACCCGCACCTGTTTGAAGGCAAAGTCGTCCTGGACGTCGGGTGCGGGACCGGCATCCTGTCCCTGTTTGCCGCCCGGGCGGGGGCCAAGCACGTATACGGCATCGAATGCTCCGCCATCGCCGAACAGGCGACCGCCATCGTCAAAGAAAACGGGTATGCGGACAGGGTGACGATCATTCGGGGCAAGGTGGAGGAGATCGACCTGCCTGTCGCGGGCAAGGGCGTCGACATCATCATCTCTGAGTGGATGGGCTACTTTTTGCTGTACGAGTCCATGCTGGACACCGTCATCTACGCCCGGGACAAGTGGCTGGCACCGGGCGGGATTCTATTGCCCGACACGGCCACCCTGTACGTGGCGGGCATTGAGGACGCGGAGTACCGCGCCGAAAAACTGGATTTCTGGGACGACGTATACGGGTTCAACATGCAGGCCATCAAAAAACTGGCGGTGGGCGAGCCGCTGGTTGACGTGGTGGAGCCCGACCAGGTGGCCACGTCCGTCGCAACGCTGCAGACCTTTGACATTAAGACCATGACCAAGGAAGATGCCGCCTTCACGGCGTCCTTCGAGCTGTCGGCCCTACGCAACGATTACATCCACGCGCTGGTCGCGTTCTTCGACGTCTCCTTCACCGCCTGCCACACGCCCGTCCGGTTCTCCACGGGCCCAGCCTCCCGCCCCACCCACTGGAAGCAGACGGTGCTGTACCTGGACGGAACGGTCACGCTGTGTGAGGGCGAGACGGTGAGCGGCACGCTCGCGTGCGCGCCCAACCCAGGCAACCCGCGCGACCTGGATATCAGCCTGTCCTATGAAGCGGCGGGGCGGCGGGGGAAAGCGAATGGGGCCCAGCAATTCAAGATGCGGTGAGGCAAGCATGGAGAGTGCCTGTGTGAGCGTGCGTGCATGTGTCGTTTGTGCGCGCGCGGCGTGGAGAGAGAGAGAGGGGCCGTGATCTTGGGGTGTGGTGTGCCGGCTGTTGTGAAAAAAAAAAGTATGTCAGTTTCTCCTTTCTACACACACACACACGCTCTTGCTTCTCCGCTCTCTCTCTCTCACCTGGGCGGGCCGTAGGGGCCAGGCGGGTAAGGTGGCCTGGGCGGCCCATACTGGCCACCCCCAGGCGGCCCCCCACCCATAAACGGCGGCGGCAGGCCTACCGCCATCGGCCCCTGGTACGGCGCCCCCGCTTTGCCCCAAGGCGGGGGCTGGAAGTGGCCGCGCCCGCCGCCGCCGCCATGGTGCTGAAATGAAGTGGGGCCGGGTGGGGGCGCGGTCGAGGGCAGTATGCCGGCCACAACGTCCAGCATGCGGGAGTAGTAGGCCCGGACGTTGGCCTGAAAAAAGGGAGAGAAAAGTTGATGAGGTTCAGAGGTCGAGAGCGGCGGTCAGCGCGGGGGTCCAATGTCTCTTTCTCTCTCTTTCTTCTCGTTCTACACCCACCTTGTGCTTGAAGCCGGAGTTGTGCTGCTTGCGGACGACGACCTGGGGAGAGCGGGAGGAGAGACGAGGGCGAGCGTGAGAGAACCAACCAGAGGCCGGCGGCAGCGGGCACGGGCGGGGGTCGATTCGTCCCTGAAACGCCTCCTCTCTTCTCTCCGGCTCACGCCCTGCACTCACCGAGTCGTGGGTCAGGAAAGTATCACAGTAGTCGCAGTAGTAGCGGACCATGGCGAGGATGAGAGAGGCGCGCGATGCCGGCCGCTCTCTCAGGCGCACCACGACGAAGAGTGAGTGAAAGACTCTTCGCCTCCACTCTCTCGCACTCTTTTATTTTTTTCAACTTCTACGCACCCCACCCCACCCCTTTCCCTTCATTGTCAAATGGAGGAGCGCAAAGCCGTCATCAAGGCGGCCGACATGACGGACGAGATGCAGCAGGACGCGGTCGACGTCGCGGTCCAGGTGAGAGGAGAGGGCCGAGCTCGGTCGCCCCCTCTGCCCAATGCGCGCCGTTTTGGAAAGAGCGCCATACGCGGCTCGCAGGCGGGCCGTTTGGGGGGGCGCACGTCATTGTGCTCACCCTCCCAGGCGAGCCCAGGGAGCTACAGCTTGAGCCAGGGCTGCCTTGGAGGTCACACGAGGTCGTGCGCCCCCCTCCGTCGCACGGAAGAAAGAAAGAAAGAGGATGGCCCGCTCTCTCCCCGCCCGCGGCGAGGCGGACCTCTCTCCTCTCACCGCGCGTGCGCTCTGTCTCTCACACCAGGCCATCGACAAGTACTCCATCGAAAAAGACATCGCCACCTTTGTCAAGAAGGAATTTGACAAGAAGCACACGCCGACCTGGCACTGCGTGGTGGGGCGCAACTTTGGTGAGAAGAGAGAGGAGAGCTGAGGTCACAAGGTCGGCAGAAGACGAACGGGTGACGGCGTCCTGGGCTTCCATCCACTCCATCCATCCATCCATCCACCCACCCATCTCTCCTTCCTTCCTTCCATGCTCCACAGGCTCTTATGTCACCCACGAGACCAAGCATTTTATCTACTTTTACATCGGTATGAATAAGAGAGCAAGGAGAGAGGCTGGTGAGAGAGAGACCCACCCACCCAACCTGCACGCGCTCACACACCCTCTCTCCTTCTCTCTCCCTTCTCACCCCATTTCAGGCCAGTACGCCGTCCTCCTGTTCAAGTCCGGGTGATGCAGAGGGCCGCCTGTGAGGGCCGCCTATGACCGTGGACACAGTCAACTGTACTTGTGAGAGAGAGCGTGGAGGTGTAGAGAGTGAACAAGCGGGGTGTGAGAGTGCGTGTTGGTTTCCCCTTTTTTTCCCAGTTCCCTTCTTCGCGCCCCACCGTCGCACGTCCACACACACGCACGCATGCACGCACGCAGCCCCAGTCCTAGACCCAGCCCCGACAGCCCCGCATCGCACACACGCTATGCTCACAGCCAAACACAAAAACACCGACTTCTTCTTCTGCACGAGGTCTCCTCCCCTTCATCTGTTCTCCGTTCCTATTCCTCAGCTCTCCCATTACTCTCGCCGCCCGCGTCAAACAGGGCGTCGCTCGCGTCCTTGTTCTGAGCAAAGTCGGCAAAGGCCTCCGGGTGGCGGACCATGCAGGCCTGCAAGGCCTTGAAAGCGGGCAGGCAGGTCGGCGCGGCCACGCCCGCCGGGTCAGGCGGGCCCGCCTGGTCGCGCAGGAAGCAGGAGAACGCCGCCACAAAGGATGTGCCGCAAGGGCCGTCGCGCAGGTCGGCCACACAGGGGCAGGCCAAGGCTTCCTGAACGCGGGCTTCCAAGGCTTCAGGGGTGGTGGCAGTCGAGGCGCCGCGAGTGGCTTCTGTTCATGAAAGTG
>Ga0315289_10003680_pt1 | contig 23106 bp, 25 predicted proteins | sample YL17G11_40_MG_FD_203452 | JGI IMG/M metagenome (GOLD analysis project Ga0315289, IMG submission 203452) | Sediment microbial communities from Yellowstone Lake, YNP, Wyoming, USA - YL17G11_40 | ecosystem: Environmental > Aquatic > Freshwater > Lake > Sediment | place: USA: Wyoming | collected... | reverse complement strand
ATAAATATTGCCCCCGCTTCGTCGCATATCTCCCTGAATTTATTAAAATCTATCGTTCGCGGGTAAGCGGACGCCCCGGCTAATATCAGCTTTGGTTTATGCTCCTTCGCTTTTTGCCGTATCTCGTCGTAATCGAGCATCTCCGTCTTCCTATTGACGCCGTATGGCGCGATATTGAAGTATTTTCCCGAAAAATTATGCTTGTGGCCGTGGCTGAGATGGCCGCCGCAGGCAAGGTCCATGGCAAGAATAGTATCTCCGACATTTAAAACGGAAAAATATACGGCCATGTTAGCCGTCGTGCCGGAATGCGGCTGGACGTTCACGTGCTCGGCCCCGAAAAGCTTCTTCGCCCGTTCTATCGCCAATTTCTCGACAACGTCGACGTACTCGCAGCCGCCGTACCAGCGCGCGCCGGGGTAGCCCTCGGCATATTTATTGGTCATTGTGGAGCCCTGTGCTTCCAGAACGCTTGAGTCCGTAAAGTTCTCGCTGGCTATAAGCTCGATATTTTCGTTTTCTCTTTTTGTTTCGTTCATTATAGCTTCGTAAACTTCCGGGTCCTGCTTCCTGAGTTCGTCGAACATCAGTCTCTCCTCATTATTTTCTTTTCTATCGCCTTAATCTGGTCTAATCTTTTCTTGTGGCGGCCGCCTTCAAAATCCGTCGAAAGCCACACTTCTAAAATCCTTTTGGCTTTGGCTATATTCATGGACTTGCCTGAAAATATAGCGATATTTGCGTCATTATGCTGCCTGCTTAAACGCGCGCTCACCTCGTCATTCAATAGCACCGCTCTTATCCTGCGTACTTTATTGGCCACTATGCACATGCCGAGGCCGCTTTTACATATCAATACACCCCTGTCGAACTTTCCTGACGCGACGCTGGATGCCACTTTATACCCTATTTTAGGATAATCACATCTCTCGGCATTAAAAGTGCCGAAGTCCTTCACCTGATAGTGCCACGCTTTAAGAAAATCCACCGTGTTTTTCTTCAAATCGAAGCCGCCGTGATCGGATCCGACCGCTATCTTCATCATTTTAATCTTTTTTTCCATCGATCTCCTTTAAAATCCTCTCTACGGCTTCTTTTATAACCGCGAATGTATTCCTGTAGAAATCTATATTTTTAGCGATGGGGTCTTCGATATTATGATGATAGGACGCGCTGAAATCCCCCATCTTTTTAAAATCCTTCAAAAGATACGTCTTCTTTTTAGCATTTGGGTCCTTATCCAATATATACTGCCTTTGGATATCCTCCATTACGAATATCAGATCCGCTTCGCGTATATCTGACTCTGTAAGTCTCCTGGCGGCGTGATCTCTAATATCCGCGCCTTCCTCTTTCAGGACCTGCTGTGCCTCTTCGGTCGCTCGCATGCCCGGAAAAGGCGATATGCCCGCGGAAGAGACTGCGATGCCTTCTTTTTTTAAATCCTTAAGCCTCTTCTCAAGATACGCCTTAGCCATTACGCTGCGGCAACTATTTCCCGTGCAGACAAAAAGTATTTTTAAGTGCTTACTCATCTATTGTCTCTTTTATATCTTCAAATTTTACCGCGCCTTCTCTTATAATTTTACAAGGGGCAACCGAAATGTCTAAAACGGTAGATTCTACTCCTATATCGGTCTTGCCTGCGTCTAATATTGCCTCTATTTTACCGTCCAGATCCAAAAGCACCTCATCCGCCGTAGCCGGAGGTTTATTGCCCGAGATGTTGGCGCTGGGTGCCGCTATCGGCGTTTTGCACGCTGAGATAAAGTAGAGCGCCGCTTTGTTCGCCGGCATCCGGACGCCGATTTTCTTGCCGGTTTTGGTATTAAAAATCAGAGTGAGCGGCCCCGGCCAAAATCTTTTTATAAGCCGCTCGGCCGAATACGATATTTCGCAGGAAAGTTTATCGAGCGATTTTAAATCGGCTATGTGCACCGTAAAGGGTTTATTTTTAGGCCTCTTTTTTACTTCGTAAAGTCTTTCGATGGCGTATTTATTCAAATAGTCCGCTCCGAGCCCGTACACCGTTTCCGTCGGGAAAGCGACAAGCCCGCCTTCTTTAATAATGCGGGCGGCTTTTTTTATCATCGCTCCATCGGGCTCTTGCGGGTCAATTTTAATTACTTCGGTCTTTATCAGTGGAGCTCCCTCCCCGAAGGGGATTAAATTGAGCATTATTTTTGCTTTTTGGCAAGGCTTTTGTCTTTTTTCCTGACTTCTTCCTGCATCTTTTTCTTAAAAACTAACAGTTTCTTTCGGAGAATCAGGTTAGTCGTGGCGAGAATTTCTGCCGCGAAGATAGCCGCGTTTTTTGCGCCCGCTTCGCCTATGGCCATCGCCCCTACCGGTATGCCTCCCGGCATCTGAACGATAGATAAAAGCGAATCTATGCCTTTTAAATCCGTCGTCCTTATAGGAACGCCTATAACGGGTAAAGTAGTATTCGCCGCTATGACACCGGCGAGATGCGCGGCTCCGCCGGCTCCCGCGATTATAACTTTTATCCCTTTCTCCGCCGCGCTTTTTGCGTATCTTGCCGTGTCTTCCGGCGAGCGGTGCGCGGAAAGGACCCTTGTCTCAAAAGGTATGCCGAATTCTTTTAACAAATCTGCGGCGTAATTCATCGTTGAAAGGTCAGAAGTGCTTCCCATTACAATAGAAACGTCTATCTTTTGCATGTTAGCCTCGCGTTTAGGGTCAGACCCTCGTTATGTTAACTACGCCATTATAGCTGTTGCTGTTCGTAATTAACATAACGAGTGTCTGACCCGGTACAGGATGGCCTTTTCCCCAATGTCGCGCCTGAAATGCATATTTTTAAATTTTATCTTAGAGACCGCTTTATAAGCGGTGCTTATCGCCGATTCTATGTCATCGCCAAGTCCCGTTACACCCAAAACCCTGCCTCCGTCTGTTACATACTTGATGGACGATGGACGATGGACGATGGACGATGTTTTCGTGCCGGCGTGAAAAACAACGACGTCTTTTAATTTATCCGCTTCATCAAGGCCTGTTATTTCTTTCCCTTTTTCATAGTGGCCCGGATAACCGCCCGACGCGATAACAACGCAAACCGCGTTCTTTTCATGCCACGCGGCTTCGGCTTTTCCAAGCGTGCCGTCTATTGAACGTTCCATTAATTCCACTAAGTCGCTTTTAAGCCGCGGCAATATCACTTGGGTCTCCGGATCTCCGAAGCGAACATTAAATTCTAGTGTCTTTGGTCCGTCTTTTGTGAGCATTATACCGGCATAGAGCACACCTTTATACGAGATGCCGTCTTCTGAAAGGCCATTTATCATCGGGTAGATGACCTCGTCCATTATCCTCTTTTCAATCTCAGGCGTAACTAAAGGGGTAGGAGAATAGGCGCCTATTCCTCCCGTATTCTGGCCTTTATCCCCGTCAGACACTCTCTTGTGGTCCTGGCTGGTAGCCATCGGCACGACATTTTCGCCGTCGGAAATAACGATTATCGACGCTTCTTCGCCTCGAAGGCACTCTTCTACAACGACGCGCTCGCCGGCCGAGCCGAAGATCTTATCAACCATCGAACTTTTTAACGCCGCTACCGCCTCATCATGGGTCTCGGCCACCGTTACGCCTTTGCCCTGTGCCAGCCCGTCGGCTTTTATGACAACAGGCGTTCTCTTCTGGGCTACGTAATCTTTTGCCGCGTTAAAATCATCAAAGACCTTAAAATCGGCTGTAGGCACGCCGAACCGTTTCATCGTCTCTTTGGCAAATATTTTGCTCCCCTCAAGCATCGAAACCCGTCTGGACGGGCCGAATATCCTCAATCCTTCTTTTTGAAAAAGATCGACGATGCCGGCTACAAGCGGCGCCTCGGGTCCCGTGACGGTCAAGTCTATACGCTGAAATCTTGCGAAATCCAATAGTGCTTTTATATCGTCCGCTTTTATATCAATCGTCTCGGCTACTTTGCTTATGCCGCCGTTGCCGGGCGCGCAATATATCTTTTTTACCTTCTTAGATTGGGCTATCTTCCAGCAAATGGCGTGTTCTCTGCCGCCTGAACCGATTACCAGTACTTTCATGTTTGCCCTTGTCGCGGGACACTTTCCTTAAAAGTCACTTGTAACATCAGGCGGAACATGTCCCGCCGAGTGGCGTTACAACCAGACTTAACGCTGTTGGTTGCGGCTTCAACGGTTTTTCCTGTCATTCTATTACGACTTCTCTATGACCCTTTACGACTTTGCCTATTACATGCGAATTAAGACCGGATTCTAATAAAATATCCCTTGCCTTGTCCGTATCGCGTTTATCCAATACCAATACCATGCCGATTCCCATGTTCAGGGCCCGATACATCTCTTTATCGTCTACATTGCCCTTCTTTTTTATAAGAGAAAATATCCGCGGCACCTGCCATGAATCTTTATAGATCTCTATCGCGAGGCCCTTCGGTATTATCCTCGGGATCTTGTCGTAGAATGCGCCGCCGGTTATGTTTGCGATGCCTTTTATCTTTACCTTTTTTTTAAGCCGAAGTACCGGCCTCGCATAAAGACGCGTAGGTATTAGCAATTCTTTGGCGTATAACTTCAGTTCTTTTTGGGAAAATACTTTGCGGATAAGCGAATATCCGTTTGAGTGCACTCCGCTTGATTCAAGCCCAAGAACAATATCTCCCATCTTTATTGTCCGGCCGTCGATTATCTCGTTTCTTTCGATAATGCCCACCCCGAATCCAGCCAGGTCATATTCGCCGCTTTTATACATCCCCGGCATCTCCGCCGTCTCCCCGCCGACAAGCGCGTAGCCGGCTTCCCGGCAGCCATCGGCTATGCCCTTGACAATATCTTTTAAAGTGCGCGGCTTAATTCCGCCTGTCGAAATATAATCGAGAAAAAACAGGCCCTCGGCGCCGGAGCATAGGATATCGTTCGCGCTCATCGCTACAAGGTCTATCCCGACCGTGTCGTGTTTATCCACCATAAATGCGATCTTTAATTTCGTACCTACGCCGTCGGTCGAAGAGACAAGTATGGGATCCTTAAATTTTTTAAAATCCGGCCTGAACAGCGCGCCAAAACTCCCGACGTCGCTTACCACGCCTTTTATCTTCGTAAGAGACGCTAAACGCCTGTAATCTTTTACAAGCGCGTTTGCCTTATCTATGTCAACGCCCGATTTTTTATATGTCATTGCTTTTGCCATATTAAACTCCCTTAGCCTTACGGCGGGGACACTTTCCTTTGAAATGGCCTCGCTATAGAACGGAAAATGTCCCCCTCTCGGCTTTACTGCAGTCTATAGTCTTTTGGGCCATTGCGATGGCTTTATGTGCCTACTTTACTCGCTGCTCACTACTCTCTTTAACACTTCCTGATATGTTTCCTCGACGTCGCCGAGATCGCGCCTGAATCTATCTTTATCCATCTTCTTCTGTGTGTGCTTGTCCCAAAGCCTGCATGTATCGGGCGATATTTCATCTCCCAGAAGGATCTCCCCTTTATGCCTGCCGAATTCAAGTTTAAAATCGACCAGTTCAAGATTCTTTGTCGCGAAGAATTTTCTTAAGACGTCGTTTATCTTAAATGAATAATCGTTTATTTTTTTCAGCTCGCCGTCGGTGGCTATCCCGAGCGCCCTTATGTGATATTCGTTAAAAAGCGGGTCGTGCAGCGCGTCGTTTTTATAGTGGTATTCGAGAACGGGTTCCTTAAGCCTTATGCCTTCCTCAAGGCCCAGCATCTTCGCCATACCGCCGGCGACGATGTTCCTTATCGTGACTTCGACCGGCACTATTTCAAGGCGTTTAATGAGCATCTCCCTGTCGGTTAAAAATTTTACGAAATGCGTCTTTACGCCGTTTTTCTCCAAGAGTTCGAATAATATCGTCGAGATCTTATTATTCACAACGCCCTTGCCGACTATTGTGCCTCTTTTGGTCGCGTCAAAGGCAGTGGCGTCGTCTTTGAACTCCTGTATGTAGAGGTCTTTGTCGTCGGTCTCGTAAATCTTTTTTGCTTTTCCCTCGTAGATTTGTTTTAGTTTTTTCATGTTAGCTCCGCGTTTTCGGGGTCAGACCCTTGCCAGTGTATTAACACTAGTTAGGGTCTGACCCCCTCCCGTCTTTACTGGCTTCTTTAGTCCTTGGTTCGACTTCGCTCACCACTCCTCGAACCATCCCGAGCAACGTCGAGGGGTTGGGCCATTGCAATGGCAGTTATATTCCTACTTTGCTGAAGATCCTATCCACATGCTTCAGGTGATACTTGAGGTCAAAGCATTTTTCAATCTCCTCCGCAACGAGAAATTCCATTAATTTCTGGTTGCGCAGAAGCACATCTTTGAAATGTTCTCCGGTGCCGCGGGCCTCCATGGCGCTTTTCTGGACTATGTCGTACGCCTCAAGGCGCGTAAGCCCCTTATTTATCAGCTCAAGGAGCACCCTTTGGGAAAATATTATGCCTTTTGAAAGTTCCAGATTTTCCATCATCTTTACCGGATAGACTACGAGGTTCTGGATTATGCTGATAAATTTATTGAGCATGTAATCCAAAAGTATCGTCGAATCCGGAAGGATAATGCGCTCGACGGAAGAATGCGATATGTCGCGCTCGTGCCATAACGCGACGTTTTCCATGGCGGCGATAGCATTGCCCCTTAAAACTCTCGCCAGGCCCGATATCCTTTCGCACATTATGGGGTTTTTCTTGTGCGGCATGGCGGATGAGCCTTTCTGCGTCGACATAAAATATTCTTCCACCTCGCCGACCTCGGTGCGCTGCAGCGCACGTATCTCTACGGCAAACTTATCTAGAGACGATCCTATCACGGCTACTTCCGACAGGTATTCGGCGTGCCTGTCGCGCTGCAGTATCTGCGTCGATATATTGGCCGCTTTAAGGCCCAGTTTTTTGCAGACATATTCTTCTATCTTAGGATCGACGTTCGCGTAAGTGCCGACGGCTCCGGAGATCTTCCCTACCCTTACGATCTCTTTAGCCCGCCTCATTCTTTCTATGCTGCGCTTTGTTTCATCGTAGAAGAGTGCCATTTTCAAGCCGAACGTAATCGGTTCGGCATGGACGCCGTGCGAGCGGCCTATCATCGGCGTATATTTATGCTTCCGCGCCTTGCGCCGAAGCATAGCCGCGAACTTATTCAAATCCTCTACGATTATATCGGCCGCCTCGCACATCATCACTGACAGCGCTGTATCCAAAATGTCGCTTGAGGTAAGCCCCATGTGCAGGTATTTAGCGTCTTCGCCGATATTTTCGGAAAGATTCACGAGGAATGCGACCACATCGTGGTTCGTCTCTTTTTCTATATCTTTGATCCTGTCAACATCAAATTTTAAATTGCGTTTTATGTTGGAATATGACTTTTTGGGTATGAGTCCGTATTTAGCCATGGCCTCCGAGGCGATAAGTTCTACCTCGGCCATTTTCTTAAAGCGGTTTTCTTCGCTCCATACATCGCGCATTTTTGGGAGGGAGTAACGCTGTATCATATTGCTCCTTTCGCTACTACGTATAGCATATTATTTTATATCATATTACGGTATATAAGTCAACGGCAAATGAAATAGGGACAGCGGTAGCTGTCCCTATATTTTTAGATGGGGCAAAATTTTGTTCCATAATTTTGCCCCACTCAACGGGATAATTCGACCATACGACTTACGGAGTTTAACAAAACTTCGTAAGTCGTGGTCTCATTATGGTAGCGGGGGGACGATTCGAACGTCCGACCTTCGGGTTATGCATACTACTACAGCTTTCGCTGCTTCGCAAAATTGCGAATTTGTAGTCTGGACTATACCTTTCCCGTGCCTCTCGCGAGACGACGGGACCTGCCGTCTAGTCTCTACACCTTACCTTATTGCTTTGCGAAGCAAAGCGATAGGGGCTTGGCTCGGTATTACCATTTCAGGCTCCACCGAATTTGACAGGTTTCGTTCAACCGTTTCCGGCTGAACAGCCCATGAGGACAACAAATCCCACCGCTCTCTATATTGCGCCGACTTAGGTTTACGTTGCCTTTTTTCTTCTTCCACTAAACTAATACCGCTCTTATAGGAAGAAAATGCAGAGGCAGGCATTACGTAAAAAATCTCCAAGCGTTCAATATAGATTATTGCAAAATCAAAATCGTTTTCACCGTATCTTACCCTGACCATCTGTCTGCGGTTTGTCTTGGTCCTGCGGCTATCTACAGTGTAGCTACCGTCATAATACCAGGCGCTTTTTACTTGTATTCTCACAAGCTTCCCGGAGATGTCGATCGCCAAATCATAGGGCAATCTATCTCCTACAGGCTTTAACACTTTAAAGCCTCTTTTTAATAGCGCCGTTATAACGGCTGATTCCGCAATATCTGCTTTGAGTTTTGTATCCATACTGTACTGAGCCCGACGAGCTACCAGGCTGCTCCACCCCGCGATATTATACTTGGGACAGACACCATCGTCCCTGTACAGGGACGATGGTGTCTGTCCCTATTTTCAATATTATTACTTCGTTTCTTCTTTTTTCTTGCCCACTTCTTTAGCCGCTTCTATGGGCGCAGTTACTACACCATGAACGGTCTCGCCAACTACTTCGGTAGTCTTCATAACAGGATTCACGAGAATGTCTTTTACTTTCTCGCCTTTTCCTGTGGCTACTTCGCCCACATCTTTTACTTCTTGGCCAACCATATCAGCACTCTTCTTGACACCGCCGCCGACCGCGTTAACGCTCTTTTCCGTGGTCTTACCCGTATAACCGAACATCTTCATAATCGCGTCTTTGAACGGGCTGCCCGGCTTATCGGCCGTTTCGGCCTTAGCCGTTATAGAAAACGAAATGGCCAGCATAGAAACCAACAGCACAACAAAAAACTTCGCTTTACCGCTCATCTCTCCTCCTCCTCCTTTACCTTTTTATAGGGGATCTCGCCTTTCCTGACTACCCCCAATTTGCCCCTTGCTTTTTTCTCCACATATTCCATGTCATGCTCGAGTTTATACTTCTCTTCTTCGAGCCTGGCATTAGTCTTCTCGAGCGCTTCTATTTCTTTCTTCAATTTTCCGCATTCCGCCGAAAGTTTCTGATACCGCGAAAACCCCGGCAGAAATAAGAGAAGAAAAATAGCTGCTACTACAAGCGGTGCTATTAAGTCTTTTTTCGCCATATCGCCTTACCGTAGACGGCGTTCTTGCCTAAATCCTCTTCTATCCTCAGAAGTTCATTATATTTAGCTATCCTGTCCGTCCTTGAGGCGGAACCGGTCTTTATCTGGCCTGTGCCCGTCGCCACGGCAATGTGAGCTATCGTAGTGTCTTCCGTTTCGCCTGATCGATGAGAGACTACCGCGGTATAACCCGCTTTGTCTGCCATCTTTATGGCGTCGAATGTCTCGGTGAGAGTCCCTATCTGGTTGACCTTTATCAGAATTGAATTGGCGACACCGGAATCTATACCTTTTTTCAAGAGCTTTACGTTTGTGACGAAAATGTCGTCGCCGACAAGTTGTATTTTAGAACCTAGTCTATCCGTCATTTTTTTCCATCCGTCCCAGTCGTTTTCGTCAAGACCGTCTTCAATGCTGCGGATGGGATACTTGTCGCACCAACCCGCCCACAGGTCGATCATTTCTTCGTCGGTGGCGATGCGAGATGAGTCGGATTTGAAGAAGCAATAACCGGTTTTGCCCTGCGCCTTTGCCGCGTTTGTCATCTCGCTGGCGGCCGGGTCCAGCGCCAACCAGATGTCCACGCCGGGCCTATAGCCGGCCAGCTCGATTGCCTTAAGTATTAACTCCGGGGCCTCATCATTGGCCTTTAGGCTAGGGGCATAACCGCCTTCGTCGCCGACGGACGTGTTGTAGCCTCTGTCTTTGAACACTTTCTTTAAGGCATGGAAGACCTCGGTGCCCATCCGCAGGCCTTCGGAAAAAGTCTTTGCGCCCCAGGGTTCGACCATGAATTCCTGAAAATCTACCGTGCCGTCGGCGTGCTTACCGCCGTTTAAGATATTCATCATAGGGACCGGAAGGATATTCGCTTCTTTCGAAATGCCCGCTACCTTCGCGAGATATTTATAAAGCGGCAGGTGGTTAAGGTTGGCGACTGCTTTAGCATTAGCCATGGAAACGCCCAAAATTGCGTTTGCGCCGAGCCGCGCCTTATTCTCTGTGCCGTCTAGTTCCATCATAAAATGATCTAGTTTCGCTTGGTCGTAGGGGTCGATATCCTTTATGCGTTGCGCGATCTCGTCATTTACGTTCTTGACGGCTTTGAGGACACCCTTGCCCCCATAGCGCTTCTTATCGCCGTCTCGAAGCTCTACCGCTTCATGTTCGCCCGTCGATGCGCCGCTCGGTACGGCGGCCCTGCCCATAATCCCACCCGCTAAATAAACATCTACTTCAACCGTGGGGTTTCCCCGCGAATCAAGTATTTCTCGCGCTTTTACTTTTTCGATCTTTATTTTCATTTAGGCATATCGGGGACACTTTCCTTTAAAGCCACTTGCTATATCCGACGGAAAATGTCCCCCTCTCGTCTTTACCGACTTCTTTAGTCTTTGGTTCGGCTTCGCTCACCACTCCTCGAACCATCCCGAGCAACGTCGAGGGGTTGGGCCATTGCAATGGCTGTTATCTCGGTTTATTTATTACCTTCCTTCTAACTATTCTTAATCTACCCCCCACAAAATCCTTGATTGCCTTCGTATAAATTTTATGCTCTTCTTTGTGAATTCTTTCCGTCAGTGAATCTTCCGTATCGCCGTCTTTCACCAAAACGGCGGCTTGTGCGACTATCGGGCCGGCGTCGATATCTTCCGTCACAAAATGGACTGTCGGCCCCGTTACTTTAACGCCGTAATCAAGCGCGTCTTTTACGCCGTTTTTGCCTTTAAACGACGGTAAAAGCGCCGGATGGACGTTCAGGATCCTGTTCCTGTACTCTTTTATAAAATAAGGCGTCAATAGCCTCATGTACCCCGCGAGCGCTATCAACTCAACGTCATGTTTTTTTAAATTTCTTATTATCTCTTTGTCAAACTCTTCCCTGGACTTAAAATCCTCAGGATCAAGCACCAATGTCTCTATGCCGGCTTTTTGCGCCCTGTTAAGCGCGTATGCCTCTTTATTATCGCTTACAACAAGGGCTATTTTGGCCTTTATATAGCCCCTTTTTACCATATCTACGATGGCCTGCAAATTTGTGCCGCTTCCTGAGACAAAGACGGCTATGTTCATATTCTACCTCGGGGAGACATAGGTAGGGGACGTTTCCCCCTTCGGGGGATAGGTAAACGTCCCCTACCTAATATTCGTATAGAGAGTATAAGGTATCATATATAGCATATATAGTCAATAAGTATCAACGGCCTATGCAGACCGACCAATCCCTCGACATTGCCTAAAATCTCATCGCGGCGGCAAAGGTATCCTGAAAGCCCTTATCCCTGTGCAGTTCTATATGCTTGCATTTTGCTAAAATGCGGCTTATCTCTTTTTCCGCCTTTGGCTCTAATAGGACCAATTTTACACCCGAAAGCGCGCCGTCTGAAAGATATACTATCCTTTTATCCGCGATCCCCGACGGTATAAGCCCTATCTTCTTTGCGTTTCGCATGTTAATACTTGTCCCAAATCTTCCTGTTATATATAACTTATGTATATCTTTAATATCCAAAGCGAGCTTACTCATTAATATTTCTACTCCTGCCCGAAGAGCCGCTTTGGCGACCTGTATCTCCCTCACATCCTGCTGTGTCAGATGCGCCTTCTCCCCGGTTGCCAATTTGCCGGTCTTATCTATCGCTCCTTTATTCAATAAAGCCGAAATAAGATCTATGGCCCTGCTGCCGGGGCGTATATGCCGGCCCTCGAAAGCCGGTCCGCACGCGCAAGACGCAACAAGAATTTTATCTTTTGAACCCAATACTATCTCGCCGTTAGTCCCTATATCCATGATAAGGGAATATTTTTTATCTTTATGGATTTTTGTGAATAGGATAACGGCCAATGCGTCGGAGCCTACAAACCCGGAAATATTAGGTAAGAACTTAAATGTCCCTCCTCCGGCGATGCCGATGCCCATTTCATTTGCGTCTTTCTCCCGCATTTTTGTTTCAGCTGCGAGATACGGCGCCCTCGCCAGCGAATCGGGCCTGATCATCAAAACGAGATGGTACATTACGCTATTACCGACTGCTAATATCTTTCGTATGTCCTTTTTATCCAAGGACGCTTCTTTTGCTAATTTATCTAATAATTTATTTATTGCGGATATTGTTCTTCTGTTTAATCCCCTGAGTCCTTCTTTCCTCGTCGTAGCAAACTGCAGCCGCGTTATGACATCCGGCCCAAAGGCGCCCTGTTCGTTCGGAACGCTTCCCCTTGCAAGCTCTTTTTTAGCCCCGAGGTCCAGAAGCGCGCCTTTTATATCCGTGGTGCCGATATCTACCGCAACGCCGAGAATCCTGTTTCCCAAAATCCTACTCCTCAAAAATCTCTTCAATCTTTTTAAGCAGATCTCTTTTAGAAATAGCCCCTACCGCTCTCTCTACTTCCCTGCCGCCCTTAAAGAAAACTAATGTCGGTATATTCATGACTGTCAGGTCGGTCGCCAGCTCGGTATTCTCGTCGACGTTTATCTTGCCTATTTTCACTTTACCCGAAAATTCCTTCGCTACTTCGTCTATTACCGGAGATATCATCTTGCACGGCATACACCATTCCGCCCAGAAATCGACCACAGCCGGCGTTTTTGATTTAATTATCTCTTCCTCAAAATTCTTTTCCGTCAATTCTATGGCATGCTTCATGACTTTAAACTTTCTCCTTCCGGCTGTTTGCTGCCGCTGTTCACAGTATATAGCGGTCATATTATAACAATTTATTCGGGCCAGTTCAAGGAAATCCGGCGTTTTTGATTGCTTGACTTATATAACTTTATGAGATATAATTCTTATGAGTAAACCCGAAGAGGCGCTTTTGATGAACCAGGAAAAACTGCATTGCTGCGAAAAATGCCATATATTTTGGACGTGCGAAACCAAATGGTATAGGGGCGAGCGGAACGAAGAAAATATCTGCTGTCCCGTCTGCAATTTCTTCAGAGGGTGCCCGGGGTCAAAAAAATCCAATAAAGATAACAGAAAAAAATAACTTGACTGCCGTTATGTCCCTCTTTTTTTAAGAAGCCCGGCTACCCCCCAGAGCGAAAAGAAAATCCCGCAAAAAGCCAAAACCCAGATCTTGCCGACTTTCTCGGCAAAAAATGCCGCCGCAAACATAAATATTAAAAACGCCAGATGAATAACCACTTCAAGGGAGCTGAATGTCCTGCCGCGCGTCTCTTGCGGTATCGATTCATGGACCATCGTATTTAACGAAACTATCACAGGGCCTACCGCTATGCCTATCAAAAACATGACTATTCCCGACGTCAGAAAATGAGGCGTAAAACGGGCGCTAAGCGCGAATATGATTATAAATACGCCCGTTAAAAACAGGCTGAGCAGGATCATTCTGTCTTTTTTAATGTGCTGGCCGAATCTGCCGTAGATCACCGCGCCTACAAAACATCCTAACCCAAGAAGCATTGTCAGGAGGCTGAGGTCTTTTGTCGCCGAGCCGAAGGCCTCTTGTATAAAGACTATTATGACGCAGCTTATGGCGCCCAACCCGGCCATAAGGAGAAAGAATACTCTCACCACAAACTTCATATCTTTGTGTTCGGAAATAAAATGAATGCCTTCCATGATCTGCGTCCAGACAGATTTCCGTATAGCGTCTTTAAGCGCTTCTTTCGCTTTTAAGATATCGTCTTTAAAACCGATTATGATGTCCTTCGCTACCATATTTGATATAAACAGGGCGGATAGAAAATAACTGGCGGAGTTAATATACAAACTGTTTATCGCGCCGATTTTGTCCACGATGAGCCCCGCTATGCCGAGGGCGACGAATGCTGTTATCATCCTCGTCGTATCCGAAAGCGTATTCGCTATAAGAAGCATATGCCGCGGGACTACGTCCGGGATTATGGCCATTTTGCTGGGGAGAAAGAAACGCGTTATCGAGAAGATAAGAAAGACTAAAATATATACCGGCAGGAAATTATTAAAACGCAGAATAAAAAAGGGGATCAATAAAACCAATAATCCCCTCAATATGTCCGATATTATCATTACCCTTTTTCTGTCCCATCTGTCGACGTATACGCCCGCGATGGGCCCGATTATGAAAACCGGTATTATTATGAAAAAGAGCAGTTTGGCCAATTCTACGGCGGAGCCCGGCGATTTTTTGTAAACGATTGCGACGAGCGCCATGTTATTCAGCCAATCGCCGAAATTGGATATGATCTGGCCGATCCAGAGAAGTAAGAAATTCCTGTTTTTTAGAACATCCCTAAATCGTACCAAGCGCCCTCCGGATTAAGAAATAAGATGGAGCTGGCGAGTGGATTTGAACCACCGACCTGCGGTTTACGAAACCGCTGCTCTACCGACTGAGCTACACCAGCGTTTCAGTATTGCTTATTATACATCCTAATTTTACAATAAACAATAAAAATTTCGAGACGGAAACGCCGAAAATTCCTCGTAGTGTAATTTATTCTTGACGGCATAGGTTGTATCTGTTAATATTATTCTGCATATTGCCGAGGTAGCTCAGGTGGTAGAGCGCGGCCCTGAAAAGGCCGGCGTCGACGGTTCAACTCCGCCCCTCGGCACCATTCTACTTCGCCCGAATGTTTTCACGTTCGGGCTTCGTAGGAATGTCGTTCCTTCGTAGCCGTACCATTTCATTAGGCCTGCTTACGGCGAAGAAGAACCATTTATTCGGACGGTTTTGCGCAACACGCAAAGCCGTCCCTTTTTTATTCCTTATCTTTTCGATTTTTTTATAAATTTATTGAAAGAAAAATCGCCTTTCATACGTATATATAGATAGAAGAGGTGTGAGGCAGCTACGTGTTATAATGGAAAAATGCTTGACAATATTTCATCATTATAGTACAGTGGTTGTCCCTTTGAAAACTAACTATATAAATTACTAACTAAAAGGAGGTAATAAGTGCAACATATGGGTAAATGCGATAAAATCTACATATCTATTATCCTAATTTTAACGACGCTTTCTTGTACAAGCGCCCATGCGGAAGTGAAATGGATACACAAAAGTAAGGGCCTTGCCGGCTATGAATTCACCGCATTATGTATCGATAAAAATAATCCCGACGTAATCTATGCCGGCGCAAACGGCGCAGTTCTCAAAACCGCTGATGGCGGAGGAAGCTGGAAAAATGTCTTCAAGGTGCCCGGTGCGGGCAAATCTATCAATTTTATAACGATAGATCCTAAAAATTCCGCGGTAATATATCTGGCAACGGCGTCCGGGATATTTAAATCCGGGGATGGCGGCGTAACGTGGTCCGCCTCATCGCGTAATATAAGGGAAGATAACGTGCTTAGCTTGTTGGTAGATGTTGACGAACCAAAAATCGTATTTGCCGCAACGGAAGATTCCGTATATAAAAGCGAGAACGGCGGCGCTAATTGGGTAAAATCCGCCGACGGGATATCGGAAAAAAATATAAGGTCCGTCGCGCAAAACTTTATAGATCCCAAGATCATTTTTGCGTCTTCGGAAGGCGGGCTATTTAAATCTGCGGATTGCGGTAAAACCTGGAAGAAGGTATTTTTCGCCGATTCTACCGGCAATGAAAGCGCCATCGGCGAAGAATATGCGGAAGAAACCGAATCCGCCGAAAAGCCGTTCAGCTATATCGCCGTTGACACGATCGATCCTTCCATTCTCTATCTTGCGACAAAAAGAGGCGTATTCAAAAGCAACGACAGCGGCGAATCGTGGAGGAGGCTGCCAAAAACCGGATTAAAAACTTCCGCCGTTGATAATCTGGCGGTTTCATCAAACAAAGGCGGCTATATATTTCTGGCTACGGAAAAAGGTATCTTCAGGTTTTCTAATGAAGAGAACGCCTGGAGAGAACTAAGTCGGGTCTTGTCCGCAAAAGGGATAAATTTTATCGCCTTGAGCGCCGAACAAGATGTCCTATGGATAGCTGCTAAAGACGGTATATTTGAATCGGCCGGCGATATTTATGAGATAAGTGAAAAAGCCGCGAGCCCTAACATAAATGATGTGATGCAAAATTTTTCTCATGAGCCGACTTTCCGCGAGGTGCAGGAAGCCGCGATAACATACGCCGAAGTGCACCCCGACAAAATCGCAAAGTGGCGCAGGGCGGCGAAAACGAAGGCGCTGCTGCCGACGCTATCTTTCGGTATAGATAAGGACAGCTCGCGGGGGATACACTGGGATGCGGGCACAAGCCCTGATATGTGGGTCATAGGGCCGGATGATGAAAACACCGGATGGGACATAACCTGCTCCTGGAATCTCGGTGAACTAATCTGGAACGGCGATCAGACTTTGATTGATGTAAGAAGCAGGCTGATGGTGGAGTTGCGCAACGACATCATCGATGAAATCACGCGGCTCTATTTCGAAAGGCGGCGCATACAGGTAGAATTGCTCCAGAACCCGCCGAAAGATTTAACTAAGCGCGTCGATAAAGAACTGCGCCTCGAGGAGCTGACCGCCAATATCGACGGCATGACCGGCGGATATTTTTCGCGGGAAGTGGAAATAAGAAAATAGCGGCGTAGTTAACATAATCAGGGTCTGACCCCAAATCCACGTGAAGGTGAATTGTTAATCAAGCGGCCAGGGGGTCGTGTTAGGGTATTCGTATACGGGTTTTTGGGACTCTGTGCTGGGTATTTCGTCAAATTCACTATTATATTTATACGGTCCTTTCACATGCCCATCAACGAAAAGCACCATAACTGGAGTGTTTGGCGAAACAGGGCCCTTTCCGCCATGCCCTGGGAAGTTGGAGTTAAAGCACATTTCCAAAAGGACTTTACTTTGAGGAGAAGTTATTGTGCTTAGAGGTCTTTGGGTAAAAGAGGGGAACCAGTTCCCAAACTGAAGAATATAAAAATTGAAATAATACGAGGTTCCATAATAGTCAAAAATGGTCTTGCCCACAGCTTCTCCGATTGTTTGCTCTTTTATATCATCAGGACAATGAAAAATCTCTGCGGATGCATCGGTTACGTCAAGGTAACGGTTAAGCGGGCGGTTAACGGCAGGGTAAGTCCATCCCGTTCCAGCCTTACCGCCAAATGTGTATTCGTTACATTGAATCTCACTTGGCGAGGCATTCGTATCAAGTTTCGGAAAACACTCATTATGTTCATCCAGATACAGGTACCACGCGATTCCGTGCTGACGCAGGTTATTGGCGCACATGGCGCGCCGCGCGCCTTCTCTTGCCTTGCCAAACACGGGCATAAGAATGGTCGCAAGGATACCGATAATTACCATCACGACGAGAAGTTCGATTAAAGTAAATCCGGCTTTTTTATTCATAAGCTACCCCAAGTATACCCCACGGAAGGCGGATTGGCAAGGTGATATGAATTCAAAAATGAGTAACCAGATTACACCTACGCGGTGTAATTCTACACCGCGTAGGTGTATGCGATATAAGACGGGATTAACTTCGCGGGATGGTAGGAAAGCTTTACTTTTTTGAGGTTTTCGAGGCCTGAGTCGTCCATGATGTTTATGTATTTATAACCGGCCGATTCTTCGCAAAACTTCTGAAAAATAAACTGGCTGATGCCTTTCGTATCCAAATCCGTTATTTCGTATAATACGCAGAATGTCTCCTTATTTAATTTAAAACCGAGGGTGAAGCCTTTTAAGGCGCCGTCCACCCGGACGATCCTTCCTTTGAAATCTAAGCCGCTATGGTCATCGAGCAGCGTCTTTAGGCAGAGATAGTTGTCGTCCAGCATTCCGCGATATATGTAGTCAGCGTGTTTCGCCCGTCGGTTTTTCGCCCACTCGTCGTAAAGTTTAAGGCATTCCTTGCTGTCTTTCGCGGAAAACGGCAGATATTCAAACTTATAATGTTTTATAAAATAATTGACATCCGCGCGCTTCGACTTGAATTTGTCTCCTTTTAATTCTGCCAGATCCGCCCGCCGGCATAAATACTCGCACCCCTTTTCCTTACATTTATAACCCAAATCCTGATAGAAAGAAACGTCTTCTCTGCCTATCTTTTCTATGCGCGATATCTCCTTATTTTTATTTAAGCCGTTCATAACGGCGAACGACTTTTCTATCGCCCCTGCTCTTACCTTCTCCCTTAACGGCGGCAGGTACATAAAACAGCTTGTTTTATCTTTGAAAAATACGCAGAGGCTGTCATCTATCACGGCCCAGTATATATCGAAAAGCGTTTTCCAGATATAAATATTCTCAAAGGCATATGCTGACAGTTCATGGCGGCCTAGGCCCAAAAACTTATTAAATAGGTCTTTGTCCTTAATGGATAACTTATTTAGTTTCATTTGTCAATTCTGCTAGATTTAAGACACCCTGATATGATTGGATGACCTGAGGATTGCTTTTTATGAGCTTTGCAAAATCCGGGGTTTTAAACAAGGCCGATAAATATTCGGTATATTTTTTAAACTCCGCGTTTTTCAGATTCTGCCCGGCAAAAGGGCAGTTTCGGTCCAGCGCCAAAAATATTTTGCCCGTTTTGGCATCGCGGGCGAGGAGAAACGGATACAGCCGGCATTCGAAGGGGCGGGTTTTATAGATTTTGCATTTATTATCATCAATGCGAAGAAAGGCGCACAGGAAATTATTGTCTTTTTTGTTCGGGATGGGCCGGAATCTATCTTTGCTTATTTTCTTCTCTTCTTCTTTTAAGAGACGCCCAAACCAGGCGGAATCATCACTGGTGAATCTGCAGCAACCGTCGCATTTAAGGCAGAATCCTTCGGGGATAATCTCGTTTATATCAAACATTTTACGTTCAGTACGCAGTGCCTTTTAAGTTTTCTACATATCTCTGGGCGCTTATTGCGGCCTGCGCGCCCTCGCCGGTAGCCATCACTATTTGCTGTAACGACTTTTTGCGCACGTCGCCGCAGGCAAAGATGCCTTCTGCCGATGTTTGCATGTCACCATCTGTAAGGATATAGCCGTCATCGGAGAGTTTTACTTTATTCTTCAGGAGGGCGCTATTGGGTTCTATCCCGACAAAAACAAAAACGCCCTGGCACGGAATATCTTTTTCTGCGCCGTCCCGGGTGTTTTTTACTTTTACGCCGCTTACTACTTTATCTCCCTCTATTGAACTAATAATCGAATTCAGGCACAGTTTAATTTTATTATTTTTCGTAAGCGCCTCCTGTAGGATCTTTGCCGCGCGCAGGCGGTCACGTCTATGTACCACTGTTACTTCGCTTGCGAATTTCGCGAGATATATCCCCTCTTCTACCGCTTTATCTCCGCCGCCGACGACTACCACTTTCTTGTTTCTGAACATGGGGCCGTCGCAGGTGGCGCAATACGAAACGCCCCTTCCCGCAAATTTTTCTTCCCCCGGGACATCCAGATGTTTCCACGTAGCCCCCGCGGCGAAAATGATTGATAATGCGTTATATTCACCGCTGTCTTCCGTAATAAGCTTGAAAGTTCTTTTTACATCTTTGTATTTTTCTTCTTGGATTAGAGCGATGCTGTCCTGCTCTATAGTAAGGCCTATTTTACACGCCTGCTCCTTTATCCGTTCCGCCAACTCTGAACCGGTTATGCCATCAGGAAAACCAGGATAATTTTCGATTCTGTCCGTAAGAAGCACCTGGCCGCCCGGCACATACCGCTCTATCAAAACCGTCTTCATGTCGGCGCGCCTAGCATAAAGGCCTGCCGTTAAACCGGCAGGCCCTCCGCCTACTATGGCAATGTCGTACAATTCTTCCTTCATACTTTATCTTTCCAGCAAATTTTTGGCGAGCTTCGCGGACGGTTTGACGGGATAATCACCGTTAAAACACGCCGTGCAAAACGAATTTTTCGGCAACAACATAGCCTTGAGCATGCCGTCGAGGCTGAGATACCCCAGGCTGTCTAATCCTATAAAGTCTTTTATCTGGGATACCGAGCGGTTAGACGCTATCAGTTCTTTTTTGGTCGGGAAATCTATGCCGTAATAGCAGGGAAATTTTATCGGCGGCGAGCTTATCCGCATATGTATCTCTTTGGCACCGGCCTCTCTGATCGCTTTTACCCTGCTGCGGCTGGTCGTCCCCCGCACTATAGAATCTTCCACTACGACTATGCGCTTTCCCTTAAGCACGTCTTTTATGGGGTTCAGTTTGACTTTGACGCTGAAATCTCTTAGATATTGAGACGGCTGGATAAATGTCCTGCCGATATAGTGATTTCGGATAATACCTACTTCGTAAGGGATCTTTGCCGCTTTCGCAAAGCCGAGCGCCGCGTAATTTCCGGAATCGGGGATGGGCATGATAAAGTCGCATTTTTTCCCTGCCCCTCGATGAACTCGGGACTTCGCCCCTCGACAAGCTCGGGACTTCGCCCCTCGACAAGCTCGGGACTTCGCCCCTCGACAAGCTCGGGACTTCGCGGGGCATTCGCGGGCAAGATTAGCGCCGAGGCGCCTCCGCGTCAGATAGACATTCTTTCCGAATATGTTCGAGTCTGGCCGCGCGAAATAGATGTATTCGAATATGCACATCGCCTGCCGTTTTTTGGGGAACGGTTTTACAGACTTTATGCTATCTTTGGTTATGAATACTATCTCGCCCGGCTCTATCTCTCTTACATACTTAGCGCGGATTAAATCCAAGGCGCAGGTCTCGCTGGCTAACACATAAGCGCCGTCCACTCTGCCTAAACACAACGGCCGCCATCCGTGCGGGTCTCTGGCACCGACCAATACGTCATTCATCATCAAAACGAGAGAATACGCGCCTTCAAGATGCGACAGCGCCCATACGACGCTTTCTTTATAATCTTTTTTGTTTGAACGCGCCAGAAGGTGCGCTATTATCTCGGAATCCATCGAGGTCTGAAAAATGGACCCCTTCTCCTCCATCGACTGCCTTAACCCCAAAACGTTAGTGAGATTTCCGTTGTGAGCAATCGCTATGTGCCCTCTTATATGGCTTACTAAAAACGGCTGTATATTAGAAACGTGGCTCGAGCCCGTCGTGGAATAACGGACATGGCCAATAGCCAGACTGCCGCACAAGGAGCGTACGGCGCCTTCATCAAATACTTCGCCGACGAGACCCATGCCCTTATGGTATCTTACCTTCCTGCCGTCATAGGCGAATATGCCCGCGCTTTCCTCGCCGCGATGTTGAAGGGCGTAAAGGCCCAAATAGGCAAGCCTCGCAGCGTCCTTATGCCCCGATATGCCGAATATGCCGCACATAAAAACATCTCATTTTCCAAAATGCCTTCGGCCGTGCGTTTTGTAGTGCCGGCCTCCTCCGTACCTATGCATACCGCCTCTTCTAGAACTGATGTGCTGTTTCGGATGAAAAAACTTTTCCCGGGGAAGATCCGGATGCTCCAATATGCGCAAGTCGGTCTTGATAAGTTTTTCAATATTGCGGACGTCCATGCCTTGATCGGGCATGGCAAAAGAGATGGCGCGGCCTTCGTGGCCCGCGCGGGCTGTCCTGCCGATCCTGTGCACGTAATTTTCAACGTCTTCCGGAAGATCATAGTTAATGACAAGCTCTATGCCGACGACATCGATCCCTCTGGCCGCGATATCGGTCGCTACAAGTATCCTATATTTGCCCCTCTTGAAACCCTCGAGCGCCTCCCGCCGCTGGATTAGAGAGCGGTCGGAATGTATCTCCGCGGCGTTATGCCCCATTTCTTTCAGAGACCGCGTTATCTTTGACGCGCCGATCTTCGTGCGGGAAAAAAGGAGCACCGACCCGTGATACTGGTAAAGTAGTTTGCCAAGAAGTTGTTTTTTTGCGTCTTTTTTCACAATAAACACTTCCTGGATAATGTGCTCCGCCGTGGTGCCCGACGGCGCAACTTCGACGCGGACGGGAAGCTTCATATAGGAGGACGCTATCGCTACGACCTCCCCCGGTATGGTTGCGGAAAAAAGCATCGTCTGCCTGTCTCTTGGAATAAACTTTAGAATACGCTCGATGTCCGGCAGGAATCCCATGTCGAGCATGCGGTCGGCCTCATCGAGGACCAGAACGTTCACATCGGCCAGCATGACGGTGCGTTGACTCATATGGTCGATAAGGCGGCCGGGTGTTGCGATTATAACGCGTGGGTTCTTTCTCAGCGCCGCGAGTTGCAGATGCATAGAAGCCCCGCCTATAAGAACCGCGGTTCTTATCCCGAATAACGGCGCGATCTTCTGAAATGTCTCATCAATCTGTATGGCAAGCTCTCTGGTGGGCGCGAGGATCAGCGCGCGGCCCTTCTTCTGAGCAAGCCGCTGGATTATAGGTATGGCGAAAGCAAGCGTTTTGCCGGTGCCGGTTTGCGCGATCCCGATAATATCCTTGCCTTCTATGGCGGGAGGAATCGCTTTATGCTGGATCGGCGTTGGAATAGTAAAACGCATTCTGTCTAATTCTTCGAGGATCTTCGGCGCGATACCAAGGTTGTAAAATGAAAGGTTCGGCTGTAACTGATGCGTCATTATAAGGCCTTCTAAGGCGCGTTAATCCTGCACTAAGCGGACATTCACGGCTCGCGGGCCTTTGTCTGATTTTTCTACGTCGAATTCTACTTTCTGGTCTTCATTTAAAGAGTCAAACTTTGCCTCGACAAGGGCTGACTGGTGAAAAAAGACTTCGCTGCCGTCACTGTCCGAAATAAATCCGAACCCTCTGTCGCGTACTAACTTCTTTATCTTTCCTGCGTGCATGGCGCTCCTCCTTTTTGGTTGCTATATCAATACTATACCTTTTCCCATTTTTTGTCTATGATTATTTTTAAATCTTCGTCAGCTTACTATTCTTCAACGGTAATGCTTTTTGCCGTAGGCATCCCAACATTTTCGTAATATTCAATAATCGCATGATCGCCCGCTTCAAGATCCATAAGCCCTATAGTATCGCTGTCTTTGGAGATCTTGAGGTCTTCGGGAACGCGCAGCGTTGTTTCCTGGTAACCTATCTCTCCGGAACCCCTGATCCATTTTAC
>Ga0315289_10003679_pt1 | contig 23110 bp, 29 predicted proteins | sample YL17G11_40_MG_FD_203452 | JGI IMG/M metagenome (GOLD analysis project Ga0315289, IMG submission 203452) | Sediment microbial communities from Yellowstone Lake, YNP, Wyoming, USA - YL17G11_40 | ecosystem: Environmental > Aquatic > Freshwater > Lake > Sediment | place: USA: Wyoming | collected... | reverse complement strand
AATTGACAACAGTGATGCTACACCTATTTTTTATATAAGCAATACGGGTGTAGTTACGGCAAGAGGCTCATCTGGTCAAGGTGAAATACATATAACATCCGTGGGAGGAATTGAACCTTTATTAAGTTTTGATTATGAAGCATTTGGCGGGGGAACACAAGGCACGATAAAAGGTTCTAATGGCCTTCAAATAAAAGGCACGGGAGTTACCACATTACAAGTTGGATCTTCTGGGGTAGCTATTGGAACATCTCTTTTACCAGATTCTGATACAAGATTTCATGTAAGAGGCATCGATGCGACAGCAAGTAATTTCGGATTCAAATTTGAGAATATTGCTACTAATTTATACAAGTCAACTAATAGTGGTGAGCATCGATGGAATTCATACTTTGATGGAGGCGGTTCTGGTGTTCCTAACTATCAGTTTGAATCATCAAGTGGCTTACTTATTAAGTTAAAAAGTTCAGCAGGAGCAAATATTCTTTGGGAAGAAGCATCTGGTATTGTTGGCGCATTTACTAATGCTGGTGGCTATACTCAAATGCTAACAAAGAATAGATTTACTTTAAAGAATTGGGCTAATATTTCTAAGCTATGGATGGATGATGTTAATGGCTATATTGCTATTGGTGATGGTTATTTTGGAGCTGGTTCACAGCTAGATGTTAGAACGATTGGATCTGTAAATGCAGTAAGTGGAATAACGGATAGTGGATATGCCCTAATAGGAGTAGCAAATACAGGAGTTGGAGTAAGGGGTGTAAATAATGCAGGATTTGGAATAGGTATAGATGGTTTCTCGCTAAATAATGTTGGTATAAGAGGTCAGTCTACCAATGGAGTAGGTGGTCAATTTATAGCTCCTATGGCTATTATAGGTACTGGAAGAATTAAGTTTGATGCATTACCCATTTCAGCAGTTGGACTAACTCCAGGTGAGTTATGGAATAACTTAGGAGTAGTAAATATAGTATAACATTAAAAATATAATTTAAAAAACATAATATGAATTACGAAGTAAAAGATACTGATTGGGTAGGTGCTCCCAGAGTAAAAGCAACAGATCCTACAAAAGTAGAGGTTTATGTAAATGTAACAACCGGTATAGTTGGTGAGACTTATGGTTTCACTAAAGTAAATACTGTGCATATGGAATTTCCTATCTCAATGACAGGTTCTGATATGCAAGCATCTACAGCAACACAAGCTGCAGCATATGTAGCAACTACTTACCCTAACACGTAACCAATAAATAAACCAACAATATGAAAACAATTATCAACAAAGAAGTAAAGATTAAGGGTCAAGATGATAAGCTAATGCTTAGATCTAATTTATTAAACATTGTAACTAACAATCCTCCTGAAAGAGGTCTTACTATTACAGCTATGAAAGAAAGGATGAAGATCCTAGAAGCCATAGAAAAAGCTGATAAGGGAGACATCACTCTAGAAGATGCTGAGTTCAATACTTTAAAAAGACTTTATGATGAATACGGATGGTTGACTCCACATAAAGATATAATCGAGCTAGCTGATCATCTTGATGAGCTCTCTAAAATAAAATAAAACATGAGTATAGGTAATCTTAAAGACAATGGTAATAAGGGTAATAATGTACCTTATCAACTTGCTGTACTTCAACTATTACAACAAATAGTTGATTGTACTTGCGGTACACCACCACCTCCTCCATATGTAGATCCAGTATTTACTTCTTTCTTAATAGGCGGACAAGCAACCACTGTTGAAGTAGGTACATTAATAGGAGCAGGTAATAAACCATTCAGTTGGGCAATTACTCTAAATGATGGAATAGTTCCTACAGTTGATATCTATGATAATACTAATGCAACAACTTTAATTGCTGGCACACCTAATGATGGAAGTCAGTCTGTAGCAACACCTGCAGCTAATTTGATTAATGATGGACAAAGCCAATCCTATAAAGCAATAGGTAATAATACATCACCGATAGGAACTTTTAACTCAGCTAACTTTGTTATCACAGCTAGATTCCTTGAGTTTTACGGACCTACAGCAGCTCCTTCAGCAAACTCTGCTGATGTCAGAGCTCTTCCTAGCAATCGGTTTACATCTGCAGGAACAACTTTTAATTTACTAACAGGTACAGTAGAACAAATATTTGAGATCTGCTTACCTCCAGGGAGAACACTACTATCTGTATTTGATGCTACAGCAGGATTCTTTATTACTGGTAGTTTTGTACTTAGTAATATAAATGTAAATGATGCAGCAGCGACTCCTCATGTTTATAATGTATACAGACTTACAAATGCTGTACCATATGCAATTAGTCATACCTTTAATATTGTAACAACTTAAGATCATGCCAGGAATTCAACTACCCATAGGAATAGAAACAGTTAACCCGGTTGATGCTGATTACAAGCGCGGGCCATGGCCTACTATTGCAGCTGCTTTAGCTGGCATCAATATTGCCTTAAGATACAACAATCTTTCTTTCTACGTAGTAGGAGATCCTAATGAATACTATTGGTTAGATACCGATCTTACTAATGCTGGATTATTAATTAGATCTTCAAGTGGAGGAGCTTCTCTACCTATAGTACACCAAGTTTACTTAGTAGAAGATGTAAGTGATGCTATCCTTATGGGTGGTGCTGCAAGTAATGTTTACACTACTTCACAAGCTGCTTATAATGCAGCCGATGTACTAAGTGCAGGGGGAACTATTCCCGTTGTTATAATGGTAGGTAAGACTACTGCTGCTGTTGGTGATATTGTATTGACAGCCAATTGGAATGCTATGATAACCATAAATGGTTTGAATATTATTGATTCTCAGATTGGAAATATTAATGGTAATAATGGTGCAGGAAATGGTTTTAATATTGAAAATGGTAACTTCTTTTATAATGTATTTATCACATCAATAACTACAAACGCTACGGGTGTTAATGGTGATTCAGGTAATTTTTATTTTGGTGGAGTTGGATTCTCAATAGGAACTATTTCTACTGCAATAACCAATCCATTGAATACCATAGGAACTGCTGGATATATTTATTATACTCCTGATATTAATGTTGGAGTAAATAGCACTATTGGTAATTCTACAATAGGAAGTATAGACGTTACATCACAAGGCGGAATGTCAGGAAGTGTTTATGTAATTGGTAAAGACATCACAATTTATAATATAAACGTATCTACTGCTTTAGACGTTATAGGTGGTAATGCTATATTTTTTGATTGTATTAATTTAAGTATTGATAATTTTTCTTTTATACAAGGTGTAGGTGCAACAACAGGATTTCCTTTCTTTTCAGGCGCAACTATTACAATAGCTACTATTAACATTCATTCAGGCGGGATGGTTTTTGATAAATGTAACATAACTACACTTAATATAAGTTTTGTAGATGCTATTTCTTCAAGTATAGAAATATCTAACTCTAATATTGGAAATACAACATTGGATGGATATGTGTATTTTGGAAACTTTACTTATAATAATACTTTTGGTACAATCACTAATTTAGGAGCAAGCTCAACAATTTTAAGTTCAACAATAGTTCAAATAGATAACATCGGATTAAATTGTAGTATTATAGACTCAACAATAATAGGCTCTATTACAAAAGCCACTACTGTAACTGTTAATGTTAAAGGAACATCTATTCAAAATGCAGCTTCAATTAGTGCTAATGTCAAATTAACAAACTATAATTCTTTATTACCTACTTCTAATTACGTTTATTTAGTTTCAGGAACTACTGACCTAGATAGAATGGGAAATAAGTATAATAATGTTTATACAACTTTTCAAGCAGCCTACGACTCAGCAAATGCCTTACAAATTGCATTAGGTGGAACAAACAAAGTAATAATTAAAGTAGGAAATACAACGTTTTCTGCTACTGGAAATGTGCTATTAACTGCGAATTGGAATCCAAATGTAATTCTACAAGGCATATCTGAGCAAATATCAAATGTTGGTATAATTAATGCAAATAGCAATCTATATACTGTTGTATTAACTGCATCAAACATTAATATTGTTGGAGGAATTGCATCTACTCAAAGCGCAACCCTAAATCTTACCCAAACATCATTAGGTGGTATTACTTGTAATAGTACCGTATCAATAGCATTCCAGTTAACCATTACAGCAAAAAATAGTACTATTGGAAATATATTTGTTGGTCACCCTAACGGTACTGCTTTTGCTGGCTCTGTTGTTAATTTTACAAATTGTGTTGGGTCTGTTATGGCTGGCATAACTTATTCATCATCGAGTTCTTTTGTCGCTAATCATGGAAACATAAATATTACTGGCTGTATTTCAAATAAGTTTGGTGATATTGGTAATAGTCAAGGTTCAGTAGCAGCAGGCGTTAGAACACTCGGTTCATTAAATATAACCACTTGTCAAGACCTAACAATAACTTCTTATTCATCTTCATTGTCAAGTTCAAGTGCAGGAACTATTGGTGGTGTAAATATCGGGGTTGATTGCCAAAACATATTATTTACTGGTGATGTTACTATTCAGGGCATTACAACAAATGTAATATCAGATACTCAAATAACTACCTTTTATGCACACAATACTATTTTCAATGGACAAGTAGTAATAAACTGCACAACGGGAACACTTATTGCCGCCAACATGAAAGGTGGCTCAGTACAAAATATTATTATAGAAAATTGTATTTTTAATAATGCGGCTAAATTTAATTTTTGGAGTACAACTTCTCGTACTACTGGACAGTTTACAGTTAAGAATAGTAGTTTTTATAATGTAGCAGGTGGCATAGCTATTATTTATTACAATAGGTCGTTTGACTCTGTTGAATTTAGTAATTTGCTTATTGAAGGAACTACAATAGGTTTAACTATAAATTATATCACAACACCAACAACTCCATTGGTTACAGCTAATAGTGTTGTTGTGAATAATGTTATTTCTGTTTATAACATTATTAATATTTATAATAATGCCGTATCTGTGCCTGCTTTTAATATATCAAATTCAAAGTTATCTTCATTAGAACTTAGATTTAAGGCTACAAATCATTATTATTACATTAAGGATTGTATCATAAATTTATTTACAGTTTATGATGATTCAGGGGCAGGAACAACAAACTTTTCTTACATAGAAAATTCGAGTATATTAATTAATCAATCAGCCGTAACTACTCTTTATCCTAAGATTGAAGTCTTCAATAGTAGGTTTTATGGTATTTTGAGAAATGCAATTACTTATTCATTTAACTCTTATAATTCTACATTAGATTTTAGGACTACGGTAGTTACTGATACTCCAATATTAAATGGTAATTTATATACAAGTAATTTATTCCTACCTACATTAGTAACTAACACAATGGTTAATAATAATTCTTATGTAATTTAATAACATGAAAACCCTAACATTCACAGAGAAATCAATAAATATCAGACCTAATTTATCTGTTACAGCAACAGAGTTAAAAATAATAGGCATTAATAATATGTGTGAAAAAGTAGTAGCTCATATATTTATTGGTGGTTACCCTAAGTGCATTGTGTTGTGGGAAGGAATTGACTACAAGCCTATGTCTGAATGGACTGAGGTTGAAATCAATAATAAAATAATGGAGGTACTATAATATGGCAAATATAACTTCAAGTGAATTTAGAGGTAAATCCTTATTTATTACAGTAGATGCTGACCCTTCTGCTAATGGCTATGATAAAGTATTGGTTTTATGGGATCAAAATACCACACCAACCTATGCCGAAATTGGAAATTGGACACAGGGACAAGCAAATGCAAGAATTTTAGAATTGATATAACATGAGTATAGGAAATTTACCCACACAAGGGGATAAAAAGAATAACTGGACCTGGCAAAATTCCGTACTTCAGTTATTAGGCGCTATAGAAAGCGGGATCAGTGGTATCCCTGGTGTAGACTATGAGACTAGAACTACAACTTATCAAGCAACAGCGGGTGGTCCTGGATATTCTCTAGGTGATATCATAGTAAGATATGATATTATTAGTGTCCCTACAGGAACGGTTACATCAACTGTATGGTTCAATCAAACTACTCAAGCTATTATTGCAGCACCGGCTCCAGGAAATATTACTCCTTACCTTCCTCCAGGGAATGTAACAGTAACTAACCCTTTTAACTTAGAAGCTACTCAAGTTCTTATAAAAGCTTTACTTACAACCATAGACGCAGATACTTCAAATTTAGATGTTCTTCTTTCTACAAGAAATGCAGAAGCAACTCAGTTACTTGTAAAGGCTAAAACGGATAACTTAGATGTTGCACTTTCTACATTATTGAGCACAATAGATTTTCAAGCAAGAATAAATACGCTTGGTCAAAAAGCTATGACAGCATCTACTCCTGTGGTACTTGCCAGTGATCAATCTTCTATACCAGTTACTTTACCTGCAGGTATATCTCGAGTACCTAGTGTACAGATAATAGCCGCTAATACAGCACTTGCCAATACAACAGCTGGTGTTAAACAATTAAGTATGCGGGTGAGTGGGGCTAATGGTCAGATTGGAGGAAGACTTATTCCTAATGGAATAACTCTAACTTTTACAGCTACATCAGAAAATGATACAGTAGGATCTGTATCTTACCAGACCGGAGTAGGTTCAACAATACTAATTACTTATTTGACATAACATGGTAGGAATAGAGCAACAACTTGATGGTAATATATCAGATGCATTATATGCAGCTAATGCACCATCTACAAGTAATCCTGTAGCTACAAGAGCTGACCTTACTCAAGGTACAAATACTATACCTGCCTTTGCTGATGAAAAGCAATTTCTTTCTATTACCAATTTTGACACTGGTAGTTTACCAGTAGGTTGGAGTGGTAGTGTTAATTTAGCTGGTAGCTCTGTTACTTATACAAATGTAGGACCCCCTGCAACAACAACTGATCCTGGAGTTTCTCCCGGATTTGCTTTAGCCGTTATACCTACAACTACTCTTGCAAGAGTTTCTCTTATAACTGGTAGTGGAACCCAATATATGCCAACTTTTACAGATGGTCCGGAGACAACTTATTTTGCTCAAATGAAGTGGAATGCTGTACCAAGTTCTACTAATTGCGCACAGATTCTTGGATGGATAAGTACAAATAGTTTTAATCCACCCACTATAGCTAATACTTTGGCTATTATGCGTGATCCAACAAATGCTTCAGGAGTTAATCCGGGATTGATAACAAACTTATTCTTATTAGCAAGAGCTAACTATGGTACAGCAGCAGCAAATACAGTTGTTGACTTAGGTATTGCTTTTGACCTTAACTGGGCAACTTATAAGATTGTTTATGATAATGTACTTAGCGAAGTAAGGGTTTATAAAAATAATGTTTTACTAACTACTCTTTCAAACATGGCAAATGTACCAGGAGGATCTGTAAGAGGTCCTATTCCAAGTGGAACAAATAATGGTGTAGCAGCCGGATTCTACATAGCTAATCAAGGTACTGCTGCAACCGGCACATCAATAAAAATAGCAAAGATTAGTGTATTTAAAAGATTTTCATAATGAACTTAAAGATATTTCAAATAGATAGTGTACTTAATTCAGGGATCTTAGGTCCCGAGATGATTGATTATACACACATAGGATTGTTCAGAAAACAAACCGAGACTAAAGGAGCTCTCATGAAGTCTGAGTTTTTCAGAACTTTTGAGAATAATGTATACTCTGATCTAATTGTGGAAGAGGTATATTCTTATATTGAACAGACTCCTTTATATCTAGGTAAAACAACAGCTGTTAACTGGTACGACCTAGAGGGTGTTATTGGTTATACCAATGAGTTTACTTATATGTTCTTGCCAAATGAGATCATCAACTTTGGTATGGATAAAAGAAGTAATGTCCTTGCTATAGCAAAGCTTTATGCTTTTCAAGTATTGGGTTCAGATGCTTTTGTACTACTTGATTATTGTGTAAATCAGATTAGTAGTTATATCCAAGGAAATACAAACCCTCTTATTCTAAGAGTTAATTCAGCAGTAGACTTTACTCCGGGAATGACTCAACCAATTGCAGACAATATTAATGGAATCTTAACCAACTTATAATGGGAATAATATTACTTATAGTAGCTACAGTACTTTCCATCATATTTGTACCAATAGGGTTTGTATATTCCATGGTTGTACTTATTTGGAGAAACGGATTTGTTGCGGCTTGGAATGAGATCAATCAGTATCTTTGGGTCTTAGCATTAGGACTTGATCAGTTAGGTAATATAGCCTTACAAGAACTATTTAATGATATCCTTCTATTACCAGGTGCTTATAGATTCGGTAATCCGGATATGACACTTAGTGCAGTATTTGGTAAAAACAAACAACTAGGTAAACTTAATAAGCTAGGGTTAGTAATAGCCTGGATACTTAATAAAATAGATCCGAATCATACAGAGAAAGCTGTAAAAAATGAGGAGGATGAATTTGACAACCATTCATCTGAGTAATTATGAACATACAGGATCTGACATTTGGTATAAAAGATGTAATAGCTATAGCTGCCGGTATAGGTGCAGTATGGGCTTTCATATATGCTCTAAAGAGTCAACATGATAAAAGTACAACGCGTATGAATAGTTTAGAATTATCCCAAGATGAGTTCCAAAGTGATACTATAAAGGATATGGGAGTCCTTAGAAGAGACACTGATGAAAAGTTTCTCCATGCAAAGAATGCAAAAAAAGCAAATATCATGGCTATATATGAAGAACTTAACCGCAATAAAGAGGACTTCAAAGAAAAAGAAGCCCAGATTTATACTAAGATAGAAGATATCCGTAAGGAGCAGAAAGACTCTCATGATAAGATGTCAACTAAGCTAGATGTCTTATCTACTCAAATGAATTTAATGAGCACTAACCTGGCGGAGCTTACTGGCTACATCCGCGCTAAAAAAGAAAAAGATTAATATGGCAACACTATCCGGATGGCTTACTAAAAATATGCCAGATACATATCAGTTTATAAGAAACTTCTTCAAAGCACTTAATAATCTTCCTGGTGGGCATAGTCTCCGCAAATGGTTAGGTATAGGTACTTTTTGGGTATTAGCTGTAATCTGTGTAAGATATACAGATAATAATAATGCCGTAAGTATGGCCACAGTACTATCGGGCTTAATAGTAAGTCTCATGGTTACCAATACTGTTGGTAATCACTATGAAAAGAAACTAGAAAAAGCAGAAGACTTAATACCCCCTGAAGATGGCCAAAACAAGTAAAACAGCTTATGTTATAGGATCTCTTCTATTGCTTATATTCCTATTGCTGGTATACATCATATTCAAGAACCCGCAGCTTATTTATATTGGTGATAAAGAGAAACAGCTTAGAGACTCTATCGTATTATTACGATCAAACATAGATAGCAGTGTAGTTAGGCAAGTTAAAATTCAACATCAGTATGATAGCCTCCTTGCAATAGAGCCTGGAGTAATTTATAGAAATCATGAGACAACTAAATTTGTATTTAATACAGCTTCTCCTACTCAGCTGGACAGCATCATTCGCTCAGCTTGGAGTATCAAAAGATACTAGTAGAACCTATGGGATAACAGAGTTGAGGAAGATAGCAAAGACTGCTGTGGATCTTAATACCTGTGATACATTATTTGCTACATCCAAGAAGATGCTGGCCAACCGGGATACACTCCTTAAAGAAAAGGACTATACTATAACCCAATATTCTCTTACTGTAGGGCTCAAAAATCAACAGATCAAGAACAGGGAGGATACCTTGGCTGTAAGAGATAGAAAGATCCGTAAGCTAAATAATCAAAAGAAAGCTATTCTAGTAGGGTGGGCAGCTACTGCTATTCTAGAAGCAGCACTAATCATCTACCTTATAATACATTAAACTTTATAGGTTTTAAACTTTTATTATTTAAACTTGTATAGTTTAAATAAAAGTAGTATATTTGTTTAAACTAAAACAATATATTATGTCAAAGGAAACCAACACTAAAGACACAGAAAAACCTCAGCTCACTCCTGAGCAGGTTGAAGCTCAAAGAATTATTGTAATGAATTATTACACTAATCAGGTACAGGTTCTTACTGTACAAGCAGAGTATGAAAAGCTATTAGCAAATATTGAAGAGTCTCGTGCCAAGAGGTTAGAGATGGTTATTAGACAAGCTCAGATGCAAGCTCCGCCAGAACCTCAAGAACCTGAAGAAGAATTTGAAGCTGAAGAAGCTAAATTAAATCCTAGAAAACGCGTACTTAAAAAAGACTAAGATGACAACAGCAAACATTATCAAAACCTATGGTCAACCGGGAGATACTAAGAATCTTACCATGATCAATCTACCTTATCCTATGATTATTGATTGGGATAGAAAAGTAGTAACAAATAAGATGCAGGTGCATAAACTAGCTGCAGATTCACTAACCAAGATCTTTAAAGAAATCTTACAGATTTATGGATTAGCAGAGATCCAAAGATTAGGAATAAACATTTTTGGTGGTTCTTATAACTTTAGACAAATGCGCGGGGGTACAGAATGGAGTGTCCATAGTTGGGGACTTGCTATAGATCTAGACCCAAGTCGTAATAAGCTTAAGGCTACAAGTAAGACTGCTCAGTTTGCTAAACCGGAGTACAAAGCTATGATAGATATTTTCTATAAATATGGCTGGTACTCTCTAGGTAAAGAAAAAGATTATGACTGGATGCACTTTCAGTTTATTAAACCATAAACCAACATGGCAAAATTTAATGTAGTAGATAAAAAAGTAAACATGTCCTTGGAAGATATTGTTAAGTTCCAAGTAATGATGTATTGCTATACTCACAAAATCACTATTAGTGAAGCAGATTTGAATTGTCTAACATTGCTCGGCCTTAATAAAAAGGCTGAGCTTTCAGACTTTTGTAATGCTTGTTGTGATCCTGAAGAGAAGGATAAAGATTCTGATCTACCCTACCAAAAGGTTATATTCAAAACTCCACAAACAGTGAGAAACTGTATTGCTAAGATGAAGAACTATAATATAATAAATAAGGATGGTTTAGGTCATAGTAAGATCATTGAATTAAATCCTGAATTGAGTATTCAGTCTGAAGGTAATGTATTGTTAAACTTTAAAATGTATCATATTGGTACCCAAGAAAGCTAAGGATTTTAAAAAACCTACAGCAACAGACTTAGGTTTGCCTGAAGATCTAGTAAATAATGTAATTGATTTTTACTGGGAGAAGGTTAGAAAACACATGTCAGCTTTAGACTATGCTAATATAAAGATTCCTAATCTAGGAATTTTTAAAGCAAAGCACTGGAAGATAGATGAGACTGTAGTAAAGTATAAGGAACATATTGGAAGAATGGAAGGTAAGTTTGCTGAACATATAGTCAAACGAGATCTTGAAGACAGGATTGCAAAGCTTGAAGCAATTAAAAAAGTAGTAGAAGAAACAGAATTAAAATTTAAAAAAATAAGAGATGCTAGAAAAAGTAAAAATAATTTGGAAGAACAAAGCTCAGATTTGGAAGGGCTTTCTGAATTGGATTCACAAGACTGATTCTGTAGAAAATGTATATGATAAGAGATGGAGTCTCTGCAAAGCATGTCCTCATTTGGATAAAAAAGGTAGTTTATGTACGGCACCAGGAACACAACCTTGTTGTGGTATCTGTGGTTGTAGCTTAGCTTTTAAATTAAGATCATTAGATTCAGCATGTCCTCATCCAGAAGGACCTAGATGGAAGGAAGAAAAAGTATGAGTATAATGATTAAAGATCCTACACAGATGGTAAGATTTATGATGAACCATGAAACTGAAGAAGCTACTCTTAACACTCTGATAGATTATTATGTTCAAAGACAAACTATACCTATACTGGAAGGTTTAAGATTAAAAGAGATGGTTAATTCTCCAGATAAAGAAAACATGGTCTTAGCAAAAACATTATTACAACTTAGATATCAATTATTATGAGCGGATTAATGGAGCAAATAAAGCCTGAAAATAAGAGACCTTATATAGATACTACAAATTATCCTTTATATGCTAGACAAACGCTTGCCAGCAATATAATATACTTACATATGCTACAAGGACAACTTACCATGAAGCAGTTTAATGATTTAACAAAATTAGCTGAATCAGAAGATATAGAGAGTGTAAATCTTTGTATCTATTTAATAGAATCAGTAACTAATCAAAAACATATATTATGAGTATTTGGAGTGATATAAAAAATACACAAGCTGTTACAGCAGGTACTCTAACAAAGAGTGATCTTTATGATTTCATGACTGCTCTTGAACATCAAGCCCGCCACACTAAACATACTTGGGTAGGTGTGACAGGAACCGGTGGAATGAGTATGATTACTGATGCGATGCAGACACAGATTTACTTAAAACTAATGAAACAATTAAACTTCTCAAGAGAGGAGAGAAAGAGATTAGGAAAGATGATCAATTCACCAGATCCTGAAAACTTTGAAATAGCTAAGATACTTATTGATAATAAGAAAGCAGAACTAAAAGAATATCACAAATGAACATGAATGTCTGGATATCTGAAAGAGAAAAGCAACATCTAGCTAAGATAGCTGATGATGTAGAGCGTCAGCTTATGTGGGGTGATCATTCTTATAAAAAGAATGCACTTAAGTTAGATCTTGCTGATTTATATAAACAAGGCAAAGTAGATTTAGCAGAGCAAAAAAGAATTATGGATATGATAAATTCTCCAGCAGGAGAAGATTTAACCTTTGCAGAAACACTTATAGAAACAATATCAACTCAAAAACCAATACAAAATGGCAGTAACATTCAAAGAGAAGGGTCACTCTTATCAGAGTCAAGATCCTAAAGATGATATCAAATGGCTAGGTGTAACAACCTTTGTAGCTATGTTCAAACCAAAGTTTGATCCTGTAGCACAGTCTATAAAATCTTCTAAGAATAAAAGATCTAAATGGTTTGGTATTCCTCCAGAAGATATTCAAAAGATCTGGGCCGGTGAAGGAGATAGAGCAAATAATGAAGGAACAAAATACCACAATCAAAGAGAGTCTGATCTTTTAGGTATAGAAACTATTGTTAGATCTGGTGTAAAGATTCCTATCATTAAACCTATTTATGATGGTGAACTTAAAATAGCTCCTGTACAAAAACTCTCTGAAGGGATATATCCAGAACATTTTGTATATTTGAAATCAGTTGGGTTATGTGGCCAATCAGATAGAGTTGAGGTAGTTAAGAATATAATTGATGTTTATGACTACAAAACTAACAAAGAAATTAAGAAGGAAGGTTTCACAAACTGGGAAGGAATAGTTGATAAGATGCTTGGTCCGGTAGCTCATTTGGATGATTGCAATCTTAACCATTATGCTTTACAATTAAGTACTTACATGTATATTATGCTTAAACATAATCCTCAATATAAACCAGGTAAACTTATTTTACATCATATTGTATTTGAAAAAGAAGGTGTTGATAAGTTTGGATACCCTATTCTAAAGAGAGATTCTCATGGAGAAGCTATTGTGGAAGATGTAGTTCCTTATGAGGTTCCTTACTTAAAGAGTGAAGTAATTGCTATGATTAATTATATTAAAGATAATCCAAAATGAAACTACCTAAGGTAACCTTTACAACCTTTCCCGGCCTATGTGTTGGGATAGGCTTTCCATGGAATGATTACAGTGATATGTACATTACTATATTATTTGTTGGTATCCACATTAAATGGAGAAAGAGGTGAGCATGAGTAGTAATGATGAATATCAAACAAGAGATTTCTTTAAAAAAAGAAAAGCTGTAACTATTGAAGGTGAGACTATAAGGGTAACCTTTATGCCGCATCCTTTATTTGATGAACCATATGAACCAAAGAAACTCTTCTGTGAAGAGATAAAAACCAACAAGAATGATAAAGCTATTTGATTTACAAAATGGGAAGATTATTCCTACAGAACATTGTTATACTTTAGGATTCCTTAAAGATATAATGGAAGCTTACCCTGAGCAACATATATCAATTTATGAATACCTATTCTATATGACTTGCCCTAATGAAGATCTTAATCCCTATTTTAATATGCCAGTAGAAGATAAGCAAGAGTTTATACTACGCGATATTAAAGCTGAATTCTTCTGTGAAGATGAGCTTATTGAAGAAGGATTAAAGCGCTGCAAGGAGATGAATGAAACTCCTACTAGCCGGGCCTACAATGGTATTAAGATTGCCCTTGATAACATGGCTGAAGTAATGAGTATTACTAAACCAACCTTTGGTAGAGATGGTAGTGCCACAGCTTTACTTAGAATAGCAAAAGACTTTGATGCAGTAAGGCAATCTTACAAGGGAGTTTATAAAGATTTACAAGATGAACAACAAACTAGAACTCGCGGTGGAGGCGAATTAGCATATGATCAATAACATGGAAGAATTACACAACTGGTTATTTCATTATAACTCTTTTACACAATCATGGTCAGCTTTCAAGAGAGAGCAAATGAATGATTACTTTAATGGTAAATTGATTAGTAAAGATCTTTTGAGAAGTAAATCTCAAAAAACATTGGAAGAACTTATTGTATCTCATGAAGGTGATATCAAAAAAATAAATGAGTTTGTAGCTCTAAATAAATGAACAGTTTCTTCTATACAGATATTCCTACATGGGATAATGGTGTTTGGACTACTAGTACTTTTGAAACTAGGGTAGACTTTAGAAATTATATTCTATCTGTGTTTAACGAACCGGGCAAGTATGATTTTGATGAAACATCCTTTATATTCAATGAGGAAGCTACTAAGTATAATGCAATAGGTTATTATACACCTGCGCCCAAAAAGAGTAAAGATTATATTACTTATTGGGATGAGCAAACTATTAGATGTAGAAAAGGTGTGATCTTTAAAAATAAAGGAAAGACCTGGTACCTTACAAGAGAGTATTACATGTGGCTCAATTTCCTACCTATCAATAACAAAGAAATAAGAAAGTTTGCTTTCCCGGATATCAGGGATGCTCAATACCATTTAGCTCTTTATGAGATCCTGGCTGAGTTGTTTTACAAGCATGCCGCTGTTCTTAAGAAACGGCAGATTGCCTCTTCATATTTTCATGCAGCTAAAATGATTAACCAGATCTGGTTTGAAGAAACACCTATCTTAAAGATGGGAGGTAGTCTTAAAACTTATGTTCAAGATACCTGGAGATTCTTAGCAGAATATAGAAACTTCTTAGATGAGAATACAGCCTGGTACAGACCTATGAATCCTGGTAAAGTTCTTGACTGGCAACAACAGATTGAGGTAACTATTCCAGGTACAAATAGAAAAACATTAAAGGGTTTAAAAGGTGTACTCAAAGGAACATCTTTTGAACAAGATCCTACAGCCGGTGTAGGTGGACCTTGTACTTACTTCTTTCATGAAGAAGCAGGTGTTGCTCCAGATATGATGTCCACTTATGGTTACATGAAGCCTGCCTTAAAATCCGGTATGATTACTACTGGTACTTTCATTGCTGCAGGATCTGTGGGTGATTTACAGCAATGTGAACCTTTAAGAAAAATGATCCAGACACCGGAAGCTAATGAGATATTCTATGTAGAATCAAATCTTCTTGATGACAGAGGTACTGTAGGTAGGACAGGATTGTTTATTCCAGAACAATGGTCTATGCCTCCATGTGTAGATAAGTTTGGAAATTCAGAAGTAGAGAAGTCTTTAGCAATGCTTGATGAATACTTTGCTAAAATTAAAAAGGACATGAGTCCTGAGGATTATCAGCTAGAAGTATCTCAGCACCCGCGCAATATTGAAGAAGCTTTTGCAACAAGAACTGTATCACTATTCCCAGCTCACTTAGTTGCCGCGCAAAAGAGAAGAATTGAAGATAAAGAATATGCTACAGAATACATTGATCTCTCTAGAAATGCACAAGGTGTATGGATTATTGAGAAGAGTAAGAAGATTCCTATAAGTAAGTTTCCTGTAGAAAAGAACTCTGAAGATAAAACTGGTGTTATTGTAATGAATGAAAAGCCTGATCCAAATGCAGAATGGGGCACCTACTATGCATCTATTGACCCGGTTTCTCAAGGTAAGACTACAACATCTGAATCATTATGCTCTATTTATATTTACAAGATACCTATTGAAGTTACAAGACAAGATGGTGAAGATGTAAAAACCTACATAGAACAAGATAAGATTGTTTGTCACTGGTGTGGCCGCTTTGATGATATCAATGAAACTCACAAGAGATTGGAGAATATGATTGAGTGGTATAATGCATGGACAATTGTGGAGAGCAATGTTCCCGGATTTATAACACATATGATCAAACAAAGAAAGCAGAAGTATCTAGTCCCTAAGAATCAGATTACTTTCAGGAAAGATATTGAGAATGTCCAAAGTCATCACCAGGAGTATGGTTGGAGAAACACAGGCACTATATTCCGGGCTCATATTTTACCCTACTTAATTGATTTCTGTAAAGAGGTATTAGAAGAAGTAACTACAGAAGATGGTAAGGTGGTTAAAGTAATATATGGTATTGAAAGAATACCAGATAAAATGGCCATGGTTGAGATGCAACAATACAGAGATGGACTCAATGTGGATAGGTTAATTGCTCTTGGAGCTCTTATTGCTTTTGCTAAAGTTCAGGAAGCAAATAGGGGTATCAGAAAGAGGTTAGATACTACTGATAAAAAACAATTGTCCAAATCAGAAAATTTATATAAATTTACTAACAGTCCCTTCAGACATATTGGAGGGGGTAACGGATCTATGAGTGGTGCTAAACCTCCCAGAAATCCTTTTAAAAACATAAGATAATATGCAAGTATTAAATGCAATGCAGCTCAAATCGGGCAAAAAAGCTGAGTACAACAGGATGGGTTCAATTACCCAACCTTTACAGTTTTTACCAAAAAAAGATAAAGATCCTGAATGGTCAGCCTGGAATCTAGATTGGCTTGAGTGGAATGGTATTAAGCAACTTCGCAGAAATGCAAGAAGACTTATGAAAAATTACAAACTGGCCAAGGGTGTAATTGATAGAAATGATTATGTTATTGAAGAGGATAATGAAATGAGAGATCTTGTAGATACTCTTACTAAAGAAGATCCTAGTGTGCTAGAATTAAAGTTCTATCCAATCATTCCAAATATTATCAATGTTCTCACAGCTGAGTTTTCCAAAAGAAACACTAAAATTACTTTCCAAGCAAAGGATGAATACTCATATAATGAGCAGCTAGAACAAAAAAGATCTCAAGTTGAAGGTGTGTTGTTACAACAAGCAGAACAAAAGCTTATGGCTAAAATGCTTGAACAAGGTCTTGATCAAAATGATCCAGAAGTTCAGCAACAAATGCAACAACAACTTTCTCCAGAAAATCTTAAGAGTCTTCCTGAAATACAAGCCTTCTTTGATAAAGATTATCGCAGCATGTGTGAACAATGGGCTATGCATCAAACAAAGATTGATGAAGAAAGATTTAAGATGGATGAGCTAGAGGAAAGAGGTTTCCGTGATATGCTTATTACTGATAGAGAATTCTGGCACTTTAAGATGATGGAAGATGATTATGATATTGAGTTATGGAATCCTGTAACTACTTTTTATCACAAGTCTCCTGAAGCAAGATATATCTCTCAAGGAAATTGGGTAGGACGCGTAGAGATGTTAACAGTAGCTGATGTTATTGATAAGTATGGATACGCGATGACTCAAGCTCAATTGGAGTCTATTGAAGCTATCTATCCTGTGAGATCTGCCGGTTATCCTTTACAGGGATATCAAAATGATGGTAGTTATTATGATGCTACCAAGTCTCATGAGTGGAATACTAACATGCCATCTCTAGCCTACAGACAGTTTACATCTATGTATGATAACTTTGTGTATAATGGTGGAGATATCATCAATTGGATTATGGCTGAAAGTGAAGACTACGCGCCTATGGGAGCAGCCTTTTTGCTTAGATGTACTACAGCATACTGGAAGTCTCAAAGAAAGATAGGTCACTTAACCAAGATTAGTGATAGCGGTGAAGTAGTTACCGATATAGTTGGTGAAGATTATATTATTACTGATAAGCCAATATATGATACAACTTTGATTAGAAATAAATCCAAAGATAATTTAGTTTTTGGTGAACATCTTGATTGGATTTGGATTAACCAAACTTGGGGTGGAGTAAAGATTGGACCTAATCATCCTAGTTTCTGGGGTATGAATAATCCTGGTGGAGTTAATCCTATATACTTAGGTATTGATCAGAATAAAATGGGCCCACTTAAGTGTCAATTCAAAGGAGATGCCACACTCTATGGATGTAAATTACCTGTAGAGGGTGCTGTATTTAATGATAGAAATACAAGATCAACTTCTATGGTTGACTTAATGAAGCCTTTCCAGATTGGATACAATATTGTGAATAACCAAATTGCAGATATCCTTATAGATGAATTAGGTACTGTAATCATGTTAGATCAGAATGCCTTACCTAAGCGCTCATTAGGAGAAGACTGGGGTAAGAACAACTTTGCCAAAGCTTATGTGGCAATGAAGAACTTCCAGATCTTACCTTTGGATACATCAATCTCTAATACAGAAAACTCAATCTCTCAGAACCATTTCCAGGTTATGAATCTTGAACAAACCAACCGCATGATGTCCAGAATCCAGATGGCCAACTATTTCAAGCAACAATGTTTTGAAGTTATAGGAGTTACACCACAGCGTCTTGGACAACAAATAGGTCAAACAGATACAGCTAAGGGAGTAGAACAAGCTGTGGCGGGTTCTTATGCCCAAACAGAGCCTTATTTTATTCAACACTCAGATTACTTAATGCCAAGGGTGCATCAGATGAGAACAGACTTAGCACAATACTATCAATCAAATAAGCCTTCAATCAGATTGCAATACATGACATCTGAAGATGAGAAAGTAAATTTTGAGATGAATGGTAATGATCTCCTATTAAGAGACCTTAATATTTTTGCTACAACAAAAGCTAATCAAAGAGCTATCTTAGAACAGATGAAAAATCTTGCTGTAACAAACAACACAGCCGGTGCTACCATTTATGATCTAGGAACTATTATGCAAGCAGAATCTATGGGAGAACTTACAAATTCTCTTAAAGGTATTGATAAGAAAGCTAATGCTATACGTCAAGAAGATCAGCAACATCAACAAGAAATGCAAGATCAAGAAATGCAAACTAGACTTCAAGAAAAGCAAATGCAACTTGATCATGATATGCAAGAGAAAGAGAAGGATAGAAGAAAAGATATTCTTATTGCTGAGATTAAGTCTGCAGGATACGGTGCTATGCAAGATATCAATGCTAATCAACAGTCTGATTATCTTGATGCTCTAGGGCAGATACAAAAGTCTGAGCAATTTCAGGATACAATGAATCTACAGAATAGCAAAGAGACTAACAGAATGACTAATGATAGGGAGAAAGCACAAATAGAAAGAGAGAAAATGCAAGCTCAAATGAAGATGAAAGAGATGGATGTGGCTATTGCCCGAGAAAATAAGAATAAATTTGATGCTAAAAAGCCTCCTGCAAAGAAGAAGAAATAGTCTATAGCTATATATTGCAATATTTTAATATAGGGCTCATAGATTATTTCAAATGTATAAAGTTTAATTAGTTAAATTTGTTACAATAAATTAAATAAACCAACAGATATGAATAATAATGAAACAACAACAGTAAATCAACAAGACATCAGTCTTGATGAATTGCTAGGTACACCGGGTGCAGAGAACATCATGGTGCCTGAAAAAGAAGATAAGAAACCAGGTATGTTTTCTAGAGCTTCTAAAACAGATCTCACGTTCCTTGATAAGCCTGATGATAAAACTAACTCCTCAGGAGAGAAAGCAGATGGAAATTCTGACTCAGCTACTCCGCCTCAGATCAGTTCAGAAGAAGCAGGAAAAACCCTGGACAATCTTTTGTCTGAAAACCAAGATAACCAAGATGTTGAAGAGACTACTAAAAAAGGGGGGAGACCAACCAACTTAGTAGAACTTGGAACTAAGCTTATTGAGAAAGGATATATTACTCCTTTTGAAGGTGAGGAAGATGTAAGTAAGTATACTCTTAAAGATTGGGAAGAACTATTTGACTCAAATGAAGCTGCTAAAAAACAGAAGTTTGGTCAAGAAGCTTCAGTTGAATTCTATGAGAATCTTCCTGAAGAACTACAAGTAGCAGCTCATTATGTTGCTAATGGTGGTAATGACCTAAAGAGCTTATTCAGATCCTTAGCTGCAGTAGAAGAAATTCGCCAGTTAGATACAACAACTGAAGAGAATCAAGAACAAATTGTTAGAAGCTATTTACATGCTACTCAATTTGGTACAGCTGAAGATATAGAAGAAGAGATTGAAGGTTGGAAAGACCGCAATGAGTTAGAGAATAAAGCTAACAAATTCAAACCAAAATTAGATGCTATGCAGGAGCAGATTGTAGCAAGACAATTGCAACAACAAGAAGGCAAGCGCAAGCAACAACAACAACAAGCTGCAGTATACACAGATAATGTATATAAAACTCTAGAACCAGGTGAGATTAATGGACTTAAACTTGATAAGAAAACTCAGAACTTATTGTTCTCAGGATTAACTCAAGCTAATTATCCATCTGTATCTGGAAAATCAACCAACTTGCTTGGTCACTTGTTAGAGAAGTATCAGTATGTAGAACCTAATCATGCTTTAATAACTGAAGCACTTTGGTTACTTGCTGATCCAGAAGCTTACAAGAGTAAGGTTAGAGCAATAGGAAGTAAAGAAGCTGTTGAAAAAACAGTAAGAACTTTAAAAACAGAACAAAGCAATAAAATTACATCTAACTCTCAACAAGAAGATGATAATGCTAGTAGAAAAAAATCAAGCACCCCAGGTTTACAAAGACCTACAGGTAGCTTCTTTAAAAGATAACAACAAAAAATAAATAAATTAAATTATAAACTAAAAACAAAAACACAAAATGGCAACTCCAGTATTAAACAATGGTATATTCCTGCGTGATACGAACTACCAAGCTAGTTCTCACCTAGACTCATATCACTTAGTAAACATGTTAAAAGATGCAGAACCTATGGACTTAGGTCCGGTAGACATCTGGGCTATGGCTCAGAAAGTTGAAATGCCTCTTTACCAATTATCTTCTTTTGGTGGTAAGAATATCATCATGGTAGAAAATGCTCGTGGTGAGTACAAATGGCAAACTCCAGTTAGTCAAGACTTACCATACATTGTAGAAGATATTGAACCAGGAAACATCAACAAAGGTGTGGATGGTACTCCTTTCAAAATCAAGATCAACAAGCGTGAGTTTGGTCATGGTGATATTATCACTTATGATAAGTATAATGGTTGTGAGATGTACATTACTGCAGATGATATCCTACCTATGGGTGATGGTTTTATCTACACTGTACAGTTAGTAAACAATGATAACTATAAATTCCTTGAGAACAAGTATTTAACTTCTCAAACTAAGTTGTTCCGTAAAGGTTCAGCCCGTGGAGAATATGGTGAGAGATTCTCAGACATCTCTACCCGCTCTGGCTTCCGTGAGTTCTATAACTTCGTAGGTGGTGCAGAAGCTCACGTACACTATTCTATCTCATCTCGTGCTGACTTGATGATCAAAGGTGGAATGGCTGCAGATGGTACAGTTCCTGTAACTGAAATCTGGAGAAACTTTGATACTCAATTAGATCCTGCTATCAGCAAGATTGAAGATGTAGCAAGTAAAATGGGTAAAGATTATCTTAAGCGTGCTGTAGGTAATGGTACTTTAACCCGTACTTTCTTAACTACTATGGAAGCTGCTCACTTAACTAAGATTGCTACTGACATCGAGACTTACCTAATGTGGGGTCATGGTGGACGTATTAAGCAAGATGGTCCAGATGACATGCGTTTATCAGTAGGTTTATGGAAGCAATTAGATAACTCATACAAGCGTGTATACAACAAGGCTAATTTCTCTTTAGAGTTATTCCGTGCTGAATTGTATAACTTCTATGCAGGTCGTGTTGAATTCCAAGGTCCAGATCCTAAGAGACAATTAATTGTTCAAACAGGTATGGGTGGAATGAGATTAGTGAATGAAGCAATTAAGCGTGAAGCTGTTAATACTGGACTTGTGATCAACATGGGTGATGGTAAAAATGGTGGTGGCGGTATTGGTGCTATCACTGGTCAAGGTATGGACTTGAATTTTGGATTTGCTTTCACTAGTTATGTGATTCCTTTCTTAGCTAATGTTAAGTTTGTTCTTAACCCAGCTTTTGATAACTTACATACTAATGATATTGAGAACCCAATCATTGATGGAAATCCATTAAGCTCTTATAGCTTTGTGATCTTTGACATCACTGATACAGGAAATGACAACATCTTCATGTTGAAATTATCTTGGGATAATCAATTAAAGTGGTTCTACCAGAATGGTACTATGGATTACATGGGCCGTACTCAAGGGTTCCAATCAAATGGTAACTTCAATGGATACCGTGTTATGATGACTCAAACAATGCCAGCTATCTGGGTAAAAGATCCTACCAAGGTTCTTAAGATTGTAATGAGAAATCCTATCACTGGAGGTTCATTCTAATACTAGTGCTTGGGAAGAGGTTTTCATATTCCTCTTCCCGCATAAGCACCTGCCCGGTGATGCGTCTGTTGTAGAGCTCGCAACTCTAGCCGGGAACAAATTGTAATTAAAAGATTGAAGAATGAGCATTACTAACAATATCAAATCTGGATTTAGAAGATTAACTAATGTTAATGCTTGGGCTAATCTTGCTGATGTAAATCAAGCTGTTGCTCAAGCAGTTCCTTATACTATAGTAGGTGCACATCTTAATCATCCTATGGGACAACCTCCTAGTATAGGTATTATAGCAAAAAATCAAGCAGTACCTTGTCCTGCAGGATGTGATTGTACAATAGGACGAGATATTACATGTTTTACAATATCTAATTTTGCTACTGGAAAGTATATGATTATACTATCT
>Ga0315289_10003678_pt1 | contig 23112 bp, 18 predicted proteins | sample YL17G11_40_MG_FD_203452 | JGI IMG/M metagenome (GOLD analysis project Ga0315289, IMG submission 203452) | Sediment microbial communities from Yellowstone Lake, YNP, Wyoming, USA - YL17G11_40 | ecosystem: Environmental > Aquatic > Freshwater > Lake > Sediment | place: USA: Wyoming | collected... | reverse complement strand
TAAAATAAAAATCGACGATAGACTTTGCCTCAGAGACTAATTTTTCCCAATTCTTCGGATCTTCTAAAATAACATCGGCTGGATCCTTACCGGGCATTGTAATAATTTTAATATTAAATCCCTGACTTTGGGCTAAGTCTATACCTCTCTTGGTGGCTGTGTCGCCGGCAATATCCATATCAAAGGCAGTCAGTACATTTCCTGAATATCTTTTAAGAGTCTTTAATTGAAACGGGGTTAAGGCTATGCCTGAAGTGGCAACTACATTTTGGAATCCAGCTTGGCTGCACATAATAGTGTCGATATATCCTTCAACTAAAATGCAAAAATCCTTTTTTCTAATTTCAACCTTAGCCTTATCTAAACCATAAAGCACTCGGCTTTTATCATATAAAAGAGTGGCCGGAGTATTAACATATTTTGCCTCCATAATCTCCGAATTCTCTTCTTTTTTCTTTGGTTCTTGAAATATTCTACCGCCAAAACCAATAACCTGACTATTTAGGTCAAAAATTGGGAAAATTATTCTTCCTCGGAAACGATCGTAAAAGCGTCTCTCTTCATTTTTAATAAGCAAGCCTGCTCGTTCTGCTTCTTCCTTTTTATATCCCCTAGAAAATAAAAAGTCGCCAAGCCCCTGCCATAAATCGGGAGCATAACCAATCCTCCACTTTTTAATACTCTCCTCGTTCAATCCTCTATTCAATAAATAATTTTTTATCTCTTGGCCGGTTTTGCTTCCCTCTAGCTGCTTCTCAAAAAATTTAGTGGATAGCTCGCAAATTTCGTAAAACCTTTGTCTCTCAGTTTTTAATTTTGGGTCTTGTCTTTTTAGCTCAACACCAGCTCTCTGGGCCAAAATTTTTAAAGCATCGCCAAACTCTATTCCTTCAATCTGCATTACAAATCTAAAAACATCACCCCCGGCCGAACAACCAAAACAATGCCAAATTTGCCGGGCCGGACTTATAAAAAGAGACGGCTTTTTTTCTGAATGAAAAGGGCAAAGGGCCCGATAATTAGCCCCAGCTTTCTGGAGTTTAATATAGCCTTGTATTACTTCAACAATGTCCAAACGGTTTTTAATTTCCTCAATAGGAGAAGCCAGCATAAAAATTAGAGAGATTTTTCAAGGTTATAATACCACAAGTATATAGAAAGGACAAATTTTAAAAATCCGCTGTCGCGGATTTTTATTTTTTATATATAAGGGAAAAGTGGAAATTTCCCGAACAAAGCGGAGAGGGCGAGATTCGAACTCGCGATACCTTGCGGTATATCCGCTTTCCAAGCGGACGCACTAGGCCAACTATGCGACCTCTCCTTAATCTTGAGAATTTGCTTTACTTCGGTAGCGAAGAAATTATTTGAGTTATTAAAGGGTGTTGAGTGGCAAATTTGTAGCGGAAAAGTTTTAATACGACTAAAAAATCAAAAATTTCTTCTTTAAGCGACTCGGGGCCAACAAATATTTCCTTAAACTCTTCGGTTAATGTTTTAAAGTAATCATTTAATAACTGATAATTTCCCTTTTCTTTTAAATATTCAATAATTTTTTTGAATTCTAATCGATCCAGCCAAATACCCCGGCAAACGTTACAGATGTCCACTTTAATTTCTGAATCAGCGTATTTTATTTCGTAAAGCGGCACCTGGCAGGCAGGACAAAGTTTTTTTTCTTGAGAAACTTTAAACTTCCCTTTGTCTTTCCAAAGATCAATATCCAACCAATTTAAATCTTTATCTTTTTCATCTTTCGCTAGTCTTAATTCGTCTTCTTCAAAAAAAACTCCCAGGCAGGAAGGACAGTAATCAACTTCTACTCGATGAAAAATAGCTTGTTTAAAATTTTCTTGACAGAAAGGACAAATCATGAACTTTATACTTTAAACTATAAATTCTAAACTTTTAAAGTTTATGACTTATACTTCAAGATCGCGAAGGGCCTTTATTCTTTCTTCAATCGGAGGATGAGTCATAAATAATTTAGTAAGCCAATTTTTGACTTGTTTTCCTCGGAAAGGAGAAGCAATGTATAGATGAGCAGTAGAATTATTGGCTACTCTAAGAGTATTAGGGTCAGCAGAAATCTTCTCAAGCGCTCGGGCCAACCCTTCAGGATATCTTGTTAAAAGTGCGCCTGAGGAATCGGCTAAAAATTCTCTCTTTCGGGAAATTGCCAACTGAATTAATGTGGCGGCAATTGGAGCTAGAATAGCTGCCAAAATTCCAAGGAGTGCCAGAATTGCACCGCCCGAACGCTCTGAGTCGCTGTCTCTTCTTCCTCCCCAAAAACTTATTCTAAAGAACCAGTTAGAAAGAATCGTTACTATTCCTACCAAAACGACTATTACCGTGCTTAGAAAAATATCTCTGTTCCCGATATGCGATAATTCATGGGCAATAACGCCTTCGAGCTCTGTTTTTTCTAGTTTTTCCAATAAGCCACGGGTAATAACTACTACCGCATGGTTTGGATCTCTTCCAGTAGCAAAAGCATTTGGCTGGCTTTCGTTTAAAATATAAATCTTGGGCAAAGGAAGACCGGCTGTAATACAAAGATTCTCAACTATTCTATAGAGTTCGGGGTTGTCTTCTTTCTTTATAGGGATAGCTCCAGTCATCGCCAAAACAATTTTATCTGAATACCAATAACTTGAGATGCTTGTCAAAATGCTGAAAATTACAGCAATTATCAATATGGCTTGATTCCCTAATAAATAGCTAAAAAGCCAACCTAGCCCAATGATAAAGACTAGAAATAGTGTTAAATAGAGCCAAGTTTTCCGAACGTTTGATTCGGCATTAGTGTATAGAGTGGCCATGATACAAAGACTCAAAAGTCTTTTTCGTTTAAATCTAGAATTTAACACTTACTGGCTCTCTTTCTTCAGCTTCTCCAATTTCAAAAAAGTCAGCTTTTTTGAATTGGAAAGTACCAGCAACAACATTGGCTGGGAAACTCTCTATCGTGATATTCATGTCTCTAACATTGCCATTGTAGAAACGTCTAGCAGCCTGGACCTTGTCTTCTGTATCAGTTAGCTCGCGTTGTAGTTCAAGAAAGTTTTCAGAGGCTCTTAGTTGCGGATAGTTTTCGGCTACAGCAAAAAGCGATTTTAGGGTTTGTGATAAAAAATTCTCTGCCTCTCCCTTCTCTTTAATCCCGGTGGCTCCCATTGCCCGGCTTCTCGCCTCGGTTACTTTTTCAAAAACTTCCCGCTCATGAGCTGCGTAACCCTTGACTGTCTCAACTAAGTTAGGAATTAAATCGTGTCTTCTCTTTAATTGAACGTCAATATCTGCCCAAGCTTCTTGGGTCCGGTTTCGCAGAGTAACTAAACGGTTAAAGGTTAGAACTATCCAGAAAAATATAACTACTAAAACTATTATTAGAATAATTAGTATTGGAGTCATAAAATATAGACAATTATTTTAACGACCTTTCAATATGATTTTAAACCATTTCTTAATTTTTTTCAATAATAAAGGGGCGGCGGCAAAAACCGCCACCTCTTAAAGTTTCTCTCTATTTTAATCCCGGGAGGTATTTTTTACTTTAGAAGAACCTTAGCGAGTTACTGAAATTGTTGGTGTCGATCCATCTTCTGCCTGGGCACTAGCGGAAATAGTTATGCGTCCAGCACCTGTTCGGCTAAAAGTATATCCTGTGTTATAGGCAGTGCAATCGGTCCAACTTGCACTCGTGGCTGTCGGGTCGATTGGCAGAGAACCTAGATATTCATCAACAATACAGTCACAAATATTATAACAGGTTTCTCCAACGCCACAAGGATTTTTTATTAGACATGTTTCTCCAGCGTCACAACCAGCTGTAGTGCCAGCCACCGGTAATGCAGGGCAGGTACCGTTTGGCCATGTCCCTTTATTTTCAACAATTCTCATTGAGGCAGCATCGACAATAGCAGTTACATCTCCCCATCGTTTAGCATTATTAGCTTTAGCAAATTGTTTTCCAGGATTTATCGCCACAATAGCGATTGCCATTAAAACAGCGATAATTCCGATGACGATTAAGAGCTCAATTAATGTAAAGCCTTTTCTTTTTCGCATTATTTTAAGATTTTTTAATATTTGAAATATAGTTAGGTATGGTCGACCTTTTCTAATTTCTTAATTCATTATACCACTTCCCAAATTTAAATCCTGTGGAAAACTAACTAGGAATTAACTTAATAGGTAAAGATAATATCTACCATCCCATACATTGAGAAGGTACCTTCCGTATGGCTGGCGTTGAAAGTGCCAGAAGGAGATTGATAGACTGAAGCATTAATTGTAACCGTATTACAAGTCATTGGAAGGTTAATTGGACTCATGAAAGTGCCCCTGACATAACCCCCGCTACCGGCTATTTCAGCCACTACATAATAGACAGAGCCTGTTGTTATATTAAACGGGAGTATTGAAGCACAGACCCAACTTGCTGGTGCATTGCCAGGAACCTGGATGCTTCTCCGCACTGTAGGGGTAGGGGCAGAATCGTAAAGCCTCACCCATTTTGTTCCTTGAAAAAATCCACAAAGTTTTGTTACTTGGCCATTTACAGTAGGCGTAAATTTATAACCCATGCTGTAATCATAATTAGAAGGGCCAGAAAGACTTCCGGCTTCACAAGATTGCCACACTGGGTATTCGGTGATAGACGTTGTGACCGTTAGATTATAAGTAACTGTCTTAGTTTTACCCCCACCGGTCCCAGTAATAGTAATCTGATAGTTTCCAGCTGGAGTAGTTGAAACAGTATTTATGGTCATCGTTGAAGAACACGTTGGTTTGCAATTAGTTGGCGAAAAGGAAACTGTAGCATTAGTAGGTAAGCCGGAGGCAGAAAAATTAATATATTGAGAAGTCCCCGAGACTAAATTCGTATTAACTGTAGCAGAAATCGAGTTACCTTGAATAACAGAGCCTAAATTAGGGTTAACTAATATTGTAAAATCCCAAGTAGGGGCTTGAACTGTAAACGTACCGGGAAGGGTAACGTTAATAATCTCGCTTTGAATACCAGAAATCATTTGAGTCTTGGGTGCCCTGAGCTTCAAGCTGCCTGAACAGATTTCATATTGAGTATTATAATTACTACAATCGCCACCCCAGATCCCGCCTTGAGGGTCAACTGGCATCTGTGGCAAATAATTTGGCACTAAACACGAGCAAATATCATATTGTCCAGCTCCAGTATCAGAACCCATTATTTTCCCGCTTCCATCTGGATTACAAACAGGAATATCAGCGCAGAGAAATGGCCCTTTATTATCAATCATATTCTGTTGAATTGCGCTGAGAATTTGTTTAAGGTCGTGGGTTCTGCGGACATTATTCGCTTTGGCAAATTGTTCGCCGGGACTAATCGCTACAACTGCCATTGCTAGCAAAACAGCGATAATTCCGATAACAATTAAAAGCTCAATAAGGGTAAATCCTCTATTGTTAAATCTTATTTTATATTCAAAAGATTTAAATAAATTTTTCATTTCTTCGGCAATAAATTAATGCCGGCCCTTTCTGGTTCTTTAATTATGCCACGTAAGGCAGAACCAATAGCCGGTCCGTATAATACTGGATTAACTTCAAGGGCTTTATCAAGATTTTCTTTCCTTTTTAATATATCAATGTTAATTCTTTCCCAAGGATCTCCAATCAAAACTGGTTTTTGAAGATTTTCAGATAGATATTCTGAAAAATGAGGCAGGGCAGCTGATCCACCGGCTAAAATTATTTTTTCTAAAGATCTACCAGTTTTCTCTTCAAAGTATTGTCCAATTTTTTGAATCTCGCTAATTATAACCCGAACATCTTTTTGCAGGATTAAGAAAATTTTTCCCTCCATTTTTGTCGGATCAAGACCCACTTCTTTTTTTAATTCTTCGGCCTCTCGAAAAGGAACATCTAATTTTTCCATTAAGGCCTGGTTGAATTTATCTCCGGCAATATTAATTGAACTGCTCAGTCTCAGGCGATTCTCAGAAAAAAGGCTAAAATTAGTAGTTCTAGCCCCGAGGTCTACAATCAAAATATTCTCTTCTGATCCTCCAATCAGAGTTCTGGCTAAACTAATTGATTCAGTCTCTAAAGCAACCGGTAGAAGTTTCAGCCTTTTAAAGACCATCAAATAATCATCGACAATATCTTTTTGAGCAGCTACTAAAAGAACTTCATTCCCCATTGTCTTAAAATCAGAATAAAGATCCTTCAAAGGAAAAGGGAAATTATGAATAGCTTGAAGTTCAATCTCTTTTTCGATTCTTTTTGTCTCTAAGTCATTGGAAAATTTAAAAAAATGGAGAAAAGTTTTTGACTCTGGAAGAGAAAAAACTAAATTTCTTGTCCTTATTTTTCCAAATTTTGGATTATCAATTAAAGATTTAATAACATCTCCAAGTCCATCTCTATCAATTATTTTTCCATCTTCAATAATACCAGATTTTATAGTTTCCCCACTCATTGCCAAAAGTCTAGGTTTTTCAATCGAACCTTCTAGAGAAATTATCTCAATTGAAGTGTCGGAGAAATTTAATCCGAAGGGAGGACTTTTAAAAAGCATGGGTTTTAATTTAATCGGCTACCTCTTGCCAAAACTGAATAATCATTTTTGGGCTAATTTGGCTAATTATTATTCTTATTTTCTTTATTTGGCCTTGAAAACTGGCCTCCACACTTACCGTTTTTGCTGGTAAATTACCTGTAACTGAAATCGTCGTACAGCTGCCATTTTCTATATTAACATTATTTTCACCATTATAATTACTATTTTCTTTGAGCGCCATTAAGGCTCTTTCTGAGCAAAGGTTAGCTAAATAATAAGCTTGGGAAGATTGATATTTTTGAAGTGCCATTTGGGCTTCACTGATTGATAGTTGGCTGATGCCTAATCCAATCAATAAAACAACTCCTAAAACTATTAAAATAGTCAAAAGGGCAACGAAACCTTGATCTTTTTTATTTATATTTACTGTCATTTTAATTTATGGAGCAGCTCCGCCAGGAACCAATGAAACACTTGATTGGAAATTAGCTGAGGCTTGATACTCTCTTCGATTTCCAGGATTAATATGACTGATTTCCATTTTAACTTGGATTATTCCCGGCGTATTTACATAGGAATTATTAGTAAATTGAAGGCTATTATTATTTATAATTACTTGATCAGTCGTTAGATAGTAAGAATTGATGCCTTTGGTCATTCTTAACTTTCCACCAGAGATATCGAAGCTTGTTAAAGAAGAATCTGCCATTCGGAGAATCAATGTGTTAGATGAGCTACCAGGTATGGGACTATTTATTCCCACAGCTTTTTTTATTTCCTGTTCTATTTTTGTCATAGCAAACCTACTATTTTGCTGAACTTCTTGATAGGCAGCTTCTTTTATATTGCCTAAAATAATCATCCAAAGAAATCCCGTTATTAATAACAAAACGGTAGCAAAAAGACCCATATAAATAATGAGTTCAACCAAGGTAAATCCAATTTTATTGTCTTTTTTCCAATTATAATGCTGCATTTAGAATTTTGAATTTTCCTCAATAAGTACCTTCACTCCAGATATCTCTAGTATAAAGATTCTTCCGATCTTTTGGCCCAACTTGATTAGTATCGATCCTCAAGCAAAGCTTAGATAAATCTTGTCCAGGAGAAAGATTTACTGAAATAGTTGTATCTGATGCAAAAGCAGAAGTCGGTGAAATTATATAAGTAAATATTCCAGCACAACCAGTTATTGAATAGGCAACGGCATAAGTATCATCTATTGCCCCTTCAGCATTATATCGGTATTTTAAAACTAGAGAAGTATATGGGTTTGGCTGAGTTTTTAATTGCCAGTTAAAGAATGTGATCGAAGGACTTTTTTTGGAATCATAGGCTGTAGTAGCAGAAGTATCTCCACTTAAATCATAAGCATATTGTGGATTACTAGTTCTTGATGGCGGCGGATCACTGTAAGATTGTGGCTTTCTAATTTCAACACTAATTTTCTGCCAATTGGTTAGATAGGTAACTAAGTTTGTCTCTTGAAACTTACTTTCGGTAAATTCCCACGTCACTTGGGAGGTAATCTTTTTGCGATCGGGATTATCAGGATTAACTTTTTCTATTTTAATAACTCTGGTAAATTTGCCATCAATGGTTTCCGACCCTAAAATAAGCCGCCAATTTCCCGAAGATTTATCTAACCGATAATTTCCATCTGTTAAATCTTGCCAGTTATTATCTCTTATTGACCGAATAGCTTCTAGGCCTTCTTCAGCTAGAAAATTAGCTTGGGTTATTTCCTGAGCTAAACGACCAGCCACATAGCTATTAAGTATAAGATAGGCCAAAGCCGAAATAACTATTACAAAGACACCCAGAGCTACAACCAATTCGATTAAAGATTGTCCCTTTTGATAATTCATAACTCAAGATTAATCCTACCTACCTCATTTATGTTTATTGTCTGACTTCGACTGCCACTATTCAAAATAATGGTTTGACTAGAAATTGGTTTTCCTTCCATTTTTAAAAAAATAATTTCTTTTGGTGGGCTTTGGACAGAAATTGCGGAAGATAGAGGAAATATTTCGTCAAAATTGCTTTCACGAGTAGCAAAAGAATTTCCTTTGAAAAGGGTGTAGTTAGTATTAGTAATATAAACACCAAAGCTTGAATCTTGCTCAACTGCCATTGCTTTTAGCTGAGCTCTTCTCAAGGTTTGTAAAATTCCTTGAGTAGCGGATTGAAGTTGCTGATCTTTATAAAAATCTAAGCCTAAAGGAAAAATTAGAGCAGCCAGAAAAACAATGATTGCTATAATCAGTAAGGTCTCAAGTAAAGTAAAAGCCTTGCTCATTAAAATACGAATTTTAGAATTAATTTAAACCTATCTAACTTTAATCTCTCCAATAAAGCGGAAAATAGGAATAATGGTTGCTAAAGCTATAAAGACGACAAGGATACCGATTAATATCAGCAGGACTGGACCTATAACTTCAGAGATATTTTGAAGAGCGGCGTCTGCTTCTTGGGTATAAAATTGAGATAGATAAAGAGTGCTTTCTTCCAACGAACCTGTTTTTTCTCCTACCAAAATCATCTCAGAAAAAATGGGAGGAAACCGTTGAGGGAGTTTTTTTAAACCAGAGCTTATTTTCTCTCCTCTTTCAACTCCTAATTTAATAGAAATTAAATCTCGTTTATAGACTTCATTTGGCAAAACTTCTGCACAAATATCTAGGGATTCTAGAACTGAGGTTCCGCTTTTTAATAGAGTATAAAGGTTACGAGAAAATCTTGCTATGTTAAGATTTTTAGAAATCCCCCCAAAAAAGGGGAAAGAAAGAATTATCTTATCAAAATAAACTTTAATTGATTTTATTCTTTGCAAATACTGAATAATCAAGAAAAGGAGAATTATTACAATCGGGATTAAAAATCCATATTTTTTTAAATCGGTTCCCAGCTTAAGTAGGAATTTAGTAGCCAAGGGCAAACTACCAACCACCCCCATTGCCTGAAGAGATTGAAAAACAGGGATTATTTTCGGAATGACAAAGTATATTATAATCAGGACAATAACTATAGCCACAATAAAAATCAGCGCAGGATAAATTAAAGCTCCCGTTATTTTTCTTTTCATTTCGTAGTCCTTACGGAGCTGCGAAGATAGATATTTTAAATTTTCATCCAAGGTACCACTTTTCTCTCCAACCCTAATTATGCTGAGGAAAAAGCGATCGAAAACTCGAGGGTATTTTACAAAACTCTTTTCTAAGCTCTCTCCTTCTAAGACTCTTTTTAGGGTGTCGCTCAGGATTTTTCTAAAAGTTTTTGACTTGGTCTCCTCTTTAAGGGTTTCTAATGCTTCGGCAATAGGAATTCCTCCTTTAATCATTAGAGATAAATGTTCTGTAAAAAAGATTTTATCTTTTTGAGAAACTCCCATGTTATTCTTTGGTAGCTCTTAATACTTCTTCTAAGGTTGTTATCCCTTTCTCCATTTTTCTTAAACCGTCTTCAATCATTGTTTTTATACCTAGTTTTTTAGCTTCGGCTTTGATCTGATCTGCATTGACTTTTCTCATTATTAATTCTTTGATTGATTCTTTAATTTCTAAAATTTCGAAGATCCCAGTCCTACCCAGATATCCTGTATTCTGGCAAAGAGAACATCCTCTGCCCTGGAAAAGACGGACTTGTTCTTTTTTAGTTTTTGGCAATTTTGAAGCCGCTTCCTCTCCTAGAAGATTAACTACTTTAGAAAAAGGAAGCTCATAACTTTCAATGCATTTAGGACAAATTTTTCTGACCAATCTTTGGGCAATGATCAAATTTAAGGTTGTAGTGACTAGAAAGGCGTCTATCCCCATTTCCAGAAGCCTAGGTAAGGTAGTTGAAATATCGGTTGCATGGAAAGTAGATAAAACCAGATGACCGGTCATGGCCGCATTTGTGGCTAATTTTGCTGTTTCCTCGTCTCTAATCTCTCCTACCATAATGACATTCGGGTCTTGGCGCATTATTGCTCTAAGGCCTTTAGAAAAATTTAAACCGGTTTTAATATTAACCTGGATTTGATTAATACCCTCAATATCATACTCAATAGGATCTTCAATGGTACAAATATTTATCTCGCGAGTATTTAAAATTTTCAGAAGGGCATAAAGAGTTGTAGTTTTACCACAACCAGTGGGGCCTGAGATCAGAATCATTCCCCAAGATTTTTGAATATTTTCTTTAATAATATCTATCTCCTCTACTTCTAGGCCAAGGTCTTTAAGCTCAAACTTTCTTGATTTCTCTGATAATATTCGTAAAACCACTTTTTCTCCTTCCTCAATGGGAACAACAGAAACTCTAACATCAATTTTCTCATCTGCTGCCCCAAATGAAAAATGGCCATCTTGGGCGGCCTCATGAATATCAGTCCTTAATTTAGATAGAATCTTGATTCTTGAAATTAAAAAATCGTGAATAATTTTCGGCAAAGTTAAAAAATCATGTAGTACACCGTCTATCCTGTACCTTATAAGAGTTTTTTCTCTATAAGGCTCAATGTGAATATCAGAAGCTCTATTCTCGTAACCATAGTTTAGAATCAGGTCAACCATTTTAATTATCGGCAAAGGTTCACCTTTAGTAGTTTTTTTTAGCTCTTCTAGGGCTTTGGCTAAAATCTCTTCAAACTCTCCCTTAATATCTCTGCGGTAATGTTTTAGAACCCCTAAAATATCTCTTTTTGTGGCAAAATAAGGAATAACATTTAAGCCGGTCTTCCTTTCAATAAATTCTTTGAATTCCAAATCGTCTGGTCGGCTAAGGGCAATTTTTATTCCCTCTTTGGCTTTATCAAAACAGATTGCCTCTTTTTCTCTAGCCACTACTTCGGGAATTATCTCCAAGATTTCTTTCTTTACTCCAACTTTTCTTAGATTAATAAATGGGAAGGAAATTGCATCAGCAATTAAATTCCCTAGCTCCTCGTCAGATATTAAGCCCCTATTGACGATTATTTCTTCAAGGGATTCTTTTTTTTCTTGAGCCTCTTTTTTAGCTTCGTTAAAATCTTTCTGCGAGATTAATTCTGAATCAACCAAATTTTTTTTAAAAAACTCTTCAGTTATTTGCATTTAATATTAAGTTTTCACTAGTTGCTCTTTTACCCTATCAACTACCTGGGATAAGCTAATTTCTGTTTTGACTAAATAATCTTTGGCTCCTAATGATAATCCTCTTTTAATATCGGATTCTTGTGAGAGATTGGAAAGAATTACCACGGGAATGTTTTGCGTGTTTTTATTTGCTTTCATATCAATTAAGACATCGAAGCCATTTTTTATAGGCAATATTAAATCTAGCAATACCAAATCAGGCTTCTCATCAATGATTTTGTTCAAGCCTTCTTCGCCATTGGTTGCCTCCAGAAATTCAAAACCGACTTTTGTTAATTTGTCCCGGTATATCTTGCGAAAAAAACGATCCTCTTCGATCATTAATATCTTGCGTTTTGGGTTTAGCATATTTTTATCATTTTTCTTTAACAATTGGTAAAGTAAAATAGAACATCATTCCAAAGCCTTTGTTTGGAGAAAAGCCAATCTTGCCTCCTGATAACTCAACAATTGCTTTGTTTATATAAAGACCCAGGCCAGCGCCATTCGGATCTATTCCCACTGCTTCTTCGGATCGGTAAAACTTAGAGAATACTTTTGGAAAATCCTTTCTAGGAATGCCTATACCATTGTCTTTGCAAGAAAACATAATTTCTTGGCCCCATTGTTCTACTCTAATTTCGATTTTACCTTGACCAGCTTTTTTATATCTAATAGAATTGGAAATTAAATTTTCTAAAACCATTCGAATTTTTATAGGGTCGGTTAAAACTCTGGGAAGTCTTTTTTCTGGTTTTTGAAAAGAAAGTCCGCAATTTGAGGCTTTTGCCCATAGGGCCAGCTCATCAACGATCTTCTCGGTCAAATCTTCTAAAGATAAAGGTTTCAGGCTTAACTCGTATCTTCCCTCTTCAATAAGGGATATGCTCATTAATTCGTTAACGTTAAGGGCCATTCTTCCAACATTCTCTAGGCAGTCTGATAAATATTCTCTTTGTTTGGAATTAATCTTGCCTAAATCCTCCGAAATTAAGACTTCTAAATAATTTTTAATAACAGACAAGGGATGTCTCAATTGATGAGCGACAATAGAAATAACCTCCGAAATCTTCGGTCTTTCTTTGTAGAGGTTATTCGAAAAATCTTCTTTTTGGAAATTATATTTTACCATCAATTTTATTATAGCTGAAAATAGAGAAAATAACAAAGCCCGTCAAGACGGGCTTTGTAAAAAATTAATTATTTTTACGAATCTATAAAGAAAGGGGGTTAATATTCTTCTGGAGACATCCCTGGCATTCTGGGTTTTTCTTCTTTTGCTGGTTTTTCGGCAACCACCACTTCTGTTGTTAGAAGCATTGCAGCTGCCGAAACGGCGTTCTCAAGGGCGGATCTTACAACTTTAGTTGGATCAACAATTCCCGCTTTAAACATATTAACGATTTCTCCGGTATTAGCATCGTATCCCATTGCCCAGTCTAATACTCCGGTTTTTTCTCCGCTTCTCGCCCTTTCTTCGGCAATTCTATAAATTATTACCTCGTCAGCGCCTGCATTTTTAATGATTTGTCTCAGCGGCGCCTGACAGGATTTTGTTACTATATCTTGCCCAACTATATATCCTTCTGATTCACGTTCTGATAATTTTGTCTCTTCGGGGCTGCCTTCTGAAGTCTTTCTTATTATCAATTTTGTCAATATTCCAGAAACGATGGCCAAGGCTATGCCTCCCCCCGGCACAATACCTTCTTCGACTGCAGCTTTCGCAGCGGCTAGAGAATCTTCAATTTTCTGTTGTTTTGCTTTTTGTTCCACTTCGGTAGCCGCTCCTACTTTAATCACGGCCACCCCGCCAGCTAATTTCGCCAGTCTCTCTTGCAGCTTTTCTTTATCAAATTCAGAATCCGAGGTTTTAATTTCTTTTCTAATTTGGTTAACTCTGGCATCAATATCTTCTTTTTTCCCTCTGCCATCAACAATTGTTGTATTCTCCTTGCTAGAAATAACTCGCCTAGCCGAGCCTAGCATGCTCAAATCTGTACTCTCTAATTTAAGGCCTAGCTCTTCAGAAATCACCTGACCACCTGTTACCACGGCTATATCCTGTAGCATTTCTTTTTTCCTATCGCCGAAACCAGGGGTTTTGATAGCTAAGGAGTTAAATGTCCCTCGAAGTTTATTAACAATTAGAGTAGTTAAAGCATCACCTTCAATTTCATCGGCAATAATTACAAGCTCTTTTTTCCCTGTTTTAACAATACTTTCTAGTATAGGGATAATCTCTTGGAGAGATGAAATCTTTTTATCAGTAATCAAAATATAAGGCTCTTCATAGACGGCTTCCATTCTATCAGAATCGGTAATCATATAAGGAGAGACGTATCCTCGATCGAAACGAAGACCTTTTACAATTTCTTTCTGCAGGCCGAATGTTTTTGACTCCTCAACCGTAATAACCCCGTCTTTACCAACTTCTTCCATCACTTCGGCAATTAAATTCCCGATCTCCAAGCTCTCTGCTGAAATGGTAGCCACCTGGGCGATTTCTTCCTTTGTCTTAAGCTCTTTAGATCCTTTTTTAAGAGCTTCGACTATAGCTTTCGTTTTAGCTTCCATTCCTTTTTTAACATCCATTGGATTTAAACCAACCCCAATCGCCTTAAATCCTTCTGAGACCATTTCCTGGGTTAAAACTGCAGCAGTTGTAGTTCCGTCTCCTACAACGTCATTGGTTTTTTCAGTTACCTCTTTAATAATTTCTGCTCCTAAATTCTCAATTCTATCTTCCAGCTCAATTTCTTTAGCAATGGTTACACCATCATTAGTAATGGTCGGCGCACCAAAACCCTTATCCAGAACAACATTCCTTCCTTTCGGTCCTAAGGTTACTTTAACAGCATTGGCTAGTTTATCTACGCCAATTTTTAGTTTTTTTCTAGCTGCTTCCTGATATTTAATTTGTTTTGCCATTTTTCAAAAACAGAGATAGAGACAAGGAGCACTATTTATTAACTATTTATTATTTGCTCCTTGTTTCTATTTCATGTCTATTTATTCTAGAATAGCCAGAACATCTTCTTCTTTGGCTATTAAGTATTCTTTATCCTCAATCTTAATTTCGTTTGGGCCATATTTTGTGAAAAAAATAATGTCTCCTTTTTTCACCGATAAGGGGATGATTTTGCCAGAGGCTGTTTTTCTTCCAGGACCTACAGCAATTACTTTTCCCTTTTCTGGTCTTTCTTTTTCTGCAGTATCGGGCAATAAAATTCCTGTCTTTGTTTTTTCGTCTTGTTTTATTGGTTCAATTAAAATATGGTCTGAGAGTGGTTGAATATTCATATTTTAGAAAAAACAGAGATTGGTTAACAGAAAGGTGAATCATTTCAGACTTACTTTCTGCTACTATTTCTGTCTTATTCTTTAATCTTTTGAATTAGCAGTCCTAGCTTTTGAGTGCTAAATGCTATTTTTAATTTTATTTAAAGAAAGGGTTTGTGTCAAGAGCCAAGCTATAATCATTTCCGTATTGGCGATATATTTCCCCTATTAATATCTCTTCTCTCTTTGATGCTTTGTTTGGAGTGCTGGATTATTATAAGAAAACTTTAAATATTTTCCAGTAAAGCTCTTTTTGTTTTTTATTATTTTCTGCGGCTCGCCTTCTGCTATAATATAACCTCCTTTTTCTCCGCCTTCCGGGCCTAGGTCTATTATCCAGTCGGAATTTTTTATGACGTCTAAGTTATGCTCAATTGTTAAAACTGTATTTCCTCTGGCTACTAAGCTTTTTAAAACTATAATTAATTTTCTGATGTCATCCATATGAAGACCGGTCGTTGGTTCATCTAAAATATAAAGAGTTCTTCCTGTTCCCTTTTTCGAAAGCTCGGTAGCTAATTTCACTCTTTGGGCTTCTCCGCCCGAAAGAGAAGGAGCGGGCTGGCCTAATTGAATATAGTTTAAGCCAACCTCATTTAAAGTTTTAAGTTTTTGAAAAAGACCGGGGATATTCTTAAAAAATTCTAAAGCTTCTTCAACCGTCATTTCTAAAACTTGGGCAATATTTTTTTCTTTATATTCAATGTTTAAAGTTTCTTTATTAAATCTTCTACCTTTACATTCTTGGCATTCAACATAAATATCGGGTAAAAAGTACATTTCAATTTTTTTAACTCCTTGGCCCTCGCAGGCTTCACATCTTCCACCCTTAACGTTGAAGCTAAAGCGGCCAGGTAAATATCCCCGTATTCTAGCCTCTTTTGTTTTAGAAAAAAGATCTCGGATATATGAAAAGGCTCCAGTATAAGTAGCTGGGTTTGAACGGGGAGTTCGTCCAATAGGTAATTGATCCACTAAAACTACTTTTTCTAAATTCTCTGTCCCAATAATTTCTTTATACTGTCCCGGCTCCTCTTTCGCTTTGTAAAATTTTCTCATCAAGGCCTTTGCCAAAATATCGTTCATTAAAGAACTTTTTCCGGAGCCAGAAACACCGGTGATACAAACAAATTTAGCGAGAGGAACTTTAACATCTATGTTTTTTAAATTATGCTCCTGAGCCCCTTTAATTATTAGGTATTTTATTAAAGAGGGCGTCGTATTTTGAGAGGCTGGCATTTTCTTATTGCTCCTTTGATTTACCTCTACTCTCTTCCTTCCTGATAAATAATCTCCAGTAAGAGTTCGGCTTTTTAATAATTTTTTGGGAGTGCCTGCAAAAATCAACCTGCCACCGTGTTTTCCTGCTCCCGGCCCGATATCTATTACCCAATCTGCAGCTAAAATAGTTTGGGGGTCGTGTTCTACAACACAGATTGTATTGCCCAGATCTTTTAATTTTTTAAGGGTATCAATTAATCTTTTCTGATCTCTGGCGTGGAGACCAACTGATGGTTCATCTAAGATATATAAGACTCCGGTTAATTTTGAGCCAATTTGGGTAGCTAGCCTTATTCTCTGTTCTTCTCCTCCAGCTAGGCTGGAAGCCTTTCTGTCTAAGGTTAGATAATCAACTCCGATATCTATTAAAAATTGAAGGCGATTAATAATTTCTTTAATTATCGGACTAGCAATTTTTATTTCATGGTTTCTAATTTTGGACTTTTGTCTTTTATTTGTAATTAAACCCTCGAAGAAATTTTTGGCATTAATTATTGATATTTCTACAACTTCATCTATTGATTTGCCTGCCACTGTTATTGCTAGAACTTCGGGTTTTAATTTCTTTCCCTGGCAAGTTTCGCATCTTTTCTCAATCATATACTGTTCAATTTCTTCACGGGTATATTCTGAATCCGTCTCTCTATATCTTCTTTCCAAATTTGGGATCACCCCCTCAAAGATGCCATCACCATACAAAATAATATCAATGATTTTTTTGGACAAACTTTTTGCCGGCGTATTTAAAGAAAATCTATATTTATCGGATAGGTCAGACAACTGCCACCAAAAATAACTCTGTCTTCCCAGCTTATGGGAAGCTCTCATCCAGGGGCGAATAGCTCCTTCAGCAATGGTAAGATTTGGGTTAGGAATTACTAAAGCAGGATCAACTTCTAGTTTTTCTCCTAATCCCTGGCAAGCTGGACAGGCTCCATAAGGAGAATTAAAGGAAAAAAGCCTGGGCTCTAATTCTGGCAGAGAAATTCCACATTCTTCACAAGCGAAATGCTCACTAAAAACAACGTCTTTAATATTTGACTTTAAATTATAAACCTTAGATCTTTTTTTCCCTTTTGCCTGATTTATTGGATAAGATATGTAACTAACAATCACTATTCCTTTACCTAGTTTTAAGGCAGTTTCTACTGAATCAACTAATCTTGATCTATCTAAATCTTTCTCAATTACCAATCTATCAACCACTACCTCTATATTATGTTTTTTCTTACGATCTAAAGTTTTCTCTATAGCCTCCTCTATCCGGTATAAAATTCCATCAATTCTTACTCTAATAAATCCGCCCCGCTGAATTTCTTCTAGTATACCTTGATGCTCTCCTTTGCGGCCACGAATCACCGGTCCTAAAACAGTGATTTCTGTTTTCTTAGGCAGGGCAATAATCTGCTCAATAATTTGATCTATTGTTTGACGGGAAACAGGTTTTCTACATTTTGGGCAATGAGGCCTTCCAATTCTGGCGAACAAGAGTCGCAAGTAATCGTAAATTTCTGTAATAGTGCCAACAGTTGATCTTGGGTTATGAGCCGCTTTTCTTTGATCAATAGATATTGCAGGAGAAATCCCCTCAATCTTATCAACATCAGGCTTATCCATCACCCCCAAGAATTGTCGGGCATAAGCAGATAAGCTTTCCACATACCGACGCTGACCTTCGGCGTATAATGTATCAAAGGCTAAAGAGCTTTTGCCAGATCCAGAAATCCCAGTAATAACCACTAGTTTATTTTTGGGAATATCAACATCAATATTTTTTAGGTTATGAACTCTGGCCCCTCTTATTTTTATATAGTCTTGCTCCATATTAAGTCTTCTATTATAATCTGAATTTTAAAGAATATCAAGAGGCGGTAATAAAGCCTGCGACCTCTTGATTTAGTATCAGCTTACAAAAAATAAAGGCCTCTTTGAAATAAGACCACCAAGAATATTACACTCCAAATAAGATAAATTGTATTGGTAAATTGCTCTAGAAATGTTTAGGCAGGGCTGCCAAAATGACAGCCCTGCCTTTTTCGTGTTGGGGAGATTAAGGACTAGGGACATGGAGATATCTGGACCAGCGTGACCGGAATGGTCCTCTGATCCCCTGGCAACCGTATCTGGTCCCAGACGCCCTTATCCCACTGGAAGCGTACCTCTACGCTTCCTACGTCCTTCTGGGCATGGAACTCACCGTCCGGTGTGATCCACCTCACGGTACACACCGGAGTAAAGGTCACCCACTGGGGTGGGGAGGCTGCCACTGCTGGCCTAGCTCCCAAGGATGAAACAGCCAATAGCCCAGCTACCGCAAGCGTTGCAAAAAAGAACCGCATGTTTCCTTTCTCCTCCTTCTATGCTTAGAGATAGAAGTTCCTCCTTCTATCCTCTAGGCTTAGAGATAATAATATTATAACAAAAATAGATTTAAAAGTCAAGTAAATGTAGGCAAGCATTCATCCGCTAACTATCAATCCTTTTCTTCTTAATTTTCTATGATAATTAATCGCAAAACGGTGGGCTTCATCTCTAAGATGTAAGATTAAATTGAAAATTTCTTGAGGGAGAGATCTTAAAAAAATTGGCTGTTTATGATTTTCAATATAAAGTTTATTTTCCTTTTTTGCCAGAGCCATTAAGGGAATTAATTTCGCCTTCTTCATCTTACTCTTTGATTTTTTTGCAGTGTTTAGCTGCGAAATTCCCCCATCAATTAAAATCAAATCGGGCCAGCCCCATTTTGGATGCTTAAACCTCCGATTAAGAATTTCCTTTATCATCGCAGTATCATTTGGTTTTCCCTCAATTTTAATTTTAAACCTGCGATAAAAATCTTTATTTGATTTGCCATTTATAAAGACCGCCATTGATCCAGCTGCCTCTTTTCCCTGAATATTAGATACATCATAAGCTTCGATTCTAGAGATTTGCCTTTTTGTTTTAAGAAGACCCTGGATAATCTTTTGAGTATTTAACCATGCCTGTCCTGAATTTTCCGAGACTGGAATTATTGTCTCTTCAAAAATTTTGGCGTGAGAAAAAACCTTATTTAAAGATCTGATTTGATCTCTTATTTTACCGGCTCTTTCAAAATCCTGAGTTCTTGATGACTCTTTCATTTCTTTTCCTAAGATTTGAAACGATTGCTTTCCCTTTCCTAAGATAATTTTTGCAATATTTCTAGTATTATTTCGGTACTCCCTCTTCATTTTTAAATAAGATAATGGTAACTGTTTCGCCAGTTTAGATTTTAATAAGCAAGGAGCAAGGCAACGGGAGAGTTGATACCAAAGACATGGCCTTTTTGGTAAATTTTTGCAAGATCTATAAGGAAAAATCTTCCTTAATATTTTCAAAGTTTGCTTCAAAGACTTCCCGTCGACGAAAGGGCCAATATATTTGGTTTTTAGCCCAAGACCAGATTTTTTAAATTTTGGTTGATGAGTGATTAAAATCTGAGGAAAATCTTCTTTGGTGATTGCCACGAAAAAATAATTCTTATCATCTCGCCAAAGAATATTATATTTGGGCTGATATTTTTTAATTAAATCTGCTTCTAAAATTAAAGCTCCAATTTCAGAATCTGTTTTGAAATAGCCAATCTTTGAAACTTTATTCATAAAAAGACCGTCTCGGTAGGCGGGCTGAAAAAAGTGATTTTTTACCCTCTCTTTAATATTTGAGGCCTTTCCAATATACAAAATTAACCGCCCGGATTTAAAACAATAAACTCCCGACTCCTTCGGTAGTTTGGAAATTTTACTCTTATTAATAAATTTAAATTTCCCCATATCTAAATTTTACTTAAATTTTCTAATTTTTCAATTAAAATGAAAAACCCCGTTCAGAGAAAAAGAAGGGGGCAAAAGGAAAAATGGCCGAAACATATAATAAGCGAGAGGTAGCTATCTCTTCTGCAAAGTGAGGTTTTCGGTTAAGGTGGTATTAGCAGTAACGGTAACGGAAACTGTTTGGGTGATGTACCCCTTGGCAGAGAATTTCAGGCTGTAAGTGCTTACTGGAAGATTAGTTATGGTGTAAACTCCCAAAGAATTGGTTACATAGGCCTTCTTTGACCTATTAACGGTCAGATTTATCTTTACTCCTGCTAGTACCCCTCCGGCGGAACTAGAAACTGTCCCAGTGATATTGCCAATAGCCGCTGGTATTGGGGCTTGGGTAGTTGCTGAAGCATTGTTGGAAGCATCAGATTTATTCCCAGCAGCATCAAAGGCTATGACGTAGTAGCTGTAGGCAGTTGAAGCAGCTAGGCCTGTATCACCAAAGCTGGTGGTGGAACCAGAAATAGTGGCAATCTTGCTGCTGCTATCGTTACGGTAGACCTCATACCCGGTTACCTTAATGTTGTCTGTCGAAGCAGTCCAGGAAAGATTAATTTGGCTGCTACTGACAGCGGTTGCTGTGAGATTGCTTGGTGCCGTTGGTTTTGTTGTATCGGAAGCGGCCTGTGTCGTGGCTGGAACAGTATTAGAAGGACCTGAATTGTTTCCAGCTACGTCATAAGCAATTACTTGGTAATTATAGGTGGTTGACGGAGATACAGTGTTGTCTGTGTAGTTATTGGTTTTGGAAGAAGCGATCGTTATTGTGCCATCCCTGACAATCCAGTAGCCGGCTATAGCAACATTATCGCTGCTGGCATTCCAGGCTAAATTCACTTGATTGTAGGCTACTGCGGTAGCGGTCAACCCAGTTGGTGCAGTTGGTGGTTGATTATCTATTGTTATACTAATAGCTGACGAAGTACTCACATTACCACTGTTATCATAGGCTTTAGCCGTCAGGCTATGGTTGCCATTACTTACCGTAGTGGTATCCCAAGAGATCGAAAAAGGTGCGGGTGGTGTTAAGTCTTCGCCGATTTTAGTAACGCCGTCGTAAAATTCAATCTTGGTCACTCCAGTACCGCCTGAAGCATTAGCCAAAACAGTTACAGTGCCTTTAGTAATTACGTCAGCAGCAGGACTAGTAATGGCGACCCCGATTGGTGCTTGTTCGACAGTCCAGCCAAAAATGACACTGGCCAGATTTGCAGTTTCAAACCATTCTAATCTTATCTTGGTGTAGCCATTCAATGAGATAGGGCTCGTATAAAGGGTTCGAGGCGGGTTATTATTCCAATCATCAATCTCATATGTTCCATCATCACCAATATCTAACCTCACCCCATTATCAACCGTAACCTTGAACTTGTAAGTCCCAGCTGGGAAATTGATATTGCCCCACCAGACTCCAGAAAAGTTATCAACCTCACCGTACTCTCCTCCCCCACCATAATCATGGTAAATTGGTGTTGCATTAGCCGGAGCGGGTGAAGAGACGACTCCCTCATCCCGTTCTCCAATCAAAGGACCGGCAGCTGGGTCAGTTGTATGATAAAAGCAGGCATGGAATTTATCATTGGGAAAAGAGTTAGGGCAGGTGTAATTAAGGTTGGGTTTCTTATAGATTAGTACTCTTGCTCTTATGCCGTCCCCAACATAAAGATTGTCATTGTCGTCAAAGGTTGCTGCAAATGGAATTGAGTAGAAATCATTAAGGAAGCTTTTTGGGCTAGTGGCCGCGCCCAGTGGGTCAGGATAAACCCCCGGAAACCGTACTGCCTTACCAGGATTGGGTCCGTAACCATTATAGCCGACTACCATCTGGTTTAAGGAATTAAAGGCCGGCTCCCAAGTGGCAATATTCGGGAAGATCTTAGAAGCGGCTGGAGCATAGATAACCGTTGCATTGTTGGCGGGGAATAGATCTTTATTAAATTCAAGCAGTCGAGCATTCCCCCGAATTTCTAGCGATTGATCCGATACATAAAGATTACCCAACCGGTCTAATGATAACGAACCCGGGTAACAAAGACTATCTGCTGCACCAAGAAATGCTGGAGGTGCCCCCAAATTGCGGTTACATTGTGTTCCAGTAGCGTCTGTTTGACCCAAAATCACATCAATCACCGGGTTTGTTAGCGGATTGCGCACCCGGAAGACCCGACTGTTATCCGAATCGGTAATCCAAAGAAAATCAGAATTGTCGGTTGGTACCATACCCCAAGTACTAAATGATGATATTTGCCCACCGCCAAGAACCGGTAAAGGAAAGAAGATAGTTTGATATGGTTGAGCGCCGTTAGTTAAAGGGAGTCGGTAAATATCTATATGCCTTTGTATAGAGCCATAACCATCCACCGCAACCCAAAGATTGTGGTTTTTGTCAGCCTTCATTACCCAGCAACACCCATAGGAACGGCCGCTTGCGTCAATTGTCTTTCCGGCAACACCATCGGCCGCTTTACCGTTAGTTAAAGAAGCTGGGTCGTTCCAAAACATTAGCCTTTCCAGATCAGCGACAATTAATTGGTTATCAGCCACAACTACTCCACGGACTGCGCCTACTCCGCTTGTTGTTTTTAAATTTCCTGCACCACCGCCGAAAATCTGTTTGGAAGGCAACTGTTCCTTTCCTAAATTAACGTAGTCCACAGCGTCACTCTTCAAAAAAAGGAGAACATCCGTCGGATAAATACCTCTGGTCCCGGTCGCCGCTAATACATTGCCAGCTAAATCAACACCAACTGAACCACTAACCTGACCAAGTATATTACCATCATCCGATCGGCCGAGTACTTTTTCTTTAGTTTGGGTGTCTTCCTTCCAAAGCTCAACCGTTCTATGGTTATGATCTGTAATCCAAAGGTAGCCGCTTTCAGTTGGATCTAAATCTACACCTTTTGGGTAACTAAAACCCGAGCCGAAGGTTTCTCCGCTCATTCCATTAGTAAATGTTGGAGATGGTTTGAAGACAACAACACGGTTATTCAAG
>Ga0315289_10003676_pt1 | contig 23124 bp, 19 predicted proteins | sample YL17G11_40_MG_FD_203452 | JGI IMG/M metagenome (GOLD analysis project Ga0315289, IMG submission 203452) | Sediment microbial communities from Yellowstone Lake, YNP, Wyoming, USA - YL17G11_40 | ecosystem: Environmental > Aquatic > Freshwater > Lake > Sediment | place: USA: Wyoming | collected... | reverse complement strand
ACAATTGTCAAGCTGCCCGGCGATTATATATCCGCCGTCGGTGGTCTGCTCTACCCAATATCCTATGTCCATTCCCGGGCCGCCAAATGTCCGATACCATTCCTGGTCACCCGCGTTGTCAACTTTCAACAAGTAGATGTCCGGATATTCCATCTCTCCGCCGCCGTAGGATTCCGTTTCCCCTACAATAATGTAGCCGCCGTCAAGAGCCGGCTCAACGTGACGCCCGCATTCCCAGAGGCTGTCCCCATAGGTCCTCTCCCACAAGAGGTTGCCGGTGTCATCTGTTTTCAATAGGTACAAGTCGCAAGAGCTGTCCGGTTCGAACGGGTTCGTGGAACCGGTGATGATATACCCCTCGTCGCCCGTCTGATGGACACAGGCGCCATACTCTGAGCCCTGGCTCCCGAACATCCGGGTCCAGAGAGTGTCAGGCGCTTGAGCGTGAAGCGATCCGATAAACAGCAGGGTCGTCACGAAAAGGCCTAATGCGTTTTTCACCAATGCTCTCATGCTATCCTCCCATCCCGATACAAGGCAGTTGCATCTGCCTACCTACTCATCAATACATTACCGGTATTATAACTTATTTCGCTGCTCGGAGAATTCCTTTTTTTTTAAGGAAACACGCGGATTATGCCCGCCTGCGGCTACTTGATTCCGTTCATCCCCCGTCTATTCGACTACGATACAGCAAGCCGGTTCAAATTCATCACAACTCTGCAGAGATGCAACACAAAACAAGCGTCCGGCCTGGCAGCACTCATAGAGGGCCCCGGGGCCACTAACAAAGGCGTCGAGTCCGGCCCCTCTTAAAGCAGGGGCAAGCGACCCGACTCCTCTCTCAGTGGCGCTCACGATATATCGTGACACGCAACTAAATGCTGTCGATTCTACAACGCAGCCTCAGCAGCCGGTCTGTTGCGCAGGAACGTTGGAATCTTCAAGTCCTCGTTTTCAGGCACGAAACTGTCTGCGGTGACTTTCTCGAAGATCTGGCGCTTCGGGTGTGCCCGGCGAACCTTGCCGTAAACGGACGGCTCGCCGAAGAGATCGACGTCCTCGACAACTTCCTCGGATTTGTCGGTGTGTCCATTCCGATTGAAACCCGCGGCAATGACTGTTACAAAGAGCCTGTCTTTCATCGCCTCCTCAATCACCGTGCCAAAGATGATATTGGCCTGGCTGCCTGCCGCCTCGTATACCGTTTCCGTGGCCAGGTGGATATCGTCGAATGTCAAATCCGGTCCCCCGGTGATATTGACCAGCACTCCTCTGGCGCCTTCTACAGAGAACTCCTCCAGCATGGGCGAATGCAATGCCATTCTGGCGGCAATCTCGCCTCTGTTTTCGCCTGAGGCGATCCCGGTCCCCATCAGAGCCTCGCCGGCGTTCTGCATGATCGTCTTGACATCGGCGAAATCGACATTAACAAGGCCGGTGGTGGTGATAAGATCGGATATTCCTTTGGTGGCGGAAAGAAGAACCTCGTCGGCCTTCATGAACGAATCGGTCAGAAGGGTGTGCTTGTCGACAAGGGTCAACAGCCTTTGATTGGGCACCGTGATGAGAGTATCGACATACTCCTTGATCTGCCGGATTCCAATCTCAGCCTGGGCGATCCGCTTATGCCCCTCGAAAAGGAACGGCTTGGTGACAATTCCCACGGTGAGCGCTCCCAATTCTCTGGCCATCCTGGCTATCAGCGGCGAGGCTCCGGTGCCCGTACCGCCTCCCATGCCGCAGGTGATAAAAACTATATTGGCCTCGCAAAGCGCCTCGCGAACCGTATCCGGGTCTTCCTCGAAAGCCCTTCGCCCAACCTCAGGATCGGCCCCGGCCCCTAACCCCCTGGTCAATTTCTTTCCAATTTGAACTTTGACGTCGGCGCACGACCGCTCCAGGGCTTGGGCATCGGTGTTGATTGAGATAAACTCGACACCTGAAAAGCCGGCGCGGACCATGCGGTTTACGGCATTGCCGCCGGCTCCTCCAATCCCGACTACTTTCATCTTGGACCGACTCCCGTCATTGAAATCATATTCGAAGACCATTAACGCTCCTTTCGACACCACTGCGGACCCGCAGGCCGGATACGCACTGGTGGTTTCCCCTCCAGCAAGAGGCCGGAATTGCTTAAAAGTATTCGTTCAACCATCTTTTAATTCTCTGAAAAGTGCCGGAAACTCCCCGCGATCTAACAGTTTTTAGAGTTGCCCCGGACCTGGATAAGGGGTAATGAATCAGCCCCACGCCAGCCGCAAATGCCGGGCCGGGAGAGATTTCCGAGTTGTTCTTGAAACTGAGCGGCGCTCCTAACTTGGCGGGCAGGTCGAATATCTGTTCCGCCAACTCCGCTGTGCCGTCGAGGAGCGAACCCCCGCCTGTCAGAATGACGCCGGCCGCCAGCGCCTCTTTAAATTGGCCCCTTTTCAACTCCCTGGCGACCAGTGAAAATATCTCTTCCATGCGTGGCTCAATAATGGACGCCAGGACGGTCCTGGATACATCCTTCGCTTCCCTGCCGGTGACGCCGGGAACGGTCACCATCTCGGCCGCATCCACGCGCGACGCCAGCGCCGAGCCGTAATTGCATTTAAGCTGCTCGGCCCTTTCGAGCGGAGTCCGCAGGCCGATCGCCAGATCGCTTGTCACATTCTTGCCGCCGCTGCCGACCACAGCCGTGTGCTTGACGGCGCCGTCCTGGAAAACCGCCAGGTCGGTCATATTGCCCCCTATGTCTATCATGACACATCCGAGATCCATCTCGTCCCGGGAGAGCACCGCGTAGCTTGACGCCAGTGGCCCAAGAATAAGCTCGTCGACCTGGATACCGCACTTGTCGATGCATTTTAGAATATTCTGAACGGCTGTCGCCGAGCCGGTCACCACATGCACGTCAACCTCAAGCCTGGTCCCCGTGAATCCGATCGGGTCCTTGATGCCATTTTGCTGGTCGACTGTGAATGACTGCGGCAAGATATGGATTATTTCCCTGTCTGAGGGGATTGTTATGGTCCTGGCGGCGTCCAGCGCTCGCCCGACGTCCGCCGCGATGATTTCGGCGCCTGATTTGCCCACGGCCACGACGCCGCGGCTGTTTATGCTCTTGACATGATCGCCCGAAATTCCTACATAGGCCGATTCGATTTTCTGACCCGAAACCATCTCGGCATCATCGAGTGCGCGTCGCATAGATTCCACGGTCTTCTCCAGATTCACGACCGCGCCTTTCTTCAGTCCTTCGGACGGCGCCTGGCCAATCCCCAGAATTCGGAATGACCCATCTTCCGTCGGCTCGGCCACTACCACGCCTATCTTTGTGGTGCCAATATCAAGGCCGGTTATGATTTTTTCGCCGCGCATTCTATGGTACCTTTGCGTTTGTTACCGAGGCTACAGTCACTGGCCCAAAACGCAGGTCAAGCATGGTCGTGTCGCTGATCATCCCGGAATCCGCCAGCACCGCCAGCCTTCTGATACAATTCTTGATATCGCTCTTGTCGATCAGAATCCGAGTTCCTGCGGGTGAGAAATACAACCGCATGACCCCGTCACGGCCAAAGTTTATCTCCGAAAGCCGGGCGCTCAGGTCCGATGAAGCGGCCATGAGAGCATCATACGTCTCGAGCGCGTAAGCTATGTCCGGGTCTTTCAGTCGTTCATAGCGCTTAACCCCCGCGACCTTCATACCCGAGACAATCGGCAATACCGGTAACCCGGCCTGCAATGGAAGCACTATCCCTTCACGCGAAAGCGCATTAAGCTCGTCGCTGTTCACCAGCAGGGCCGGCTCAGCCATATTTATGTCAACCTCTATAATCGAGAATACACCTCTTTCAATTGTGCACCCTATTACTCCGGGCTGTTTCATTATCCTCGAAAGAGCGTAACTGAGGTTCTGCTTGTAGATCGATTTTCCTATCTCCAGCCCCGTGACTCTCAACAGCGAATTTTCGGACATGCCGGAATTCCCCGTTACCTCCAGCCTCCTCAATACGAATGGCGGCAGGTCGAGCGCCTTATCGTATACCAAACGCCCGCCGGCCACAGCTGAAATCAGAATTATTAGCTTCATAAGCAATTTCAGCATTATTCTCTGAGCCTCTCCATGATTCTCTGGGTCAACTTGTTAATATCGCCGGCGCCAAATAAAATGACTCTGTCGCCCTGACGGAGCCGGTCTCTCATGAAATCCGATAGACGGTTCTTATCCTCGACATAACTGACACTCTTATGTCCTTGCCTGATGGCGGAGTCGACTACCAGTTTCCCGCTGACCCCATCAAGCGCCTTCTCCCTGGACGGGAACACATCCAGCACGATCAGCTCATCGGCGTCGAAGAAAGCGCCGCCAAACTCCTCGTGTAGCCGTTGAGTCCGGCTGTAAAGATGAGGTTGGAAAACGGCGACCATCCGCCCCTTGAATACCGCTCTCACCCCTTCGAGAGTGGTTTTGATTTCTGTGGGGTGATGGCCGTAGTCATCATAGAACCTGATCCCCTTGATTTCACCGGCGAGCTCCAGCCGTCTTCCAACCCCCGTAAACGATTTGATGGCGTCAAGCGCCATGCCGAGAGGGATTTCCAGGTCGTGCGACGCGGCAATGCCGGCCAGAATATTGCGCACGTTGTGGAATCCCAAAAGCGGCGAGCGAACCCTCGCCAGCTCGACCCCCTTATGAACCAACGTGAATGAAAGGTCCGGTTCCTCGAAACGAACGTCTTGAGCCGAGAAATCGGCTCCTTCCGTAAGACCATATGTGATCACGGGCCGCGCGAATTTCCCCCCGATGCTTTGTATTCCAGGATCATCCGAGCAAACGATGATTGTGCCGAAGAAGGGGACGCGGTTCGCAAATTCGACAAAGCAGTCGTGGAGGTCGTCGAGATCGCGGTAACACTCCATATGCTCGGCCTCGATATTGGTTATCACCGCCACCGTGGGGAAGAACCTTGTTATGGATCGATCGAATTCATCGGCTTCGGCCACGAGGTAGTCCCCCTTGCCGAGGTAGGCGTTGGAACCGACACCCAGGACGCGGCCGCCGACGATCACCGTGGGATCGAGTCCGCCGTAACGCAGAATCTGCCCTATGAGTGACGTCGTCGTCGTCTTGCCGTGTGTTCCGGCCACGGCGATAGAAAACTTCATGCGCATTAGCTCCGACAGCATCTCGGCGCGGCGGATCACCGGAATCTTCTGTGTCTTGGCCGCCACGACCTCGGGATTCTCATCGGAAACAGCCGACGATATGACAACGACATCAGAGCCCTGAACGTTGGCTCCGTCGTGCCCGTACTTGATATCGATTCCAAGGCTTTCCAAATACTCGGTGGTCTCGGTCTTTTTCAGGTCGGATCCGGAAATCTTGTATCCGGTGTTGAGTAAAACCTCAGCGATTCCGCACATGCCGGTTCCGCCTATGCCGATGAAGTGGAGATTTTTTATCCTCTTAAAGCGCATTTATTCTTTCCAATATCGTTTTCGCTATTATACTGGCGGCCTCCGGCCTGGCGAGCCCCCTGCAAGCCTCCGCCATGCGCCCCCGCATATTTTCATTCTCGAATAAACCGTTCAAAACCACAGGAAGCCGGGACGAGATTTCGGATTCGGGAATCACCACCGCCGCTCCTTTGTCGTCAAACTGCCTGGCGTTCAGGGATTGGTGATCTCCGGTCGCATGCGGATACGGAATCAGGACCGCAGGAAGTCCCCAGAGTGCAATTTCGGCCAGCGCCATGGCTCCAGCCCTGGAGACAACCAAATCGGCCACCGAATATGCTCCCGGCATGTTCTCTATGAAGGCCATGCACTTTCCGTTGAACTTCTCCTTAGAGATTGCACTATCGATCTCGACAAACTCCTTCTGCCCGATCTGCCACAGGAGCTGCCAATCGTCGGGGATGCCGTTCGATTTCACGATGTCCAAAATCGCCATGTTGATGCCTCGAGCGCCGGAGCTACCGCCGATCACCAGGACTGTTTTCCTGTCGCCCCTGAGCCCGAATTCGGCCAATGATTCCTCTCGATTTGCGCTTAGAAGATCCGGGCGCACAGGATTACCGACTAAGCGGCACTTTGCGGCCGGCAGGTATTTTGATGCGCTCTCATAGGCGATGAATATCGTATCGGCGATTCCTCCCAGGGACCTCGTGGCCAGACCCGGCAGGCTGTTCTGTTCCTGAAGAAATACCGGCTTGCCCGCCTTGTGAGCGGCGCGCACCACAGGCGCAGAGACGTATCCTCCAGTTCCGACAACCAGGCCTGGATCAAATTCCGTCACGACATCTGCCGCCTGCTTCATGCCTCTTTTCCATTTTGATATGAATCTCAATAGCCCGGCGGGGCTTCGCTTGAATCCGACAACCTCGATTTCCCTTGTTCTAAATCCGAATCTCGCCACTATGTTCGCTTCCATTCCGCCGCTGCGCCCGACAAACAACGTTTCGACTTCCTTCCTCGATCTCGTCAGCTCCAGTGCTATGTTGATGGCTGGCATGAGATGCCCCGCTGTCCCTCCTCCCGCAAATAGCACCCTCTTTCCGCCGTCCTTGGCCATTCATGTCCTGAGCCGTCTGAAATAGTGTCTCGGCAATCGCGACTGTCTTGCCACGGACGCAATCATGCCGACACCGGCCGAGCAGACCAAAAGTGATGAGCCCCCGTAGCTCAGAAATGGCAGCGTCATACCCGTGATTGGAAATACCCCCATGGCCACACCGATATTGATCATTGCCTGGAGCATTATGAGAAGCAGAATCCCCCAGGCGAAAACCGAGCCCTCGATATCGATCGCCGACTTGGCGATTCTATAACCCGACCAGCCGATCATCCAGAAAAGCGCCAGTATCACCATGACGATCACGAATCCCCCCTCTTCGGCGGCGGCTGAGAGAATGAAATCCGTATGCCGCGCCGGAAGGAAGAGGTGCTTCTGGCCGCCGTATCCAAGCCCCTTGCCGACAATCCCCCCTGATCCCAGGCTTACCAGCGACTGCCGCGTCTGATAACTGGCGGTGGAATCAAATGGATTTTCGAGTGTCACAGCGTATTGTCGAACTCGGTCCACTTCGTACCCCAGGCCAAATACCAGAACCGCCGCCAGGACTGTGAATATCAGCCCAATCAGAAATATATATTTCTTGGGAAAATCAGACAGCAGCAGAAGCGATATGGCCACTCCCATGACCAGCGCTGTTGTGCCCAGGTCAGGTTCTCTCAAAATCAGGGCCGCCCCCAGAGCCATGGAAGCCAGAAATGGAATATAATGCCTATGGCTGAATTCCTGCCCGATTGACCTTGCCGCAATCCGAGCCATAAACGCCACCAGCGCTATCTTGAAGAATTCGGATGGCTGGACGGTGAATCCGCCAACGCTGATCCAGCGCTTTACGGCAGTCTTCGACAGTGGAAATACAGCTACCAGCGCCAGAATCGAGAAGGTGACAAAAAGCGGCGAGAGTTTCACGAATACATGATAATTAAGCCGGTAGGCTATATACATTCCCGCGAGCCCCGCCAGCGCCCAGATGCTCTGCCGCATCAAGAAGTAGTGAGTCGGCTTTGGCGGGTTCAAAAACTGGCAGTAAGGTCCCGATGACGAATAGATTACGATCATTCCCAGCATCATCAATGCCAGCGAGGATAGAATCAAGAGCTTTTCGGGATGCCTCTCAAGCAGCGCTTTCATTTATAAACCTCTTTCGACCTCAATCCCATGACTGCTTTCTTGAAAACCCTGCCACGGTGCTCGAAATTGTCGAACATATCGAAGGAGGCGCATCCTGGCGAGAGCAGGACCGTATCCCCATTAGCAGCCACATCGTAGGAGATGGCGACCGCTTCTTCCAACGTGCCGGCTCTGACACACCTCGTGAGGCCCTTCCACGCAGACTCGATCTTGGGCGAGGCCTGGCCGATGAGCACGACTAACTTCACTTTCTCAGCGACAAAAGCGTTTAGAACCCCGAAATTGCCCGCCTTGTCTTTGCCGCCTGCTATTAATATGACCGGGGCGGAGACCGCCTTCAACGCCCAATAAACGGAATCGACATTGGTCCCCTTGGAGTCGTTTATGAAGCTCACCCCTCCGATGAGCCGCACCGGCTCCAGGCGATGCTCCACCCCGGCGAATGCTTTGAGAGTTTCGACGATTTTCTGTTGCCCGATGCCGGCCGAGAGCGCGGCCGCGACGGCGGCACAAGCATTCGACAAATTATGTTCCCCCTTTACCTTTATGTCACCAGCCTTCATCAATTCGCTATCCCCCGCAAAAACGCTTCCACCGGGGGTTGCAGAGACCCCATCCGGCGCATCTCCGCCAACCGAAAACCAGACGACCCGGCCCTTGAGTCCTTTGGCTTTCTCGCGCAATATTCTGTCATCCCTATTGATAATGGCAACGTCACCGGCGCTCTGGTTTTCGAAAATCCGCATCTTGGCATTAGAATAATTCTCTAGCGTCCCGTGGCGATCCAGGTGATCCGGAGTCAAATTGAGGAAAACGGCTAAGTCGACATGAAATTGCTCAATCAGCTCCAACTGGAAACTGGAGAGCTCGACTACGGCATAGCCGTCCTCCGGCACATCCTGGGCGATATCGATGAACGGGTGTCCTATATTGCCGCAAACAAATGCAGGCAGCCCTGCGCTCTTGAACATCTCTCCTATCAAGGCCGTTGTGGTCGTCTTGCCGTTGGAGCCGGTGATGCCGACGATTTTTCCACGGCAGAGCCGGTAGGCCAGCTCTATTTCCGGCCAGACCGTGATGTCAGCAGACCTGGCGCTTGTAACGACCTCGGCATCTGCCGCAACCCCCGGGCTGACGACCATCAGGTCGCAATCGAAGACGCGTTTCGTGTGCCTGCCGACCTCGTAGGGAATTGCCAATGACTCAAGCCGCTCTCTCAAGCTTCCGTCCTTTATCTGGCTGTTGTCGCTCACGAACGGAACCGCGCCCAACGATTTGACGACTTCGGCGGCACTGATGCCGCTCCGTCCGGCGCCGATAATCGATACTTTCCTATCTTTCAAATCCAGCATCACTTTATCTGATCTTCAGGGTGCTCAGGGTCAAGAGCGCGAAAATCACACCCGCGATCCAGAACCTGACAACCACCTTTTGTTCCTTCCAGCCGAGGAGTTCGAAATGATGATGGAGCGGCGCCATTCTGAAGACCCGCTTTCCAGTCATCTTGAAATAGAGAACCTGGATAATCACGGAGGCCGCTTCCACCACGAAAACCCCACCGACGATGACGAGAAGAGCTTCCTTCTTGATCAAGAGAGCCATTCCCCCTAGCGCTCCGCCCAAAGCCAGCGCCCCGGTATCACCCATGAATACCTGCGCGGGATGGGAATTGAACCAGAGAAATCCCAGGCAGGCGCCGAGCATGGCGCCGCAGTAGACCGCTAACTCTCCTGCGCCCGCCAGGTATTGTATGTCGAGGTATTTCGAAAAGTCTATGCGGCCTGTAATGTAGCACAGGCCGGCGAACGCCAGGGCGCATATCCCAACCAATCCGGTGGCCAAACCGTCAAGCCCGTCGGTCAGGTTTACCGCGTTCGATGACCCGGTCAGGACAAGAATGACAAACGGGATGTACAATACTCCGAAACTCAGGTAATAATTCTTGAAAAAGGGAAGGTCGGTCGCCGTTGTGAAATTGAAATCCGGCGGGTAAAGATACAGGATAGTCCCCAAAATCAGGCCCAGAGCCACCTGTCCGAAGAATTTCTTTCTGGCAACCAATCCCTTACGCTGTTTGCGCTTGGCCTTGAGGTAATCGTCCATAAAGCCGAGCGCCCCCATCCACACGGTCACCAGCAGCATCATTTGAATATAGCGATTCGACAGGTCTGCCCAAAAAAGCACCGGCACGACAATCGAAAGAAGGATCAGTACCCCTCCCATGGTCGGTGTCCCCTCTTTGGCAAGATGGGACTGGGGCCCGTCCGCGCGAATGTTCTCCTTGACCTGGTAGCGCTTCAACATCTCGATGAAAAGTTTGCCGAACAAGAAGGAGATCAGCATGGCCGTCACGGTGGCATAGGCCATCCGGAATGTTATATACCGGAAAAGATTGAACCCGGAAATATATTTGCTGAGGGGGTAGAGGAGATGATAAAGCATTTTACAATGACTTCCTTAGCCCATCGACTACTTCTTCAAGCGCCATCCCCCTGGAGCCCTTGAAGAGAATCACGTCTCCCTTGTTGACAGTTTGAATAAGCCTATTTATCAGCCCCTCTTTTGTCCCGAAATGGAAACCACCGTCCCCGAAGCTCTCGATGATATGCCTGGCAAGAGGTCCAAAGCCCAGGATAACATCTATCTTCAGCCGGCGCGCTAATTGCCCGATTTCCTCATGATAGGAAACGCCCTCTTCCCCTAACTCCAGCATGTCCCCCAGAACTGCCATGCGTCGTCCCCGACACTCCATGCCGGCAAGCGTTTCCAATGCCGACTTTGTCGATACCGGATTGGCATTGTAGCAATCTATCACCAAGGTCACGTCGTTCAATGTTACTACTTCGGATCGCATTCCCTCGGTGTGAAACTTATTGATCGCCGCCGCCGCCTGAGACGGTTCGATGTCCATGGCCGAGGCGACTGCCCAGGCCGCCAGAGCGTTGTAAACATTGTGCAAGCCGGGAAGCCGCAAATGGACACGCTCACCGTTTATATTGAAATGCGAGAACTGAAGTCCGTCGAGTTCAAGCCCGCCTGGTTTCACATCGTTGTGAGCTCCGATGCCGAAGCGGATCGTTTGAATGGAGATTTCCCTTAGCTTCCGTGCCAGCCGCTCGTCGTCGCCGTTGACGATAAGTACCCCGCCTTTCCGGATATGCCCCAGCACTTCAAGCTTGGCGGCGGCGACTTCTTCGACGCTTTTCAGAAATTCCAGATGTACCGGGCCAACATTGGTGATGACGGCCACGTCGGGGCTTGAAATTTCCGCCAGGCGGGCGATTTCCCCCCTGGCGCTCATGCCAAGCTCGAAGACGGCGGCGCCGTGAATGTCTCTCAACTGGAATATCGAAAGCGGCACTCCCACAAGATTGTTGAAATTCGCCTCGGATCTTAACGCCGATCCATGCCTGGAAATAATCTCATAGATCAAGTTCTTGACGGTGGTCTTACCATTGGACCCAGTCACCGCCACGACCCTTGACCCCATTTTCTTGCGGTAGTTGCGAGCCAGCTCGCCGAGCGCGTATAGGGTGTTTTCGACAATAAAATATTTGTCCCCGCCGAGATTTCTCTTCCTGGCTTCGTCGGCGCTGACGATCGCGGCTATCGCCCCTCCGGCAAACGCGGCGCCAAGATAATCATGGCCGTCATGATTCGCCCCTTTAAGCGCCACGAAAAGCTCCGACTCCTTGATGGTTCTACTGTCGGTGCTGACGCCGAATATCGAAGTCCGGCGAAATCCGAGGTCCCCCTCCCTTGCAGACCCCAGGATTTCGCCTACCTCGCCCATTGTGAATAGAGCTTCTTTATCGCTCGTCATTACCCGCATAACCAAGCTTGATTAGGGCCGCTTTAGCCACCTCGAAATCAGAGAAATATTTTTTCACCGAGCCGATAATCTGGTAATCCTCGTGCCCCTTGCCTGCTATGACCACTATGTCGCCTGGCAGGGCGCCTGAAAGGGCCGCTTTTATTGCCTCTGCCCGGTCCTCGATGACGAGGCACCCTGTTTTATCGATTATCCCTTTCAAGATATCCTTGATGATGGCCGAGGGCTCTTCGGAACGAGGGTTATCCGACGTCACATAAGCTATGTCGGCCAATTCCGACACCACGCTTCCCATGACCGGTCGCTTGGTCTTGTCGCGATCGCCGCCGCAGCCGAAAACCACCCGCAGATTCTTGGGTTGAAATTCTCGCAGACTCCTGAGCAGTTTTTCCAGAGCATCCGGCGTATGGGCATAATCGACATAGACACCGAACGGCTGACCCATGCGGACAGCCTGCAGTCTCCCTGGTACTGCAGGAGCCATAGTCAGGCCGTTTGCTGCTTGCTCGAGGGAAAGCCCAAGAGCAATTGCAGTCGCGGTTGCGGCGGCGGCGTTTTGATGATTGAAGAATCCGGGCAATGGGAACGGGAACTCCGTCTTCCTGCCGCCATATTCAATTGCCAGCGTCGACCCGTGAGCATCAAAAGCGAGAACGCGAAACCTCAAATCGGCTTTCTTGTCGCGGCCAAAGGTGATAATGTCCCCCTTGACTCGTTCGATCAAGCGGCGGCCATGCGCATCGTCGATATTAATGATCGCGACTGGCGCCATCTCGAAAAGGAGCGCCTTGGACTCGAAATATGACCCCATGTCCTTGTGATAGTCGAGATGGTCTTGGCTCAGGTTCGTAAACGTCGCTGACGCGAACCTCACCGCCTTGCACCTCCCCTGGTCCAGGGCATGGGATGAAACCTCCATAGCGCATCCACTCAGCCCCCGCTCTACCATGGTGGCAAAATATCTCTGCAGATCCACGGGACCGGGAGTGGTGTTCCCTGATGGCAGCATCGGTCCTCCGAGGTCATATCCGGTTGTACCAATCCGGCCCCACCTATCGCCGGCAGCCTCGAAAATACCGGCCAGGAGATACGAAACCGTCGTCTTGCCGTTGGTGCCGGTGATTCCCGCCACCTCCAGCTTCTGCGTGGGGCTTTCGTAGAAGCGATCGGCGACAGCGGCCGAGATGCTCTTGATATCGTCAGCCAGTATTATGGGAATTTCCGTTCTAAGGTCGGCGCGGGGAGCAGTCAGCACGGCGACCGCCCCCAACGATGAAGCCTCGCCGATATACTTGCGACCATCGATGCTGGCGCCAGGCACCGCCACAAAAAGGTCGCCGCCGTTCACCTTGCGGGAGTCGTCAGTGATACCGTTGATTTCGATATTCACGGCATTGGGAGGCAGCTTCACATCGAGACCGCGAAAGAGCCTTTCCAGGGTAGTCGCGTATCTTGATTTCGTGGCCTCGTTCATCAGGATAAAATTCATTGTTCTTCACCGATCAACTCGATAAGCTCGACGCCCGTTGTATCGAGGCATGGCGGAGGAACTTGGGCCACTACCGTACCCGAGCCGGTAATCCTGCATGTCAATCCCATCTCTTTTGCCTGGCGTAAAGCGTCCCTTATCGTCTGGCCCGTAAAATCGGGGAAACCACCGCCGGAAGCCCGTTTTTTCGCAACCCCTGTTTGACGCAATGGTCTCCTTTCCGCAAGCTTCATGACTTTCGCAGTTCCTCCGGAGTTGGCCGCCAGAACTCTTGAATCGTCAGGGGGTTGAGGCCGTGAATTGACAAGCATCCTGCTTCCAGGCATCATGCTGTAACGCCTGGCGATATTTTTGAATACGGGAGCCGAAATGTCGCCGCCGTATATTCCGGATTTCGGCTCGTCGAACATGACAATTCCGACCACCTTTGGATCGTCGGCGGGGAAATATCCCGTAAATGATGCCAGGGCTTTACCCGAATCATACCCTTTTCCCTCGAGTCGGGTGCGAAGTGCCGTGCCGGTTTTGCCGGCTATCGGGCACATTTCGTCACTGGCCTTCTTGGCTGTCCCCAGCCGCACGACGTCTTTAAATATACCATCGAGGATACTTATGGTCCGCTGGCTCAATATCCTGCGCACGATGGTTTTCTCATTAAGTGTTTTTTCCATGCTGTCCGGACTTACGACATTCGTCGCAAAAAACGGCTTGTGCAGCTCACCGCCCGAGGCGATGACGCTATAGGCGCTGGCGATCTGCAAGGCACTGGCCATGACACCATATCCAAAGCAGATGGACGCCAAATTATGTTTCGTCCATTTTTCCGGCTTGTAAAGAATCCCAGACGACTCGCCGGGAAAATCGATGCCGGTCCTGGTGCCGAAACCGAACTGCACAAGCGTCCTGTAAATCAGATCGGCGCCCGCTGCCAGCCCCAGCTTGGCGGCCCCGATATTTGAAGAGTATACACCGATTTCATAACAACGCAGGAGATCGTGGGGATGGTCGTCCCGAATTACTTTGCCGCTTACCGTGAACCTGCCATGTTCTACGTTCACGATATCGTCGGGTTCGAAAATTCTCTCCTGGAACACGGCGGCCAGAGGTATCAGCTTGGCGGTCGAGCCCGGTTCATTCATGTCGACAATTGGGCGGCAGCGGCGGAAAAGCGACTTATCGCTTTCGACCGTGGCGCTGGCAAGCACCCCCCCGGTTCGGGCATCGAGGAATATGGCCGTGCCCCACAAAGCTCGACAAGAATCGAGCATGGCTTGAAGCTCGCTTTCCACGATCTCCTGCAAATTGACGTCGAGTGCAAGATATATGTCTGACCCGTCAAGAGGCGGTATCAGGGTGTGCTCCCATGACGTCACCTCTCGGCCATAAGCATCACGCAGATAAATCGACTGCCCGTCTATTCCCGCCAGGAGCGAATCGTAGTAGCTTTCCAGCCCGGAGATTCCCCGGTTATCGGCATCGGTGCGCCCAATAACCTCTATGGCCAGTTCGCCATAGGGGTATATTCGCATGCTTTCGCTTCTCGATTTCAAAGTCTCGATGCCGGAATCATCGAAATCATAGGCCATTTCCTGGGAAACGCGCCTGGCCACCATCAGAAAGCCGGGTCGCTTGGCAAACTGGGTCATCCAGTATGCTTTGCTCTTCCCCGTTATCCGAGCCAGCTTCGAGGCTGCATCCGATGGCCGCTTCATGTACTTGGGATTCACGGCATAGGATTTGGCCTCGATGTCATATGCCAGGGGATGTCCTTTGCAGTCGAAAATGGCGCCCCGGCGTGCTGCCAGGGGCATGGTCGACCGATGCTGTGAATCCGCGTAATCCCTGAATTCAGCGCTATGGATTATTTGTATATGAACCGCCCGGCCGATAAAAATGACCCAGAATAGCGCAATCACCGCTATTAAAACCTTACCGTTTCTATTGATAGATTGCCGCGTCAGCACCTGTTACTCTTTCCCCTTTTCCTTCCCCGGCTCGGCTCGCACACGCCCAGATCCGATGACGGCATCCTCCAGCCAGCCGGGAGCCTCTACACTGGCTGCAAATTTGGCCCTGTCCTTACGCTCCGGCGCCACGGGGTCGTTGATGAAAATGCGACTCGAAACGTTTTGGGTCAGGCCGAACCTGGCAGTGGCTATGGCGCTGACACGCGATAGCGATTTGAGGTCCAAAAGGTCCGCCCCCAGCCTCATATTCTCCGACATGAGGTTCGTCTTTTCGGTTTCAAGCCTCTTCATGATAGAGTAGTATTCCTTGACCTGGTTGGCTTTCCAGACCCAGGCCAGCGCCAACGCGAGAAAGAAAAGCGGTATGGAAATCAGGGCGGCGATTCTCTTGAAATTACTGCGCCGTTTTCGTCTATATCCTCTCGGCATATCTCAATTTTGCGGCTCTGGCTCGCGGATTTCGGTCTATTTCCTCAGGCGTCGGTACTAACGGTTTTTTCGAAAGCGGTTTAAGAAGATTGCGTTTGCCGCAGACACAGACGGGTTGGTTGGGGCCGCAAAAGCACTTCCCGGAATCGAGCAGAAACTGCCTCTTCACGATGCCATCCTCGAGCGAATGGTACGAGATGACCGCCAGTCGCCCTCCGGTCGCAACAAGCGGTATGATTCCGGCGAGTGCGCTTCTCAGTTCGTCCAACTCGCGATTCAGATGAATCCGCAAGGCCTGAAACACCCTGGCCGCGGACTTGATGAACCTTTGCGGCCCCACTTTCCCCTTTATTATCGCAGCCAATTCGGCTGTAGATGTCGGTTTATTCTTGACAATCGCACGAGTGATCGCCCTCGAATTCCGTTCCTGGCCGTACGTCTTCAGAATGCGTACCAGTTCCGCTTCGTCAATATTCGCCAGCATTTCACTGGCTGTCTGGCCGGAGGAGCGATCCAACCGCAAGTCCAATGGCCCCGAACGAGTAAACGAGAAACCTCGCGACGGATCGTCAAGCTGGGCCGAATTGAGACCCAAATCGAACAGCACCCCTGCCACAGGACCTGTTCCTTCACTTTCAATCATCTCGGGTATCTCTGAGAATCTCATCTTGCGTATACTGACGCCTTCAAGGGGCCCGCTCGTCATGGTCAGCATTTCAGGATCGCGGTCTACCCCGATGATTCGAAATTTACTACCTAGACTTTTCTTAATTACTGCTGAGTGGCCACCCAGCCCAAAGGTGGCATCGATCAATATCCCCTCCGGCGCCTCAGTGAATATCTCCACGATTTCACTTGCCATGACGGGGACGTGGTCCATGCTCAGATTAAAAGCTGCCGCGCCACATCTTCATAAGTCTCCGGTTGCCCATCCTCGTACTTCTTGAGAGCTTCCGGATCCCAAATCTCTACCTTGTCTAGAACCCCTCTGACAACCACGTCTTTCTTGATGCCGACAAGGTCCAGCAGATTTTGAGGTATCATTATCCTGCCGAGCTTATCGACCTTGGCATCAGCTGCGTTCGAAAGAAGAGTCCTGACGAAAAAGCGAGCACGGGGATCCGAAAGTGTTTTCAATGATGATAGCTTCTCCTCGATAATCATCCAGGCTTCCCGTGGATAAACGTAAAGACACCCCTCGAAGCCGCGCGCTATCACGTAATGCTCCGCCTCCGGTGACTCCGTCTTGTCGCGAAACCTCACTGGAATACTTAGACGACCTTTATGGTCTATTGAGTAATAGTATGTGCCTTTGAATGCGGCCAATCTTTCCCTTTCACCCACTTTTTCCCATATAGTGCCACTTTTTCCCATCGGAGTCAAGAAAAAATTCACAATTACTATAGTTTATTATTAGATATGGCTATACGACAACAATGAACCCTCGTCAGCAAGACCAATGGGGGTATCCACTAATTCTACATCAGATACACCCTTAGACGAGAGTGCGCCTTTAACCTATTACTTTGTTTTGAATTGGATTACGCGCTAAGTTTATGGCTTGAACTGTTGGTGATCGCCGACGTGTGCATAAGGATGCATATTTCAGACCGACTGACTACCTGCGATGTGCATTTTTCGAGGGGCTGATTGCTTCACCAGTGATTATCGGCTCCCACTTGATGTTCAAATGGCTCCCGTCTCACTCGCAAGGTCTGAATTCCTTGCACCCTTAGAAATGTCCATGAAGAGCTTATTGAACTGCTCGGCAACGCCTTGCCATCCTATCTTCCCGGTCAAGAACCTCCTGGAGTTGGCGCCTAAGGAATCGGCCAAGGCGTCATCGGTGAGAACCCTTATCATGGCCCTGGTCAAGGCTTCCTTGCTGGGTTTCACAATCAATCCGGTCTCCTCATCCAGGACGATTTCCTTTGTGCCTCCCAGCCCGAAGGTTATGGTCGGCACACCGCACAGACCGGCCTCTGCCGGTGTCATGCCGAGTCCTTCGGGAATAAGCGATGGCAACAGAAGAACCCTGGCCCGACGATAAATCCCCGGCAACCTGTCATGAGGAACCATATCGATAATGCTCACAGACTTCTCAAGCCGATGAGCAATGACCAGCTTGCGGATATTCTCTCTTTCCGGGCCGTACCCGATTATATCCAGCCGCGCCTCCGGGATTTCCCTGACCACGTCGATGAAAGCCTGGAACAGAACATCAATCCCTTTTTGTTTGATCAGGCGGCCGACATAGAGTGCCGTTTTGGAATTGGACGGTCTATGGCCTTCGGGGGAGAATTTGTCTGCATCGACTCCCATGGGAATGACTTCGACCCTCGGGGGCAATTCGTTCCCTTGCAAAACTGTCCTCATATATTCGCTGTTGACTGTCAGCGCGGACGTTCTCCTGAAGGCCTTATTTGCGATGAATTTGAAAATTCCCCTGGCGGCAAGATGAACATCTGTTCCATGCCCGGTCATGACCACAGGGATGCCGGAGCCTCGCACGAAGCGCCCGAGCCAGAATGATGCCGGATACAGCCAATGAAAATTGACGATATCGATTCCTTCCTTTTCGACTATCCGCAGGGTTTCGCGATACATGGCATAGACGTAGAATGGTAAGTTGAAAACTCTCCATGGTTTCCGCTTGACATTCGGCAATATGCCGCCGGTGTAGCCGAGGTTCTCGAATCGTTCCGGCAAGTAACGGAATCTGCAAACGCCGACTCCTTCCCAGTCTTCATGGTCCTGCAGCCCTGGATGATGTGGCACAAGAGCGGTTACTTTCCAGCCGAATCCTGAAAGGCAGCGGCAGAATTCCCATATGAAGGGCGATAGGGGGTCGCCTGGCTTCTGGGGGAAGCTGGTCGAGACGACCAATATCTTTTTACTTTCCATGGAAGGCGAAATTCTCCGGCGCAATCTCGTCGCTTGAGACTTTGAACAGCTCTCCAGGCCCCGGAAAATCCTCAATCCGTGCGGTAGAAGCCACAAAGTCCGCTATCTCGTCGTCTTCCAGTTTCTGTATGAACTTCATCGGTTCGGCAAGATAAATGAAATCACACCTCCTCCTGGCCATCAAAAGCCTCAGGTCATCATAGCGCGTCGGAATCCATATCGACAGCCTGTCGGCGTACCACCAGATGGCGTCAGAGGCGTCGGACACCACCACCTTGTCCTGGCCTACGAATTGCTTCACGCGCCTGTAAGCAGGTATGCTCTCGGCGCACCTTTCGGCTGTCAAGTGCAGCTTCATCTCCTGATAGGGCGCCCGGGTGGGGATAAAGACCACCAGCGTGGCCAGAGCAACGGCAAGACGAGAACCCGGGAATTCTGAAATGATGAAATCCAGTCCAATAAACATTGCGATGGCGAAGAAAACTTGCAGCGGCAGAAGATGGCGGTCGTGATGGCCGTCGAGTGACGACAATGCTATGATTAGAACTGCGGAGGCGAAGCCAAAAAGAACCAGCTTCCTTTTTGCGCTTTCCAATCTTCCAACACGCAGAAGCGCAAAGAAAAATGGCACAGTCCCCAGGAAATTGAAGCGGGTAGGAAACGCCTGGCTGAAAAACAGCACGCCGCCTATGATCTTCTTGGCCATGTCGAATGGGTAATGGATCACGGTCGATAAAAGCCCGATCGGCACAAATGAGCGATAGGTATAATAATACTCTCCAAACTTTCCCATCCCCTTGGTGAACTCGCCGTAAGATTGCAGCGTGAACAACGGGTTTCCCAGGACGATCCAGTTTCTCACGAGCCAGGGCGAGATTGTCAGCGCCGCAAAAGCAACCCAGGTCAGCCTCCAATGTCTCTCGACAAGAAGCACTGCCAGAGGCACCCCCACGATCGCAATCTGGTATCTGGTTAATACGGCGAAGCTGAAAAGAATGGCCGATACCGCCACCGATCCGAATCGCTGTCTGTTGACGAGAATCAGAACCGAGAAAGTCAATAGGGCGCCCGTAAGAGTCTCCGGCGTCCCCTCGAGAGCGGAATACATCACCACCTGTCCCAGTCCGATGAAGCCGGCCGTCAGAAGCCCGCCGGTCGGCCCCAGGACGGCCCTTCCCAAGAAATAACCTGAAAGAGTCAAGAGCCATATGGCGAAGATTCCGGCCATGATCGCCGCCGTGTCGTCAGCGCCCAGGAAAACGAACAAGAGAGCGAGAAACACGGGATACCCTGGGGCCCAGATATTATCCGGCTGGGGGATGTCCCATTTGAATGCCAGGGCCAACGGATATACATGACCGACGCTGAACCCTTTCCCTGTCGTGATGTTCCTGGCCAGGGCGGCGTAATCATTGCCATCGCCGACCCCCTCGTACCCTCCGAAAAGCAGCCCGCAATAAACTGCCGGGACGGCCAATATAAGCAGAATTATCCCTATATGCAGGGCCGTCTTCATCTCTTTCGATAACCCCTGGCGAGATGACCATAAAACAGCAGATCATACATGGTGTCATTGAAAAGGACCCCTCGCCTGATTTGGGCCAGCGATCTCAAAAGAGCCAGGGATAGCGTCGATCTGAGAGGATATAGTAATGCCGAGAGAATCGTTCTATGCAAGCGTCGATTATGAGACTGCAATCCCAGGAGCCATCCCCTGTCGAAAATATCCTCATTCGGAAACTTCTTCAAGAGCAATGGATATCCGAAACGCCCGAAGCTCTCGTATTCCTTGAGAATATCGTCAAGCGATTTGGCTTGAAGGTGGTAGCAAAACGCTTCTGGAACATTGAATATTCGAAAATGATTTTTCTCCAGGCGAAGTCCAAATTCCGTATCCTCGCCGCCCCAGCCTTCAAACGACACATCAAATCCCTGAAGGCGGTTAAGCGTCTCGCGCCGGATGGAAAAATTGGCGCTGGTAAAGTATTTCCCGGGAAGCCATAGACCGCTTTTCATGGCCAAGCAGCCGCGGCTCTCGAAGTATCTGTCCCATTTCGATGCTGCCCGGCCCGGAGGAAACCTCCATGACCCCACAAGAACGCCGTCAGGGAACTCCCCCCAGGCTCTTACATAGGCGTCAATGAATCCTTCGCCAGGCACCAAGTCGCCATCGATGAATATCACCCATTCGCCGGCCGCCTTCTCCAGGCCGCGATTGCGATTATGGGGTCGTCCCTTGTTGACTCCGGAAGATAAATACTTCAGGAATATCGGGTATCGCAGCTTGCGGATAAACTCTCCGGTTCCGTCGACTGATCCATCATCGGCCACGATAACTTCGAACGCCTTAGGATTCTTGATCTGTCTTCTCAAGACATCGAGCGCCTGCCGCAGCGTTTCCCGCTGGTTATAGACACTGATTACAATCGAGTAGCGGATCATCCGGCGTTCTCGAGTAGGTTAGGAGCCGGACCTTTGACGGCCCGGCGATACACTTCCGCCAATTTCAGAGACTCATTTTCCCAGTTATTCCTGGAGGCTGATTCGCGGCAGTGGCCTTTTGCCTTCTGGTAGGTGTCAGCGTCAAAAAGAAAATCTCGAATCTGACGTGCCATTTCTTCGGCCCTTTCCGGCCGCACTACAATTCCCGTCTTCTCGCCGCTAACGAATTTTGCCAGTTCGGGCAGGGGTGTGACGATTTGCGGCAGGCCGACAACAAGATACTGAAAAATCTTTTGCGGCAGCGCCAGACGATTATTCAGGGCCACGTCTTCCATCAGAAGAAGGCCGGCGTCAGCCCCCGCTGTATAGCCGGGGAGTAGGTCGGGAGCGACCTTCGCCAGAAATCGAACCTTGTGACCAACATTCCGCCTCTCCACCAGCGCTCTCATGTCCTTTTCGAGAGGTCCACCGCCGATTAGTATCAGTGCAGTTCTCTCGAGATAAGGCATTAGTTCCACGACGGTATTCAATCCCTGTCCTCGCCGCAAAACACCTTGATACAGGAGCAACTTCCAATCCCCGGGAAGTTTGAGCAGCGAACGTAGATCGACCGGCTTCAATTCCTCGGGAAGCGGCGAGGCATTGCGAATTACGACCGGCCTTTCGATCTCATATCGTCTGCAAAGCTCGTCGGCGATCGACTCATTTATGGTTAAGACGGCCGCGGCTCGTCCGATCAATCTCTTTTCGACTGCGCCCCAGACCCCTCTGGCCGCCGTCCTGCCTCTGAGCGCTTCCAGCTCGGTATAAAGCTCCCGCGCCTCATATATGATGACCGCTTTCCGTCCTCCAGCCAAGACCGCCGCCGGCAACGTATCGAGGTCCACTGCATGGCAAACATCTGGACGGAGCCTCCGAGCGACGGCTGCGGCGAGCAAATTGTACTGCACGAAACGGAATTTCCGTGTCGGGCCGCGCCATTGCGGTATCCGATGGATGCGGCAGCCGTGAAACTTATCGGAGGCGCCGCCAGTGGTAGCTATAATCTCAACGCGATGCCCCATATCGGCCAGCTTCTCGACCTCGAGCCTTGCCCGCGAGTCATTATCGAAATCATTCAAAATGAAATAAGCTACCTTCAAAGCTGCCGCCAAAAGCGTTCTCTCAATCTCGCCGTAAATTCACCCAGGCCGATGAAACAGGCCTCCAATGCCATCGCCCGCTCGACCAATTTGAAGTACAGGCCGGCCCATCCCGGATAGTCACGATTATAAAACGTTCGTTGGTGCCAGTCCATGACAATCAGGCTGCCGGAGTTTTGGGCCGCATCTATCACTTCCAGACCCCGGTCGGCCACCTCGGCCGAATCGGCTCGGCCGTCGCCTATGAGGCCGCAATCCATGATGGAGATGGGATATTCCACAATATCTATAGCCTCGTCTCGTCCAATATCGAAAGGGATAAAAGGAAGGTCCATGCCGTTGTAAAACCCAATCCTGTCATCGAACCCCAGCGATGATGAATATCTCAAACCGGAGTCGGACGCGGCCCTCCAATACTCCGGAAAAGACGCCGAAAGGTAATGCGGCCTGAGCCCATCGATAGGCATACTCGAAGAATTCTCCAGATCCGATTTCGCCTCGGCGATCCCATCTCCCGCGAAACATCCTATGCTCGTGTGAAGTGCTATATCAAAGCCGCTTTTCCTGATTTCGCCAAACGCCCTTTCAAGCATGTTTAATTTATACACAGGATCGAATCTGTGCCTGCGCTTGCCGCAGAAAACAAAGAATGTCGACTCTAACCCCCTTTCTTTCTCCAGCCTCATCCATTGTTCGAAATCGTCATATGGATTGCGAGCCAAGCCCAATGTCGAGCGAATAGAGTCCAAAAGCCCGCCCCAGCCTCCCGGCAAACGCCTGTTTATCAGCAATCTTGCGCCGCCGGGTATTGACCTTCTGAGGATATCCACGTCATGCGTGAGGGCGACGCCGAACTCGTGGCCGTCCGGCCAGAGCGAAATCGCTCTCCGACCACCCGGGATGAGGCCCGATTCGGCCATTAGCTCCACAAGGTCGCGGACTGCCCGGCTCAGAAGCCGCTCTGGCGTGTCGGGAGAATGGGGGATTGGAAAATGAGGACCTCTCTTCGCGGACAGCGAAAGCCGTCCCGCGATAAGGTCGATAGGATTGTAACCCACAGTTTTTCCACGAGGACCAGGTCCTGTCTTTGGCGCGGCCGGAGCATCGTCTGCCGTGATGATGATTCTCGCAGACAGGGGAGGCTGGTCATTATCATTTCCATAGATGTCGGGTTCGGAATCGTCCGCAACAAAACTGAGCCCGGTGACGGCGGAAAGATATCTGAA
>Ga0315289_10003675_pt1 | contig 23128 bp, 16 predicted proteins | sample YL17G11_40_MG_FD_203452 | JGI IMG/M metagenome (GOLD analysis project Ga0315289, IMG submission 203452) | Sediment microbial communities from Yellowstone Lake, YNP, Wyoming, USA - YL17G11_40 | ecosystem: Environmental > Aquatic > Freshwater > Lake > Sediment | place: USA: Wyoming | collected... | reverse complement strand
CAGGCAGTAAGGAGCATATTCTCCAGGTCATTGACCTGTACGAACGCGACTACACCAACTTGAGAACGTATTCCGACAGGTATCCCACTCCCGACGCGTTACGGGCCATTACGAAACAGGGCGTCTTCGAGGGCGCTGGGTATGAGGGATTCGGGGCGCCAACGGAAGGCTCCGACTGGATCGTCCGGTGCGCACGGCGTGACGATCCGCGGCCGCTGTGGGTCCTGGTGTGGGGCGGGATCGACGATCTCGCCCAGGCGTTGCGTGATGCGCCCGACATCGCGGCGAAACTCCGCGTCTACTTCATCGGCGGGCCGAACAAGAAGTGGAGCGTCGATGCGTATCAGTACATTGTGACCCACCATCCGCGGCTCTGGATCATCGAGGCCAATGCCACCTATCGCGGCTGGTTCGTCGGCGGCAACCAAGAGGGCGAATGGGGCAACAAGGCGTTCGTCGCCACGCAGGTCGCGGGGCACGGCAGCTTGGGCGATTTCTTCGCGGGGCAACTCGGCGGGGCCTTGAAGATGGGGGACTCGCCCTCCGTCGGCTACCTGCTGCACGGGACGCCTGAAGATCCGTCGCAACCAAGCTGGGGCGGGCGCTTCGTCCGGGCCTGGGAGCGGCCGCACGTGGTGGTTCAGAAGATCATCGGCACGGAAGACCGGATGGAGCAGTTTGGTGTGTTCGAACTGGCCCTGCCGCTCGGCGAGCAAAGGCCGGAACGACCGGAAGCACGCTTGCTGATCGAGAACCAGTCGTCCATCGGGTCTGTGGACGCAAACGGTGTGATGCGGCTGCGGTTCTCGCCGAAGGATGCGAAGACCTATAGCTACACGATTCGCAGCAACGTGCCGGCGCTCGATGGCAAAGCCGGCGTGCTGACATCCTTGCGGCCGGCGCCCGACGCCGCACAGCAACCCTCACTGCGGCTGCCGAATTGGTGGACGGACGACCCCGCACCCCAGGTCGCCGAGGGGTCGCATATCGGCGCTCGGACGGTAAGCCGGTGGCGCGTAGACTTTCTGCGTGGTTTCGCCGCCCGCCTGGACCGCTGCAAGTCGCCCCGGGGAGCCGGCGTAAGACCCCCAATTAAGCGTTAGCAGAAACTTGGCAGCCCCTGTCTTTTCTTGAGCCACAGATTTCGCAGATTTGGGCGGCAGAATTTGGAATAAGCCGAAACTCAAAGGATCGAAACGCTGGCGCCGGCCCCGGTCCCGTTTCGAATTTGGGACTTTGGTCATTCGTGCTTGTTTCGGATTTGCCTCTAAAGCCACCGGCGGACTCGGGCCTTGTACTGAATGTACTCCTGGCCGAATTTTTCTTCCAGGTGGCGTTCTTCCCGGGGAATGGCCCACCGGTCCATGATGAACACCGGCACGATGGTCAGCAGCAGGACCCAGCCGTTGTTCAGAAGCAGTCCAATCCCGACGTACCAGAGCGTCAGCGCCACGTACGCGGGATTGCGGGAGAACCGGTACGGCCCCTCGGTGATCAGGGCCGACGCCGGCTTGTGCGGGTCGAACGCCGTCCCCGCCCGGCGAAACCGCGAAAGCACCGGCGGCATGATCGCCGTGCCCAGAACGATCACGAGTATGCCCATGGCGACTCCCCACCCGCCGGGCAAAGGGCGGATCGGCCACAGGAAATTCAGTCCGACCCCGGCCAGCAGCGCCAGCAGGTACACCACCGGCGGATGAACAGACAACCCAGGTCCCGCAGGCGTTTTGCGGCTCATAATCCTCTCTTGGTCAGGGTGATGAAGGCAGAAAGTCCTGATAGTCCGGCCGCAGCTCTTCCAGACTTGACCGCGGCACGCCGCGAGGGACGGGCGGCACGTCGCCCTGTCTACTGCTTCTGGCTGTTCTGCACGATCTGGTGGAGGCGCTGGCCGTCGATGTCGGTCTTGACCTGCAACCAGATCGGAAAATGGTCCGAAAGCTGGTAGCTGAATTGCTGCTCCGTGTAGGTCTTGTCGGGGAACAGCTCCTTGATCTTGGCCTTACTGCCGAAGAAGTCGAGGGCGCCGCCGTAGTTGCTGAAGCGTGCCTTCATCGTCGGCAGGTGCAGAATCTGGTCGTAGCGGGCGGTCTGGTCGAGGTTGGACCCGCGCACCACCCGCTGGCCCACCTTGAGCTCCACGAGGACCTCCGGGATTTGCAGCCCGCGGCTGGTGAGGGCGTTGAACAGGGGATCGCCGATCTTGGGTGTATTGAAATCGCCCATCACGATCAGGTCGTGGTCCTCGACAAACTTGTCCTTGAAGCGGGTGTCCACCCAGTCGGCCAGCATCTGCAGCTCCGCCTGCCGGGCGTCGACGCTCTTGCCCCAGCGGGCGTGCATGGCGATGGCGATGAAATCGAAGTTGCCCGCCCGGAAGGAACACATATAGGGAGCGCGCCAGAACGACTGCGCGGGCAGGTATTCCTCTTCCGTCTTCGTGCGTCGTGCATCCACCTCGGCCGCCAAGCCGTTGAAGATGACGGCCCGATTGTCGTACAGGAACGCCGCACGTTCGCTGTTGCCGCCGGGATCGTCCATCCAGTCGGAATAGACGATGTCCCAGCTTGACCCCAGGTAGGTCCGGACACGGCCCAGGTCCGTGAGGTCGTCCCGCAGTTCGAGGAGGGCGACCAGGTCGAACTGGCCGAGGATCTCCGCGATGTAGTGAATGGCGGCGTCGGTGCGATGCTTCTTGCCGAACTCGCGGATGTTCCAGATGGCGACGTTGATGGTCTCGTCGAGTTGGGACGACGGAATCTGGCTCTCCGCGATGCGTTTCCGCAAGGCGAGGAGGCCTTGTGCGATTTCCGGCGTGACATCTCCGTGGTGCATGGTCTTCTCCTTTCTCCGGGGCGTGGACACCCCGTCCTTGGGCCCTGTCGGGCCGACGGTGATTGTCTGGACTTATCAAGCCTCAAACCGTTTCGTGCCAGCTTCATCCGGGGTGCTTCTCTGGAGACTACTGTGCCGACACCGGCCGGGCAAAGCAAGAGAAAAAAGACCGCCACGCCGCTTTTCCAAGGGAATTCCCTATCCACATTCCCTCGGCCAACAGAAAAGGAGGAGATCGAGCACCAGAAATTCGGCCGGGCCGGCTTCGAGGGCGTCGTGGCAAAGGTCGCCGAATTGGAGAAGAGCCTCGGCATTTACGACTTGGCGTCGTTCACGCCGGCACCGTCCCAGATCGCCAAGTAATCGCCGGGACGCCGTACTCAGCCAATGAACAGATTCACGTTCGCCGAGCCGGCGCGATCCAGGTACATGGCGACACCGCCCTCTTCGACGCCGTCGAGGAGCTCTTCCCGTTTGATGCCCATCAGGTCCATGGTCATCGTGCAGGCGACCAGGCGCACGCCGCTCTGCTGCGCGGCCGCGATGAGCTCGGGCAGGGAAAGGACGTTCTTCTTTCTCATGATGCCCTTGATCATCGCCGTGCCCACGCCGGCCATGTTCATCTGGGACAGGCTCGTCTTGCCCGCCCCGCGCGGCATCATCCAGCCGAACATCCGCTCGATGAAGGTCTTGCGGACCGGCACGGCCTGCGCCCGGCGCAGCAGGTTCAGGCCCCAGAAGGTGAAGAACATCGTCACGTCGCTGCCCATGGCGGCAGCCCCATTGGCGATGATGAACGCGGCCATCGCCTTGTCGAAAGCGTCGCTGAAGACGACAAGAGTTTTGTCGGTGGAAGTCGCCGCCGGCGCGGACGTCGGGGCGGCCTGGCCTTTCTCCACCACGGCGGTGAGTACTCCCTTGTTGAGCTGCTTGTCGCGCAGCCGGCTGCCGGTGGTATGACACCAGCCGTCCAGGTCGCCGGCGAAGGCGGGATCGGACACGGAGATGCGCACGGCCTGGCCGGGCTGAATCTGATCCATGGCTTGTTTGAGCTGCATGATAGGCCCGGGACATTGCAGGCCGCAGGCGTCGATTTCCTTGACCACTTGGACGGGACCGTTCGTAGTGACGCCGTGAGGCGTTTCTTCAGATGCCCTCACGGGCACACTACCAACGTGCCCTGTGTCCTCCTTGACCTCGCGCAGGATCTTGGGGCTTCCCGACATCAGCCCCATGACCTGGCCGTAAGTCTTGTATCCGCCGGTGAGGTTGCGGCAGGCCACGCCGTTCTGGGAGAGGATGCGGCAGGCCAGATAGCCCCGCAGGCCCACCTGGCAAAAGGCCAGGACTTCCTTGTCCTTGGGCAACTCGCCCAGCCGGCCGCGCAGCTCGTCGAGCGGAATATGAACCGAGCCGGGGATGGTGCCCTGCTGGACCTCCGGCGCGGTGCGCACGTCCAGGAGCATCTGGTTGGGACCGGGGTTGACCATGTCCGGCACGTGACAGATCCGGACCTCTTTGCGCAGCGTGTTGGCGGCCACAAAGCCCGCATAGTTGACCGGGTCCTTGGCGGAGCCAAACGGTGGAGCATAGGCCAGTTCGAGATTCTCCAGGTCGTAGACGGTCATGCCGGCCCGGATGGCCACGGCCAGGACATCGATCCGCTTGTCCACACCGGCGGCCCCGACACACTGAGCGCCCAGCACCTTGCCGTTCTGGGGATCGAAGAGGAGCTTGAGACTGATCTGCGTCGCTCCCGGATAGTAGCCGGCGTGGCTGGCCGGGTGCACGTAGACCTTCTCGTAGACCAGACCCGCCCGCTTGAGGGCCTTCTCGCTGAGCCCGGTCATGCCCACGGCCAAGTCGAAGACTTTGCAGATGGCGGTGCCCTGGGTTCGCTCGTAAACCGCGTCGCCGCCCAAGGCATTGATCGCGGCGATTCGGCCCTGCCGATTGGCGGGACCGGCCAAAGGAATGACAGCGGGAAAGCCGCCGACCAAGTCCTGAACTTCCACGGCGTCGCCGACCGCATAAATATCAGGGTCCGAGGTCCGCATGTGATCGTCCACGACGATGCCTTTGCGCTGACCGATAGTCAGGCCGGCTTCCGTCGCGAGCTTGGCCTCCGGCCGAACTCCTATCGCGAGAATCACCAAGCCGCAGGGAATGACCCGGCCCGTAGGGGCAGGCCCCTGTGCCTGCCCTGGGCGACCACGGGGGGTCGCCCCTACGTGCACCTCCAACTGGCCCTCCCGCTCCTGAATCGCCGTGACGCTGCTACTGAGACACAGGTCCACGCCTTGCTGGCGCAAATGCTCATGCAGGGGTGTGGCCATCTCCGGATCGATCGGACCCATCACCTGGGATTCGAGCTCCACCAGCGATACAGCCAGCCCCCGGTGCGTTAGAACCTCCGTCATCTCCAAACCGATATACCCGCCCCCAACCACGACGGCGGCCATCGCAGGGGCAGGCCCCTGTGCCTGCCCTGGGCGACCACGGGGGGTCGCCCCTACACCCCCGTCTACGACCGCCTTGATCGCGTCCATGTCCGCCAGACTGCGGAGCGTGAAGACCCGTTTGTGATCGGCGCCGGGGATCGGTGGCCGGACCGGCTCCGCGCCGGGGCTCAGGATCAGTACATCATAGGGCTGTTCATATTGCCTGTCCTTGGCCTTGTCGTGAACCACCACGGTCTTCTGGGGCCGATTGATGCGAAGGACCTCGCTGTGCGTGCGAACATCCACGGCGAACCGCTGGCGCATCGCCTGGGGGCTTTGGACCAGGAGCCGGGCCCGGTCCGGGATGATGCCGCCGACGTGGTAAGGAAGGCCACAGTTGGCAAAGGAGATATCGTTGCCGCGCTCCAGGAGAACGATCTCGGCGTCTTCACTCATACGTCTGGCCTTGGCCGCCGCCGACGCCCCGCCGGCCACCCCGCCCACAATCACAATGCGCTTACGTTGCCCCATATTGATTCCTCATTTGTTTCGGGACTTGTCAGAACTTCCTGCTGCCCCCAACCCTCAGGCAATATGTTTATTCATACCGGGCGTCCCTCATTTCAGTTCGTTCGCACCAGATTCCCATGCGCCCTGCGGGAACGGGTCAACACTCCCATTTTGCGGCCCTGGGCCGAAGTTGGCAACGGCATTGCGCAAATATCACGCTCGTCTCACCCGCAACGGCCCGGAGGGTGTGCGCAAAACCGGGGCAATCACGATCTATTGATCTCATGGGTGGCAACCTCAAGGCCGAAGGCCTTGGGGATGGTCGGGCTCAGATTGCGAATAGGTCTCCGTTCATGGGGCAGGCCATCCCCAAGCTGCGCTTGAGGCTGCCACCCTCAGTTGCGAGATCCTCAAGCGGAATCGGGATCGGAGACTCTCAGCGATCCGACCACCCGCTCGACCGATTCACCGCGCTGTCTCTTGGACGAACGGCGAGAGCTCGCGGAGGCGGTGAATGATCTCGGGCATCTTCTCGATGGTGAAGTCCACTTCGTCCTCCGTGTTGTAGCGGCTCAGGCTGAAACGGATCGAGCCGTGGGCGGCCGTGAAGGGGACGCCCATCGCGCGCAGCACGTGCGACGGCTCCAGCGAGCCGGAGGTGCAGGCGGAGCCGCTGCTGGCGCAGATGCCGTGACGGTCGAGCAGCAGCAGGATCGCCTCGCCTTCGACGTACTCGAAGCTGATGTTGGCCGTGTTCGGCAGGCGGTGGTCGGGGTCGCCGTTGACGCGGCTGTCCGGGCAGGTCTCCAGGAGGGCCTTTTCGAGCTTGTCCCGCAGACGCTTCACGCGCGTGTTCTCATCGGCCATGCTCTGGGCGGCCAACTCGCACGCCTTGCCCAATCCGACAATGCCGGGGACGTTCTCGGTCCCGGCGCGCCGGCCGCTCTCCTGGTGGCCGCCGAGCAGGAAGGGAGCGAGGCGCGTGCCCTTCTTGACGTAGAGGACGCCGACGCCCTTGGGAGCGTGCAGCTTGTGGCCGGACAGGCTCACGAGGTTGATGGGGCTTTGGGCGAGGTTCAGCGGGATCTTGCCGACCACCTGCACGGCGTCGGTATGAAAGATAATCCCGCGTTTGGTCACCATCTCGGCGATCTGCTCGATAGGGAAAATCACGCCGGTCTCATTGTTGGCGTACATGATGGTGACCAAAGCCGTGTCGTTGTCGAGCTGATGCTCCAGCTCATCGAGATCGAGCCGGCCCAGCTTGTCCACACCCAGCTCGACCACGGTGAAACCGTGGCTCTCCAGGTCGCGGCAGACGGCCAGGACCGCCGGATGCTCCACACGCGTGGTGATGACCTTGCGTTTCTGAGGCAGTGCGGCCAAAGCCCCGTGGATCGCGGTGCTGTCGCTCTCCGTGCCGCAACTGGTGAAGATGATCTCGCTGGGATCGCAGCCCAGGAGCCGGGCCACGCGCTCGCGGGCCTCGCGGATCCGGATTCCCACCTGGCCTCCAAACGTGTGCATGCTGGACGGGTTGCCGTAGAGGCGGCGAAAGTAGGGCTGCATCTCCTCAAAGACCTCGTCCGCCACCTGTGTCGTCGCATTATTATCGAAATAGATCGTCTTCATTGCTTACCCTCTGTGTTGAACCTGGCAAGGATCGTGGAGTAGTTGCGGTTGCGCGGCTCGTTTCGGTTACGTCGAGCGTCGCGCGGCGCAAGCTTCGTTCGACGCAACCGCCCGACTCTTCACGATCCGAACCAAGCTCACGCCTTGTGGTCATGCGCGTCACCCGCGGCCTCCGCGGCCTCCTCGACATACAGGTCCGGCGCGACGAATTCGTGGAGCTTGGCCTCCACCACGTCCTTCATCGTAAAGTCGCTCACCTTGCACTGGGCGCACATGCCGCGAAAGGCGATGATCACCTTGTTGCCGTCGACGTCGATCAGCTCGATATTGCCGCCGTGGGCCCGCAGGGCCGGCCGGATCTGCTCGTTGATCGTCTGCTGAATGAGCTGAATCTTCTGAATGGTGGTCAGCTTGCCGCCCTTGCGCGGCGGGGGCAGCCTCTGCTCCTTCACCCGCTCGCCCTGGACCCGCTCGATGATCTTCTCGATCTCGCCGTGGCAGCCGCCGCAGCCGCCGCCGGCCTTGCAGTAATTCGTCACCTGCTCGACGGTCGTCAGATCGTTTTCGCGGACGACTCGCTCGATCTCCTGGTCCGTGACGCCGAAGCAGGTGCAGACGATGGTGCCTTCGATCTCGTGTTTGCCCTTGCCGCCGGTGCGGTAGTTGTCGATCGCCGCTTCGAGGGCCTCCCGGCCCATGACCGAGCAGTGCATCTTCTGCTCCGGCAGGCCGCCCAAGTACTCGGCGATCTCCTTGTTTGTCACCTTCAGCGCCTCTTCGAGCGTTTTGCCCTTGATCAGCTCCGTCAGAACGGAGGAAGTGGCGATGGCGCTGGCGCAGCCGAAGGTTTTGAACTTGGCCTCGGCGATCCGCCCTTCCTTGTCGAGCTTGAAGGTCAGCCGCAGGGCATCGCCGCAGGCCAGCGAGCCGACCTCGCCGACGCCATCCGCGTCCTCGATCTCGCCCACGTTGCGCGGGTTGAAGAAATGGTCTTTCACTTTGTCCGTGTATTCCCACATAGCGGTTTCCCCAGTCAGTCTCTGGTTTTTCTCCACCTCGTAACCTGGGCATCCTGCCCATGAGTCGCAGGACCATCTTGGCCCTGCCTCGCACCCGTCTCTTGCACGGGCGAGACGCCCATGATACCCACGGGCAGACCGCCCGTGCTACTTAAGAATACGCCGGCGCTCGGTCGGTGGTTTTCCCAAGACGACGCAAACAGGGCCTACGGGACGAATAGGACCCCTAGGACACCCTCAGGAGCCCGCTTTCAGCGCCTGGTCGAAGTCGGCGATAATGTCGTCGATGTGCTCCGTGCCGACCGAGACACGAATATAGTCGGGCGTCACCCCGGCGGCAAGCTGCTCATTTTCGCCCAACTGCTGGTGGGTCGTGCTGGCCGGGTGGATCACCAGCGTCTTGCTGTCGCCGATATTGGCCAGATGGCTCGCCAGCTTCACGCTATTGATGAACTGGATCGCCGCCTCCCGGCCGCCTTTGATGCCCAAGCCCAGAATCGCGCCCTGGCCGTGGGGCAGATACTTCTGCGCCAGATCGTAACTCGGGTGCGATTTCAGGCCGGGATAGTTGACCCAGCTCACCTGGGGCCGGTTTCCGAGCCACTGGGCCAGTTTCAGAGCATTTTCGCAGTGCCTCGGCATCCGCAGGTGGATCGTCTCCAGACCCATCAGGAACAGAAACGCATTGAACGGCGACATGCAACTGCCCATATCGCGCAGGAACTGGGTCCGGGCCTTGATGATATAGGCGAGATTGCCGAAACTCTCGACATATTTGACGCCGTGATAGCTCGGATCGGGCTCGGTCAGCTCCGGGTAGCGGCCGTTGGTCCAGTCGAACCGGCCGGAATCGACAATCGCCCCGCCGATGCTGTTGCCGTGGCCGCCGATGAACTTGGTGCAGCTATGGACGACGATGTCGATGCCGTGCTCGAAGGGCCGAAAGAGGATCGGCGTCGTGACGGTATTGTCGCAGATCACCGGCAGGCCGTGCTGATGCGCCACGGCGGCGATCTTCTCATAGTCCAGAATGTCGTTCTTCGGGTTACCGATCGACTCGATGTAGACCAACCGCGTGTTGCCCTGGATCGCCCGGGCGAAATTCTGCGGGTCTTTCGGATCGACGAACGTCACCTGGATGCCCAGCTTGGCGAAAGTCTGGCTGAAGAGCGTGACCGTGCCGCCATAGAGCGAGTTCGAGGAGACGATGTGGCCCCCGGCGCCGCAGATGTTGAAGATGCTCACGTAGATCGCCGACTGGCCGGAACTGAGGGCCAGCCCGCCGACGCCGCCTTCCAGGGCCGCCAAGCGCTTTTCCAGTACATCGTTCGTCGGGTTCATCAGCCGCGTGTAGATATTGCCGAACTCCTGGAGCGCGAACAGCCGGGCCGCGTGGTCGGTGCTCTTGAATTGATAGCTCGTCGTCTGATAGATCGGCACCGCCCGGCTCAGCGTCTCGGAATCGACCGTCTGCCCGGCGTGCAAAGCCAGTGTCTCCAGATGATGATTCTCTTGCCCCATCCTCAGTTTCCTTATGCTTACGATTCAACGCAGGGCTGCTGCCCTACTGTCATCCCCGCGCAGAGCCTGCCCCCGACCCGATCGGGGGCGGGAATCCAGAAACGCTACGGCTTTCCTGGACCCCCGCCTTCGCGGGGGTGACAGGGGAACCCACACGCCGTTCATCGTGCCAGAGACCCTTGCCTTCACTTGTCATTTCTCCGGCAGGACCTCGACCATCCGTTGCAGCGAACGTTCGGCCTTCCTCCGAATCTCGTCCGGCACTTCGATCTGGAATTGCAGGCCGGCCAACGAGGCCAGGACCTTCTCCAGCGTCGTCTTCTTCATGTTGGGGCAGACGCCCCGGGGACCGGCCGGGAGGAATTCGGCGTCCGGCCGGACCTTCTGCAGCGGATGGATCATGCCGACTTCCGTGGCGATGATGAAGCGCTGCGCCGGGCTGTTCTTGACGAACCGGATCATCTGGCCCGTGCTCAACAGCGCGTCCGCCAGGTCCTTCACCGGCTCGCTGCACTCCGGGTGAGCGATCACGACGGCATCCGGGTACCGCGCCTTGGCTTTCCGGATGTCCTCCTCGGAGATCAGCACGTGCGTCGGGCAGTAGCCGGGCCACAGGATCAGGTCCCGGCCGGTTTGCTTCTCGACGAACTGGCCCAGGTGCTGGTCGGGCACGAAGATGACCGGGCGGTCCTGCGGCAGCGACTGCACCAAGGCGACCGCATTGGCGCTCGTGCAACAATAATCGCTCTCGGCCTTCACTTCCGCCGTGCTGTTGACGTAGCAGACGACGAGCGCCTCCGGGTGCTTTTGCTTGAGGCCGCGTAACTGCTCGGCGGTGATCATGTCCGCCATCGGGCAGCCCGCCCACCGGTCCGGCAGCAGCACCATCTTGCGCGGCGAGAGAATCTTGGCCGTCTCCGCCATGAAGCAGACGCCGCAGAAGACGATCACGTCCGCGTCCGTCTTCGAGGCTTCGACGCTCAGGCCCAGCGAATCGCCGCAAAAGTCGGCCAGGTCCTGGATCTCCGGCAACTGATAGTTGTGCGCGAGGATGACGGCCCGGCGCTGGGCCTTGAGCTCGCGAATCTCGTCCATCAGTCTCTGATCCAAGGTTCTTTCTGGCGAAGCAGGTGGCATGATAACGTGTTTATCCTTCCCGCGCTAATTCGGGGTCGGCTAATTCGGGGGGCTAATTCGGGGTCTGACCCCAAATTACGATTAAGCCGCCTGACGACGAATTTTCTGAGCCTTAATTCGCTGAGCCTTAATTCGGGGTCAGGCCCCGAATTAAGCCGAGCCTCATACGCGCGAGCCCCTCTTCTTCCTGCCGGTCTGGTGCTTGCGGTACACGAGATCGGGATTGGGGCTGGAGACGGTCACGCCGGGCGGCACCGACTCCTTGATCCAGGTGTTGCCGCCGATGACGGCCCCTTTGCCGATCGTCACGTCCCCGAGGATCGTGGCCTCGGCGTAGATCGTCACATCATCTTCAATCGTCGGGTGGCGCTTGCCGCCCTTGATGATCCGGCCGCGCTGGTCCCGCCGGAAGCTCAGCGCCCCCAGGGTCGTGCCCTGGTAGATCTTGACGTTGTTGCCGATGATCGAGGTCTCCCCGATGACGACGCCGGTGCCGTGGTCGATGAAGAAGTTGCTGCCGATCTTCGCCCCCGGGTGGATGTCGATGCCGGTCCGGGCATGGGCGCATTCCGACATGATCCGCGGAATCAGCGGGACCTCGCGAATCCACAGCTCGTGCGCGATGCGGTAGGTGGCAATCGCCGTGATGCAGGGATAGCTCATGACGATCTCTTCGTAGCTCTTGGCGGCGGGGTCGCCCTCGAAGGCCGCCCGCACATCTCCCTTGAGCTGCTCGCGAATCCGCGGCAGTTGGGCCAGCAACTCTTCACTGACCTTCTCGGCCCTGCTCTTGCAGTCGCAATGCCGGCAATTGTTGATCCGGCACTGGTACTGATAGGCGCGATTGACCTGCTCCACGAGGGCCACGTAGATCTGGCTCAGGAGATCGCCCACGATGTACCGGACGTTGGATTTCGTCACCACCTTGTTGCCCGTGTGGCCCGGAAAGAGCACTTCGGAGAACAAGGCGAGCACCTGGACGATCTGCCCGCGCACGGGCAGGTTGGCCGCGTCGATGAAATTGATGCCCGAGTCGCCGTGGTACGTCGCCGTGATCCGGTCGACCAGCTTTTCGAGCGTGCCATTGGTGAAACTTCTCTTTGCCATCTAGAACCTGAAACTGGACTTCGGCAACGACTAACCAGTCCGTGTCTAACCCGAACTCTCGCTGTAGCTGGGTAGCACGCCCAGGCGAAGCTTGAGCGTGTCTTCCCCGGCCACGGAATGCTCCTAAACGAGCACGGTCAAACAAGTTTGGCCGTGCCACCCAATCTGTCGTCTGTCAGGCCCAACACGTATGAGACTGATTTCCTGGTAAAACCATGTACCTGATCACGCCGTTTCCGGCTCGGGCAGATTGCTGAACAATTCGGTGGAGATGTAGCGCTCGCCCGTGTCGCAGATGAACGTCACGATCGTCTTGCCCTCGTTCCCGGGGCGCTGCGACAGTTGCATGGCGGCCCAGACATTGGCCCCGGCGCTGATCCCGGACAGAATGCCCTCCCGCGACGCCAGCCGCCGCGCGGTCTCCAAGGCATCCTCGTTCGAGACCTGGAGGATCTCATTGACCAGATCGACCCGCAGAACGTCGGGAACGAAGCCTGCGCCGATACCCTGGATCTTGTGACGTCCCGGCTTGCCGCCCGACAGGACGGCGGAGTCCTTGGGCTCGACCGCCACGAGCTGGATCGAGGGGTTCTTCTTCCGCAGCCCCTCACCGCAACCGGTGAGCGTGCCGCCGGTGCCGACGGCGGACACCAGGATATCCACCCGGCCGTCCGTATCGGCCCAAATCTCCTCGGCCGTCGTGTCGCGATGCGCCTGGGGATTGGCCGGATTCTTGAATTGCTGGAGCATGACGGCCTTGGGATTCTGGGCCACATACTCCTCGGCTTTCTCGATGGACCCCGCCATGCCGCGTTCCGCAGCCGTCAACACGATGCGGGCCCCGAAGATCTGCAGGAGCTTGCGGCGCTCCAAGCTGGCCGACTCCGGCATGAACAGCACCAGAGGAATGCCCTTGGCGGCACAGAGAAAGGCCAGCCCGATCCCCGTATTGCCGCTGGTGGGTTCCACCAGCACGGTGCCCGGCTTGAGAATCCCTTCGCGCTCGGCCGCCTCAATCATGTACTTGGCAATGCGGTCCTTGACGCTGGCGCAGGGATTCCGGGACTCCAGCTTGACCAGAATTCGGGCTTTGCCCGAACCCAGCTTGTTGAGCCGGACCAACGGGGTACGCCCCACCGTCTCGGCAATGTCCTCGAACACGGCGCCCATAATCGTCTCCCACCCCTTAGATCTGGTATTCCGCGGCGTGTGCCTTGGCCTTGCGAACCATGTCGGCCAACGTCTGGGTGTTCAGGACCCCCTGAATCGCGGCCTCCACCTCCATCCAGAGCTCGCGGGCGACACAGTCCGCTGACCGCTTGCAGCAGTCTTCGTCCGCGGTGCACTCGGTCGTGGTCACCGGTCCTTCCAGGCAACGGAAGACCTCGCTGAGCCGGATTTCCTCCGGCGCCCGGGCCAGGGTGTAACCGCCCTTGGAGCCTCGGACGCTCCGCACGAATCCCGACGAACGCAGTATGCTCATCAACTGCTCCAGATACTTGACCGAGATGTCCTGCCGATCGGCAATTGCCTTCAGTTGCAGGGGCCGCTTGCCCTCGTGCTGGGCCAGCTCGATAATCGCCCGCATGCCATAGCGTGTCCGAGTGGAAAGCTTCATTACTTGAAATCTCCTACTATTCCTACCAGATTACTATAACACTTACAGGACCAACGCCGCAAGAGTTCATTATTCCCCTGTAAGCAGGTGTGCATACTACCTGTGGCGGGGAGACCCGTCAAGGCAGTCTAACCCCCTGGATAGGGGAAATCGCACGGGGCTTTTCAGGCAATCGCCTGAATGTCAACCGATAGGCAGGCCGGTATTTAGTTAGTCTCGTATCGTGTGCTGAGTGTTCGAAAGGCGCCTCGGAACCATGAAGATGGCGAAGGATGCTGCGAACAGAGCCGCCTTCATGATGAAAATGCGGCCCAAAACGGGACTGATGTACCGGAGGGTTCTGGACGAGAACCCGCCTCGGTCGGGCCCTGCCATCACCTGCCGGGACTCCTTGGCCCAAGCCAAGGCCCCGTCCGACCTGGGGATTCCGCAGCCTGCCTTGGACCACCTGATGAGGCTCACGGACGATACGGGGCTCCTGCAACATGCCCGGTTCACTATCCCGAATCGCGCGCACGGTTATTGCACCGACGACAACGCACGAGCTGCGATCGCCGCCGTCAAACACTACACGCAACACCGCGACCCGCACGTCCTCAAGCTCCTGGACACCTACCTAGCCTTCCTGATGTACGCCCAGAACCCCGATGGCACGATCCACAACTTCCTGGACTTCAACCGGCGCTGGTGCGAGAATGAGCCGGCCCACGATGGTTTCGGGCGGACTCTCTGGGCCCTGGGAACGGTCCTGGCGCACCCGCCGGCACCAGAGTATCTGTCCGTCATGAAAGACTGCTTCGACCGGACCACCGGGCACGTGCAGCGTCAATCCCCCCGGGGCCTGGCGTACTGCATCCTGGGCCTATGCGAGTATCTCCGGCAGTTTCCGGGGGTCACCGACATCGAACACCACGTCGAACTGGCCGCCGGGACCCTGATCGGCCGTTACCGGGAGGCCCGCGCCGCCGGCTGGGACTGGTTCGAGGACTTTCTTACCTACGACAATGCGGTTCTGCCGCACGCCCTGTTTGCCGCCGGCTTGACTTTGGGCCGCGGCGAGTTCATCGAGGTCGCGGCCAAGACGACCGAGTTCCTGCTGAAGACCACGCTTAACGGCGAACACTTCAGCTTCATCGGGACCCGCGGCTGGTACGCGCGGGGCAAGATCCGTGCGGCTTTCGACCAGCAGCCGGTCGAGGCTGCGGCCATGGTGATGGCGCTCCGGGCCGCGTACGACGCCACCAAAGAGGCCCGCTTCCTTTGTCTCCAGCGCCTCGCCTTCGACTGGTTTCTGGGCGCCAACGACTTGGGCGCAGCATTGTATGACCTCCGCACCAAGGGCTGCTCGGATGGGCTGATGTCCGGCGGTGTCAACGGCAACCAGGGAGCGGAGAGCATGGTCAGCTTCCTCCTGAGCCTCCTGTCGATCACGGAAAGCCACACGCAGAGCGGCATCGTCGAGAGCCAAGCAGGCGAACCGCGGTAGGATTGCGGATTGCGAATCCGTGCGGATGCAAAGTCCTTCAACAGATCCCACTTATGTCATTGCGAGAAGCGCAGTGACGAAGCAATCTCAACGCCTCGCACGGGAGATTGCTTCGCTTCGCTCGCAATGACATGATCTGCAATCCGAGGTCCGCAATCGATCGCCACCTTCCACTACCCATGCCTGCTGCCCGTCCCTACAATGAGCGTGATGAAGGTCGCCAGTTTCAACGTCAACTCGATCCGGGCCCGGCTACCGGTGGTCGTTCCGTGGCTGCGCGAACACCGGCCCGATGTCCTCGCGATGCAGGAGACGAAGGTCCAGGATCAGAGCTTCCCCGAGGCCGCCTTTACGGAGGCCGACTATTCCTGTGTCTTTCGCGGACAAAAGAGCTACAACGGCGTCGCCTTGGCCGCCGCACGTGAAATCGCAGATATCCAGTTCGGCCTGCCGCAGGAGCCCCGGGATGAGGCCCGCTTGCTGAAGGCCCACATCGGGGACCTGATCCTCGTTAATACGTACATCCCGCAAGGCTACCTGGCCGCCTCCGAGCGGTTCCAGTATAAGCTGGACTGGTTCGCGCGCCTCTTAGATTACTTTCGCACGAATTTCCGGCCCTCGGACCCGCTGGTTTGGGTCGGCGACCTGAACGTCGCCCCGCTGCCGAACGACGTGTACGACCCGGCGGCGCTGCTCGGCCATGTCTGCTATCACCCCGCCGTGCGCGAGGCGCTGGCGGAAATCGTGCGCTGGGGATTCACAGACGTCTTTCGGATGCACTGCCAGGAGGCAGGTCAATATACCTTTTGGGACTACCGCATGAGGGGCTCCTTCCGGCGGAATCGCGGCTGGCGCCTGGATCACATCCTGGCCACGAAGCCCTTGGCCGAGAAATGCACCGCCTGCTACATCGACATCGAGCCCCGTCTCGCCCCCCACCCCAGCGACCACACCCCCATCATCGCCGAATTCGACTGGTGACAGGAGTTAGCAGGCCGTCATTTGATGTTGACGGAGTCGGTGCCGGCGAAGTAGGTGCCGTCTTTGAGCCGGCCGACGACGGTCACCTGGAGCGGGCCGTTGTTGGGTACCACGGCCATCAGGTCCGCCCGGTTGAAGCGGGCCATAACGATAACTTGGCCGTGGAACCACGGGAACACGGATTGCGCCGCCGCCTTGATGTCGCCCGGCAGCAGCAGGAGCGGCTGTGTCGTGTCGAACTCGGTGATACGCCTGCCCTTCGGCAGAACGGTTAAGGCCTGAATCGGGAGGCTGGCCCGCCGCATCAATTGCTCGGGAGACACCAGGGCCTTCGTGGCCACGGGCCGAACGACACGGGCGAGCACCTCGTCCGGCGCCGAGTCCAGCGTCCCGTCGTTCACGATCAGCTCGAAGGCATACTCGCCGAGCGGCAAGTCCATTGTGAACTGCCTCTCCGCGGACACGAGCCGCCCATCGCGATACCAGGCATAGCTCAACGGCCGCTCTTCCGGATCCGAAGAGCGGCGCGCGTCCAACGCCACCGTGCCTTTATCCCCCGTCAGCACGAAGCCGGCCACATCCGGACCGGCGTCGGCTGTCGGCGGATCGTTCTTCAATTCATAAGCCCCCATATCGACACGTAAGCCGGAAAAACGGGCGAGGCCGGCGAAATCCATCTGCGCGGCATCCGCCACGGCACAAGGGTCTCCGGCATCGACACAGGGCGACTCCCACGCCAGACGATAATCGCCGTCGGACCACGTGTCGTCCCCAGGGTTGTTCGTCTGGCCCGGCTCCCAGCGACCCGCCGCCAGGAAGCCCGGCTCGACATTGATGTTCCCTTGACCGGCCCAGCCTCCGTACACGTCGCTGTAGGCGACTTGAACGGTGGACCCATCCGTGTTCGAGATGCCGCCGGGGTCCCACAGGATGCTGTTGGCCACGGAGACCTCGCTCTTTCCCGTCTGGTCCACGGAATCGCAGGCGATGCCGGCTCCCGCCGCCGCCATATTGCCGAGGAACGTGCAGTGGTTCAGAGCGGCCGTGGACCGGGAGCAGTAGAGCCCCCCTCCGCGCCCGGAGCCTGATGCGGCCGCGACGTTGCCGCTGACGATGGAGTTCGACATGAGCAGACTGCCATTGGCGTAGCAGGAGAGGCCGCCGCCATACAAGAACGTGGCGTTGCCACTGACCAGGCAGCGCTCCAGGTGGACCCCGCCGTCCCAATTGACGAACGCGCCACCGCCCAGGCCGCCGCTCCAATTGTCGGCGATGACACAATCGGTCAGGGCCGGAGCGCACTGGCCGCGAACATAGAGGCCGCCGCCGTAGTCGGCCGCGGCATTGCCGACGATCAGGCAATGGCGAATGACGGGACTGGCCGTCTGGATATGGAGACCCCCGCCGTAGGAGGAACTGCCGGTCCGCTGCCCGGCAAAGGCGTTGCCGCCGGTAATGGTGAAGCCATCCAGCACCGCGCTGGAATCGGTCCCCACCATCATCACCACGTGCAAGCTGTTGTCGGCTCGGGACGGATGACCGGCCAAGCCTCGGGGGCCAAGGCCCGGATCGTCGTTGCCGAGCAGGTCACCGCTCAGGACACTCTCATACTTGGCTACATCGCGTTCATCGGGATGGGCCGCTCTCAGTCCGGCGTAGCCCCCTTTCAAGACGACGCCGCTCTTGAGAACAAAGGCCGCGGCAACGTCCCCCTTCCGCAGGCCGGTCCCCTGGTCCGGCCGGTAGACGCCTTGGGCCACGCGAATCTCGCTGCCCGGTCCCGCGATGACCAGAACATCCTGGAGAAAGGCAAACGCGTTGGTCCAGCTCGAGCCATCGTGGGCGCCGGTCGCACGGGCGTCCACGTAGTACGTGGCCCCGGTACTGATGGCCTGTCCTCGAACCTCGAACGGCAGAGTGAAGGCGACGCCGGGTTGCGTGCAGAAGAACTGCCACTGCCCTTGCTCCAAAGGACCGAAGGAGCCCCGTAAGCCGCAGACGAACTGTGTGGCATCCGCCCGGCCGCCGGCCGGGGGCTCGAACCGAAGCTGAATCTTGCGGCCGAGGACATCGATTTGGAGCACCGGCTTGCCACCCAGGGACTGTTCGGCAACGTACTGATTCGTGTACAGACGTGTCGGGCCGGAAAACCGGATCAAGTCGGTGTCATTCGGCTCGCTCGGTTGCACCGACCACTGGGGCGGACTCGACGGGCCTGCGATCCAGGAGACCTCCTCGGCACGGGCGGCACAGGCAAGGACAGCCGTGAGAAGGATGAGCACCGGCGGCACACTGATCTTGTGATGACGCATTTTGACACATCTCCTTAACTCTCCCATCGACCTGCCAACGGTGCAACTTGATGCGGGGCGCAGCCGGGCGAACGGAAGGAGCCGGAGCACGAAACGTGGACCTGAGGTGGCGGCGCAGGACCGAGAAGAAAGGGATTGGCTGCCTCACAAGGCTTCAGAACGTGCGGCGGGCCGGCCACGCCCGCGGCAGGAAGAAGCGAGGGCGCGACGGCTTTCCGCACCCCGCCACGGTTATCGGGCCTGCATGCGCGGCCCTGCCGGCCGCGATAATCTCATCGAGCCACGCTTTGATCTCGCGGCCGGCCGGCGGCTTCACCACAGGCAGCGCCGGCCGCCGCAGGGCCGTCTTGAGCACCATAGATCTCGCGGGCCCAGTGCTGGAAGAGAGAGGGATCGTCGGGACTCAAGCCGCGCTCGCGGCAGAAATCCTCATAGAGGGTGAGCACGTCGCTGATGTGACTGGAACCCTTCAGCCGTTTCCACGGTCCCGGCGGCACGTACGCCTGCCATTTGGCCCGGTCGTACGGCTGATGGCCGAGCAGCCAGGCGGCCAACGCCGCGGCGGTGCCCGCGCGATCTACGCCATGATAGCAGTGCAGCAGCATGGGCTGCCTGGCGGTCTGGAGCACGTCGAGCAACTGCGCCAGCTTGCGGCCGGGCAGCAGCTTGTATGCGTTGAGCTCCACACAGACCGCGTCCACCCCCATCGACTCGGCCAGCGCTCTCTCCTGGGCCGCCCCGGGAGCAGTCGGGCCGCGCAGATTCACGACGGTTTTCAGCCCGTAGCGGTCGATCCAGGCGCGCAACTGTTTGGGGGTCGGCTGGCCGGAACGATAGACGCGTTGCGGCACGACTTCGTGGAAGTTGCCACGTGCGATCATCGCCCCGTAGGAGCCGCCCACAACGGCGATGGTAACGAGGATCAGAAAGCCCAGTTCGGCCCTGTCCGTTGCCGTACGCCGGGTCGTCACAGGCCGCCGTCGCGCCGGGGCGAGATTCGTGCTTTCCTTTGGCTGCCCGGTCCCAAAGGGCATGGGTCAGACTCCTTCGTTCTGCAATGGATGGTCGGCGGTTCGCACCCGATCCAACTTCTCAACGACGCCGCTTTGCAGTAACATACCGGCTACGAATCGACAGAACAATCGGAAACTTGCTCAAGAATGGGGAACATGACACACGACACGGATGATCGTGGCAGCCTGTCTGCCGGCGTCGAGCCCATAGCACGAAACCACCTGCTGCTCGTGCTCGGCTTCTTTGTTCTCTTGACCGCGGTGCGGCTCGCCATCCTCGCCTCCGGCGTCCCGGAGCTCAGCGGCGATGAGGCGCACTACTGGGAATGGTCGCGCCGGCTCGACTGGTGCTACTACTCCAAGCCGCCCGGCGTGGCCGTCCTGGTCCGCGCGGGCACGCTCCTGTTTGGAGATACCGAGCTGGGGGTACGCTTCCTGGCGCCGGTGTTGTCTGTGCTGTCCAGCGTCGTCATCTACCTTCTCGGCGCGCGTCTGTACGGCCGCAAGGTGGGTCTGGTCGCCGCCGTGCTGCTCCAGATCATGCCGCTGGTCTCGGCGTTCGGCCTCGGCATGACGCCGGACACGCCCTTGATCTTCTTCTGGCTGTTATCCCTGTACTTCTTGCACCGGGCCTGGTCCGGCGGCGCCGCGTCCGACTGGCTGCTCCTGGCGGTCACACTCGGTCTGGGACTGCTCTCCAAGTATGCCATTGCGTTCTTGTACATCCCTGCCGCTCTGCTGCTGGCGACGACGCGACAAGGGCGGCTCCGACTTCGCACGCCCTGGCCCTATCTGAGCCTCGTCCTGAGCCTCCTGTTCTTCCTGCCGGTGATCGTCTGGAACAACCGGCACGGCTGGGTCATGTTCCGTCACGATCTCGGCCACACGAAACTGGCCCAGGGGTGGGGCCTCTCGCCCGGGACCTTCTTCGAATTCGTCGGCGGGCAACTGGGCGTCATCACGCCCATCGTCGCAGTCCTGATCCTGTACCTGCTCATCAAACGCCGGCGCGAGGACCCGTTCTCCTTCTGGCTCACGATCCCCCTGCTGATCGGTTTTCTCCTCAAGAGTCTCCAGGGCAAGGTCCAGCCCAACTGGCCGCTGGTCGCCTGGCTGGCCGGCTTGGTTCCCCTGGCCGACTTCCTCGTACACCACTATCGCCCGCTGAGCGTCCGTCAGAAACAGTTGGTCAGTGCGGGCCTGATCATCCCGGCGGTGGCCACGCTGTTCCTGCACATCCCCTTTCTGACGATGAACGCGCCCTGGCCGGGAAAGTCGCATCCTCTCAAGAAACTCCTGGGCTGGCGACAGCTCGGCGGTGAGGTCACGCAGATCGCCCGGAGCATGGACCAACCGTGTTTCCTCCTGGCCGAATACTACATGATCGCCTCGGAGCTGGCGTTCTACACCGAGGGCCGCCCCACGGTCTACTGCGTCAATCTGGGCCGCCGGATGAATCAGTACGATATCTGGCAGGGTTTCGACAAGGTGGTGGGCCAAAGTGCCGTCTATGTCGCCGAACGTGACATGCACCCGGACCTCATCCGTGCCTTCGATCGTGTCGAGTCCCAGCCGATCGCCATCCGCAGCAAGTCCGGCCGGCCCATCAAGACCTTCGTCGCGTACCGGTGTTATGGCTTCAAAGGCTGGACGCCCAAGTCCCCCGCGAATTATTAGCAAGGCACTTGTAGGGTGGGTTCTTAACCCACGCGTTTCGGCATCGAATCGCACCCTGACGCGTGGGTTGAGAACCCACCCTACGAACTTCCGCCTTATCAGGGAACGTTCGCCGGCTGGATGGGGCCGATGTATTCGCGGGCGACGACGATGTCGTCGAACCACACCTTGCTGATGTGGCCGGGCGGCGCTTTGGTGATGTAGAACAGCAGCCACAGGAAGTTCAGCTTCAGGTCCTCCGCGCTGCGCCACTGGAACCCCTCGAACGGCGTGCCGTTCGGGTCCGGGTGAAAGCTGTCCCAGGTCCACTTGCCGCGCGGAAAGCCTGCGCCGAGATGGCTGACGATCTGTCCCTCCTTCTGCCAGGGCTTGCCGTCGATCCAGAGGGCCTGCTCGCCATTGCTCTGCGTGACGGGGTCGTTCATCTTCATCATCAGCTCGACGCAGGTCCATCGGCCGCGCTGGGCCTTCAGGGCCGGATCGTTGATGAAGTCGTGGCCCCAGGACTTGCCGTCCGGCGACGATCTCATGCCCATCCAATAGGAGTAGAAGTCCCACCGCCAAGCATTGCCGAAGGGCTCGACGCCGGTCGTGAAGCGCTCGTTGCCGGCAGGCCGGCTCCCCGCCCCGCCCTGCGGCCAGGGCGTCGGCGGATTGTAACCGCCCACGTGCACGAAATGATGGATCGGGGCACAGTCCGGATCGAACTTCACATAGAAGCGTACATACAGCCTGTCAAAACCCGGCAACAGCCGCCGGTACAGGTGCCCGCCGTTGCTTTGTCCGCCAACGTGCGACATCAGCAGCGATCGCGCCCCGCCGTTGCCGGGCGGAACATCCGGTGACAGCGACATGATGCTCTTGTTCTCGATGCTCTCCCACCGCCGGCACACGGCATCGAGGCTGCCTTCTTCGAAATCTTCTGCGAAGACCACCTCCGGATCGCTCCCAATTCCCTTATCGCCGACATACTTGGCCGCCAAGCCGGCGCCCGTGTCACCCGCATCGCGTCCCCGCACTTCCAGCCGGGCCTTCTTGAGACAGAACGCATAGAGTCCGCCGTCCAGGCCGGAATAGAGCAGCCACATCTCCTTGCCGTCCGGGCTCATCCATTGGGGCGGGAACTTATGATGGTACGTCCGGCAGTCCTTGCCGTTGACCACGGACCAGTGGTCCTCGTAGTACACGGTGGTCCAGGGCCCCCACGGCTCAGGCGCATCGAACACGCCGAGTGCCGCCGTATGTGTCGCCTCCACTCCCGGCGGCAGATGAGACGTCGTCAGAATGTATCTCTTCAACGGCGCGTTGTACGTGATGGCGATTCGTTGCGTGCCATGGGGGTCGTGGAAGATGGAGGCACGCTGCCCGATGTCCGCCGACCACCTCGGCCGGCCGCTCCCATCCAGCCCGGCGAAGAACTCGTAAGCATTGCGGTCGGCCACACGCTCCTTCGGCACGCGTGCCAGAACGATGTCCGGCGAGAAACCATACGCGCTATCATTCGCCTGCGACGCGATATAGACGTAGTTGTCCCGCGCGCCGGCGTAATCCTTGCCGAACTGCACGAATTCCGGGCAACCGAAGGTGTCGGCAAAGTGCCAGTCCGCCCATTCCCAATGCACGCCGCGATCGCGCGACCACGCCAGCCTGGCATTCGTGAAATCGTCCGACCCCGGCGGCTTGTAGTTCCGCACGAACATATAGAGCGTGCCCTCGACCATCAGCAGTCCGCTGGCCTTGATCCCGCTCGACCCGCCCCCCTCCCGCGTGTCCACGCTCGTGGCAAAATCCTCCCCGCGAAATCCCGGCGGATCGCCATAGATCCGCGCCAGCCCCAGC
>Ga0315289_10003674_pt1 | contig 23132 bp, 37 predicted proteins | sample YL17G11_40_MG_FD_203452 | JGI IMG/M metagenome (GOLD analysis project Ga0315289, IMG submission 203452) | Sediment microbial communities from Yellowstone Lake, YNP, Wyoming, USA - YL17G11_40 | ecosystem: Environmental > Aquatic > Freshwater > Lake > Sediment | place: USA: Wyoming | collected... | reverse complement strand
TGCGAGATTGAACATTTTTTCCTCCTGACAAAAGAAAAACCCCACTCAGCTTTTGGTCTGGTGGGGTTTCTGTATTTCGAAAGTTTTTGAGTTTTTCTTTACAGTCCCCACCTTAGGCCCCAAATGCGGTCGAATCCCCGACCACATTCACTTGTTGTCGGCATTTTTGTTGATACTTGATGGAGATTAGAGTTGTTCATGATACTATTATTATAATAAATTTTTCATCTGCTTGTCAAGTTTTAAATTTTTATATCTCACAAATAAGTTTTTCTGATTTGAGCAGTATAATGTTATATAACCTATCTCAAAGGAGTTTGTGCTATGGGTGGCAAACCTAAGTTGGATTATTCAAAAGTTGACCCTTGGATTAAGAAATACCCTAATGGCAATTTTAAGGGTTTCCTCCAGGATAATCCCAAATTATCGATCTCAGATTGGACTTTCCGGAAACGGAAAGCCAAAGTTCTGAATCTCCCTCTTGCTCCCAGTATGCAGGATGATTATCGTGGACCTACATCTTCCGATGGTGGGGCTGTTGATCGCCGATCCCGTTCAGTATATACCACGGTATATACTACCTCCATTCAGGAACTTAAAAAGAAGAATGGTGTGGAAGCCGTAAGCGATTTCATCGGCATCTTGAATCGGAGTTTCAAGCTTCATCTTGAATCGGCTCAGATTGAAGTTATAGGCAGTGGGGTTCAGAGTTTTGAGATTCGTCGCTATAGTAGATGAGCACTGATTTCGTTGATCTTTTTTTTAATCATCTTTATCCCATTGGGGACGTAGAAAAAAATCTTCAATGTGGTCGTCCGTATCATTTGACAATTCAAGAGAAAGCAGTCTCGGAATTGGCTTTCTTTTTACGGAATTTGAATCTTGGACTTCAGTTTTCAATCAAGAATCAATTTCATCCTGGACCTCATGGACGAAAAGATGCTAAAGGAAGATGGTGGCCTTCTATTCAGGAGAGCTGTGATGCTTACGTAGGTCATTGGAAAGAAGAAGTCCCGGAGATGGGTAAGGGAAGATTTGATCCGTGGGCCTTGTGGAAACATTGCAAGAGTCTTCAACATACTGAATATTTGGTCAAAAATAGATTGATCCATTTGGTTGATAGTACTTTCAATGGTATACATCTGGGGGTTCTTAAGGAATTATTGGATATAATTGAGAAAGATATTAGGACTCCGTACCCCCCGCTGCGCTCGGGGAAGCATTGGCTTATTGATCGCTATTTTGATGATTTATCAACGGGAAAATTTGAGAAACCTTATAAAAATAATTTTATTAAGAATACAAGATTTGATTTACTTAAACAATCCATAGGAGGTATGAATGGATAATCATCGTAAAGTGCATCTTGGTGATGCAATTAGTCAACTTATTGTTGGTCGTAAGTTCACAGTAGCAAAACAGGGTAAAGATCTTATCCTGGTTAAGATGGTGGGCAAACGCCCAGTCACTATCAATCTGAAGTTTACCGGAAGCGGTTATTGGATTGAAAATCCGGAACGAGAGGATCGTTGCGTAAATTCGTATTTGGATTATGCGGCAACTCCTAAACGGGTTACCCGAAACAAGGACCTGATAAAGCTCCTGGTCAGGCATCTCAGTGAGACTTCCATGTGGCAGTTCATTGAGAATAAGGAGTTCTTCCAGGTGAACAAGTTCAACAAAAAGGCCAATAAGACGAAGGTATCATCCCTTTTCAAGTCTATTTTGGAAGTGATGTAAGTGCTTAAATGTCCAGAATGTAAGACTAGTACTTTTGTAGTGGATTCAAGGGACTATAAAACCTATGTCCGTCGGCGTCGCTTATGCCCAAAGTGTAAGCGACGCTTTACTACATACGAGGTGATCAATTCTTTAAGGAACCCTGCAATAGCTCGTTATCGAAAGAGGAATCCAGGGGATCATCGATCTGATGAAGACATTTTAAAATCTATTCGGACTAATATATGAGATCGACGCCCCTTTTAGAAAAACAATTGCAGGAATTCTGCTCCAAAGGCCTGTTAAAATCCCGGACAGAAAATAATCAGTATTTGAAAGTTTCTTATAAGGGTTCGGGAACTTTAGTTTCACCAAAATGGAATATAAAAATTTTTCATAGTGGATCTGTTGTATGTACTGACATGATTACTCTACAGGACTTGATTTCCGGTAAATTAAAACCGGGATCCACTTTGAAGGTTATTCAAATAGATGATGCCGGCATTGGTTTTCCAATGTTAGGAATAATGGTGGGAGTTACTGATGGCGTTAAAGTATGGACGGATGTGGTCCCTGTGGAATTTTTTCAAAGCCCTCTTTATGATACGAAAGAGCATTTAAAAGAATACACAAGAAGAGGCCTGGCTATTGTTGATTCTTTAGGTATTTCTCCCGAGACACATCGGATAGAAATTTGTTCGGGTCATATCAACAGAACTTTGAAAGACGCCCTTCGTCGGCTCAAGTTTGATGTCCGGGTGGTTGAGATTAAAGGGCTCCTTCAGGGTCAGCTTGAAGATATGTTTCGGGAATATGTAAAGAATACTTTGGGAGAAGACCTGGCCTATGATCCGAAAGAGATTGAAAAATGCCGGTTAGGCATGACGTACTATAAAGTTTTGAACTGGGGGCGGGCTAATGCACCTCATTTACTCAAAAGCGGTTGGAAAGCAATAGGGGGATAATATGCCGTTCCGTATTAAAGTTGAAGATGACCATCAATTGAATGTTGTCATTGAGAGGGTCAACACAGAATTAATAAAGGAAAAAATTCCTATTCAGTTTGTGAGTGATGGTAAAGAACATGGCGGTTGTAGGGAATACACTCTTGCTCATACGGTTCCGGCAAAATTATCCAAAGAACAAGTTGAGAGATATTCCGCGGCTCTTAAATGCCTTGAGTTGGCCAGGGATGAATTTGCCCGGGAAAAGAGTACAGAAGAGGACCTGATTTCTGTGGCCTGTGAGTATGGGCGGGGGATAGCATTGACCGATGATGAATGTTTAACTGTTTTAAGCATGCAAGTGAAGGATTTAGTTAATCTGGGGATCTAAATGCTTGTTAAAATAAGCACAAAATGCACAATGGGTTGCACACACTGCATGGAGGATGCTCTTCCTACAGGGGAGCACATGTCCATGGAAACCTTTCTAAAGGTTAAGGCTTTTACGGAGCGAACTTACCGGAGCCTTAAAATGATGATGATCAGTGGAGGAGAGCCTACTGAAAATCCACTCCTTTTGGATTTTATTGAATTGCTGGAAGGTTGGCATGTTGTGGTTCTTAGTAACGGTCTTTTCTTTTCGGCCGGTGAGACCGAATATGTTCATCGGCTTTTATCCATGGACATAACGCTGCAGATTTATAATGATCCGCGGTATTATCCAATGAAGGTGGGTCCTTTTAAACATCCCAAAATAATTTTTGGGGACAAAATCAATATGATGTCTCCTTTGGGTCGGGCTGTGGTTAACAAAATACCAAGTGATCGACAAAGCCCCCTTTGTTTTAATCTTCGAAGTTGTGGTCGTACTTTAAAAGATTTTTCCGAAGCGGTTTTGGCTCTCCGGGTGTCTGGAAAAATGTGTACTCCTTCCGTTGATGTTCATGGGAATGTGTTGGCCGGGGAGAGTCGCTTTTGTCATAAGATAGGTACGGTGGAATCTTCAGAGGAAGAACTATTGGAAAATCTTTTGAGTATGAGATGTAATAAATGCGGTTTGGAGAACAATCTTCAACCTATGCTGAAGAAAGTGATTTACGGAAATGCCTAACTACGAATTGACTCCCAATAAAATAACTTTAAAGGATGGCACTGTTTTATATCAGATACGTGCTCTTAAGGATATTACACATCCTACAGTTGGGGCGGCATTTAAGACAGTTACGGCTGGAACACTTGGAGGCTTTGTGCAAAGTGAATTCAATTTGGATCAGGAAGATTCTTGTTGGGTTTATTGGCCGGCACAGGTGCTAGATAACTGCCGAATTTCCGGATTAAATCAATTAGGGGGAGCTGTTAGATTATCTCCCCAAGGTGTACATGGTTTTCCTGGGAATAATTTAGAAGAGATGCTTGAGGCAATACCCGAAAAAAAGGTTCCTGAAAAGAAACCTAAAAAAATAAGAAATTTGAGCCGGTTTCAGCTTTTAAAAAGAGTTAATTGAGGCGTATAAAAAGTTTTTCTGAAACCGTCAGTATAATATAACGTGGGTCTTAAATCTAAATAACATAAAATTGGGGGTTTGGGATGGCAGATCGTTTGAATGAAATTGAAAAAATTTTCCAAGATATTCCTGATCTTATCAACCTTGGCAGTGCTCCCGGCCTTGATCAAAAAACCTATCTGGTCGGTGGAATCCTTCGTGAATGGAATGGTGAAGTAACTAAGGTTTATTCCCCTATTTGTAACGAAGACGGCACCAGGATCGATATTGGATCCTACCCCAATCAGACTTCAGAAGATGCTTTAATTGCTCTTAAAGCGGCAGAAACTGCTTACGATCGGGGCCAGGGAGAATGGCCTACCATGAGCCTGGCAAAAAGGATCGATTGTATGCAGAATTACGTTCAGCTTATGAAGGAGCAGAGGGACAAAGTTATAAAGCTTCTTATCTGGGAAATCTGCAAAAATGTTACCGATGCGACGAAAGAATTTGATCGTACCGTCGAATATATCGAAAAAACCATCGAGGCGGCCAAAAATATTGATCATGATGCCTCCAAACTTATGACCGATGAAGGCATTATAGCTCAGGTACGCCGGGCTCCTTTGGGCATAACTCTGTGCCTTTCACCCTATAACTACCCGTTAAATGAGAGCTTTACTACGATGATTCCGGCTCTCCTCATGGGTAATGTGGTCATTTTTAAGCCGGCAAAATATGGAATTCTTCTGTTTCAGCCCTTGCTTGAGGCCTTCCAGAAAGCCTTCCCCGCGGGTGTCGTGAACTTTGTTTATGGGGATGGAAAGGTCATAATAGGCCCCCTCATGGCTTCGGGAAAGATCGATGTTCTGGCCTTTATTGGTTCAAGCAAGGTGGCAAATATTCTCAAGCATCAGCATCCTTATCCCAATCGTCTGAAATGTGTGCTTGGTTTGGGTGCCAAGAACCCCGCGGTTATCATGCCCGATGCGGATATTGATCTGGCGGTCAAGGAATGCCTCTTAGGGGCTCTTAGCTTCAATGGACAGCGGTGTACCGCCCTGAAGATCCTTTTCGTCCATAGAAGCCTCCTGGGGCAGTTTACGACGAAATTTACGGAAGCGGTGGAGAACTTAAAGATTGGGTTACCTGGAAACGATCCTATGATCACGCCTCTGGCCGAAGATGGCAAGGTTGAATGGCTCAAGGGTTTGATTAAGGATGCTGAGGACAAGGGTGCCAAAGTAATCAATCCCTCTGGAGGACTATCCAATGGGACTTTCATGTTTCCGGCCGTCGTTTGCCCGGTGACCTCCGAAATGAAACTTTATTCAGAGGAGCAGTTCGGGCCTGTGGTTCCAATTGTTCCTTATGATGACTTTTCTGAGGTGCTGGATTATGTTCTTAATTCGAATTTTGGTCAACAGATCAGTATCTTCGGGACCAGTCCCTGGGATATAGGTCGAATGATCGATCCGCTTAGTACTCAGGTATCCAGGATCAATATCAATTGTCAGTGCCAGCGGGGTCCTGACAGCTTTCCATTCACCGGTCGGAAGGACTCGGCCGAAGGTACTTTGTCGATTGTGGATGCTTTAAAAGTATTTTCGATCCGGGCGATGGTCGCAGCTAAGACTACCTACCAAAACAAAGCGATCATTACCCGGATTCTTACAAATAGGCAGTCACAATTTTTGTCGAGAGACTTCATCCTTTAAAGGTCAAACATGGCTAACGTCAATTTGTTTCTGGGAAAACCAAGGCCTCCAGTTAAGATGCTGGGGGATATCATTTCTCCTATTCAACCGACTCAAATGGATTGTCGAATAGATTTTGATTCGATAATTTCTATATCGAATGCTTTTGTAAATAATTCTTATGATAGACACACGCCTTCGATTGGGTTTACTTTTAAGTTTAAATCTGACTTACCTGGAATAGATGGGTCATTTCTTGATTTTCGTTGGGAAATTCCTGATGAGTATGTTGAAGTAAGCTGGGAAAAATACGCTCAGCATTATTCTTGGCATGATAAGGATAAGCCTCGTGAAGGTCCTCATCATATTTCTGAAAAGTATCCTGAAAAGTTTCTACCTGGACTCCAGGAAGTTGTGGATTATTATTCTGATCTTTGGGAAAAAATTAAAATCCAGGGGATGAAATGATGGAAAGTCCATTTAAAGAACCAAGATATTCCGGTACAAGCCAGTTGGATTTAAAAGACGGAAAAACCTCCCAGGATGCCATTGATTATTTATTGGCACTGGGGTGTACAATAGAGTCTGAGGATAAAGAAAAAACAGTGCTGGTTCTTTCCCTTTAGGATAAGGAGCAGAAATGAGCTGTTCATCCTGTGGTAGTGAACGAATTCTTTCTGTCAATGCCAAATGTTCGGACCTTTGTTTTGTGTCCATTGATGGGCTTGAGAAGAGTGACTATGTCCCGGATGATCTCGGGATCGGTGGTGGGGATTATGTCAGCTTCGACTTGTGCTTGAATTGCGGCAAAATCCAGGACGATTTCCCTTTGCCGGAATCCGAATTGGAACAGGAAGAAGAAAAAGAAGAGGAATAATGGCCTCTTTTTGTGATAAATGTGGCACATCAATATCCAGTCAAGGTGGTGCTTATTGTTTTGATTGTGGTGTGAAACGCATTTACGATAATGGGGGTCTCCCTATTGCACGAATGAAGGATCTGGAGCATATTATTTCTTCGACCATGGAAACCTGGAGATCCACTTGGGTTGTCCCTAATGAATTAAGTCCTGTTGAATTGGAAGTTGTTCGGGATAAGGCTGAAGCGGAATGGAAGCCTGTTTTTAATGAATGGTATAAACTGAATCAGGAGTTAAAGGAAAGAAATAAAAAATTTGAAGAGACATGAGGACAAGATGATACCAACTTACTATCTTAAAGCTGCTTGGCAGAAAAGATTCTCGAAAGTCACTGAAGAACAATTTATCAGGGCCGAACGGGATGCAGGTTTTTACCCAAAGATTCCAGGGACAGTTGCTACCGGAGGTTTCTCTGGTAATGGTATGGTCGGTAAAGTTGTGTATCCTTGTGTATCCTCAGATCATTGATGAAGAAAAACCTAAGAAGAAAAAATAGTCTATGAACGAAGATGCCGTCCAGTTAAGCTTGCCTTTAATGCCCTCAAAGTTTGAGGAACTCTATATAGATCAGGTTAGCTTTTTACCCTGTATTTATACTGAAGAGTATCGTTGGCGTTATCGTTTTAAATCAAGCTGTGAAATGCATGCAATGGACTCCCATTACTGTGAAAGAGTTCGAAATCAAGCATGTGACCCGGAAGTCCTTAAAAAAGAGATTCTTGATGAAGTAGCCATAAAAGAAAAAAGATGGAAAGATCATTATAAAAATCAAGAAAAAATAGCCAAAATGCGCGGGAGCAAATACGGCATCCTTATTTTTTTCAATGGTAGTTTAGAAAAGGAATGGAAAGAAGCAAAGAAAGAAACAGAGCAGATTATGCCGTATATTGGGGAAACCCCTGAGGCTCTTCGGGAGGACATCATATCTAATCCACATCTGCATGCTTGCATAAAAGAGAATCTGTTGCTGAATTTAGACCGGATACTGAAAGATAAAATTCCATGTTTTTAAATAATAGTGGTTGCAATAAAGCAGCAATTGTCAATGTGCGGTTTATCGTGGGCGGGTAACGAACACTCGTTTGAGATACGTTATCGAGAGCAATTGATTGGAGCTAAAATGCCGAAAATAACAAAAGATTTTTATCGTGGTTATACCGTACCGGTGTCCTATGAACTGAAAACGGCCAAGTTCAGTATCATTTTGCCTGATGAAATGAAGAGTTATGGCATTTTTGGAAAGCTTACAGCTAATACTCAACAGGATGTAGAGTATGCGTTTCATAAAGTAGTGGACCAGTTTATCCTCGAGGGTGCTGACAGAGTAAAATTTATTGCAATAAAATCAAGTAATGATTCAAACTGTGAGGATGAATTCGTACGTGCCAATGGTATTGAAGGCTATTTAAATTTGCAATATGCTATTGTATCCCGAGTAAAGATTAATGGAGAATATCATTATAAATATCTGAGAAATCCAAATTTCTCAGACCCTAATCAGCGTGAATCTAATTTCTATGCTGGAAATAATATCATTTTCATTGAATGGACGGAGAAACGTGAGGCCTTTTTAAGAAAGGCCGTGGATGCAGTGAGGGAGTTGTCCCTGAATATCAAAAATTTTATCGAGAATGAAAACGTGATTAAAATGATTGATTCAAATAAAACGATTCTTCTGCTCGAAAATAAGGATTCAAAATGAAAGATCCAACTTTTAAACAGGCTCTTACAAAAATTCAGAAGACCTTTGAATCTTCTTTTGGCCAGACCCCTCTTCGGCAGCGTAACGAGGATATCCTTCGGGAAGCCATAGAGCTCTCTCGGTTCACATCCATAGTCAATCTTAAAGAGGAACACGGGGACCTTCTTGCGTCTACCTTTATGAGCTGTGTGGAAAATGGTTGGAACCCGAACGAACTTATTGAGGCTACTCTGAAAAAGATTGAGCGCCGGAAAGCTCAATATCATGCCTACGGTCGGAAATTGAATGTGGCTATATTGGGGGGTGCTTTCGATCCCGTGCATCGTGGTCATATTGCAGTGGCCAAGTTTGTTCTGAATTTCAGTTCCATGTTTGATCAGGTATGGCTTATGCCCTGCTGTAAACATCTCTATGGAAAGAAGATGGTATCGCCTCAGCATCGCCTGGAGATGTGCCGGCTGGCGGCCGCCGGGGATCGCCGGATTGTTGTTTCTGATTATGAAATCAAACACAAGCTTGGTGGGGAAACCTATCAGCTGGCGAAGAAGCTTTTCAACGAGAAATTTGCTAAGGATCAGTTTGATTTTAGTTTCATAATCGGTCTGGATAATGCCCAGACTTTCGATAAATGGCAACATTTTGAGGACCTGGAAAAGATGGCACGTTTTATTGTGGTGCCTCGCCAAGGCTATAATAAGCAGCATACAACGAATTGGTATCTTCAGTCCCCCCACATGTATTTGGTACCGGAAGGGACTAGGAAGGGTGTCCTTGGAATACCTAAAGTTTCTTCAACCGAGGTGAAAAGGAATCTTTGTAATAGATGGACGGGACTTGAAGAGGCTGTTCGGATTGGTTATCTGAATAAGAACTTAAATGAACAGGTACTTGCTTATATTCAAGAGCATAAGCTTTATGAGTATAAAGGCTTATTTGCATAATATGACTATAGATCCAAATCATAGATATAAAGTTTCATACCCTAAGGTTCAAATAGCTCGAGCCAGGAATAAATGCCGGGTGTGTAAGAGGGCTATTGTAAAGGGTGAAAAGTATTTATTCTGCTGGTTTGGCGACCAGGATACTCATTGGGTTAATACTAAGGGCTTCAGGCACACTACGGGTTTTCATGTTCATATGAAGTATTGTAAAGAGTGTGCAATAGAATTGCTTCGATTGAAAAATGAGAATCTTTTGCTTGGAGTAAGGCATGAAGAGAGGGTTATTGAGGCACTTGATGAAATGCTCTTTAAAAGAGATCGCTTTGCTTTTCTTAAAGAATTAGATCCATTGAATGACTATTTGCAGGCACATAACTATAAACCTTCCAGTAAAGGAGTTGTTCATGTTTAAAAAAGTTCTGTTTGTAATGCTATTTTCGATGTCCGCCGCCTTTTCGTACAGTTTTACCTGTCTCCCTCCTATGACCGTGGAGAAGTCCGTAGCAATTAATCCGGTTTTCTTCGCGGATGATAATAACTCCGGGGGTGCGGAGACTTTCTTTTATTATGGGATTACGCCAAAGTTTGACATCAGTTCTTCCATACTTACCGTTGCTGGTACTTCGAATTTTTCAACCATGGTGCGTTATAGCCTGCAGAGTTATGTTCTTGGAATTCGGGCGAATGCTTCCTGGGCGGTACCGCAGGTCAGTTACTGTTGGGAAGATGATCGTTTTATTTTTCAGGCCTGTGTGGCATCGCAGTTTACTTATGACTATTCGGATAAGCCGGCTATTTTCGGTGTAGTGTGTCCGGGTTATAAATTCTCGGATGGAGTCAATTTCTGTCTTGATTTGAATCCAGGCTATTATATGCAGGATGGAGATTTTGCCAATTCTGCAGTACGTACGGAAGGTTTTGGCCTTGATGTGGCACCAAGTTTAGGTATCCAGGTTGGGGATTGTGTATTTTCGATAGCTGTTCCAATTTTTAATGTTACCCAGAAGGATCCAGTTACAACCTTCGGGGCCTGGGTTTATTACAGTATCAAGTCGAAATAGTCGCAAAGTATTTCCAGTTTGAGCCGTATAATATAATGTTGCTTGAAAGTTCTTTGATTGTGGATGGGTTGGAGTAAGGTTGGCGAACCGAGTCGTTATAGCGATGTGGGGGTTGGTAAACAACGGCAGTCTATAAACTGCGTTATCGGGTGCCGATCCCAATCCGTTCACTTTAATGAATGTAAGATCTAAATAACATAACATAGGAGGAAGTACATGCCAAACAAAGTTTGTCTTCTGACCATTGACCCACAGGTTGACTTTTGCGAGGGTGGAAATCTCGCAGTTACCGGGGCAACGAAGGACCTTGAACGCCTGGCCAAGATGGTGGATAAATTCGGTGGCGACATCGATGACATCCAGATTACTCTCGACTCGCATTATCACATGCACATCGCTCATTCGGCGTTCTGGCGGGACCCGGCCGGTGCTCAGCCTAAACCTTTCACTCTGATTTCAGAGGACGACGTGGTCACCGGCAAGTGGCGTCCTGTCAATCCTGACTGGAAGGACTGGGCCTTGCAGTATGTCCAGCAGCTTACCACCAACAAACGCTATGCTCTTGTCATATGGCCGGATCATTGCATTATCGGATCCCGCGGCCAGACCATTCTACCGGTCTTCTTCGACGCGGTGACCCGCTGGGAACACAAGTACTCGGCCATGGCACCCAGGACGACCAAAGGCAGCAATCCGTTTACAGAGCATTATTCATGTGTAAAAGCAGATTGCCCTCACCCTGGCGATGAGAATACTCGTTTGAATGGCCGTTTCGTGAAGACCCTTCAGCAGTACGATACAATTCTTATTTCAGGGGAGGCCCTATCACATTGTGTGAACTTTTCTGTTAGTGACGTAGCTGATGAGTTTTCTCCTGACCAGGTCAAGAAGTTCATACTTCTTGAGGATGCCAGTTCAAGTGTAGGTGGTTTTGAACAACAAGGAAAAGAATTTGTTAGTCGGATGGTAGCTAAGGGAATGCAGTTGTCGATGACGGATAAATTTTTTAAATGAGAAGAAAAAAGTACTCACAGGAAGAAGTAGTTAAAATTTTTAATTCTAAAGGGTGTATCTTGTTATCCAATTATGTAGATAACAATACCCCTTTAGAATATATCTGTGGTTGTGGAAAAAAAGCTGTGTCCAGGTTAAGGGCCTTTAAAGGTTATTGTAGAGCATGTTGAGGAAATAAAAAAGAATGCTGTAGAACAAAGAGGTTATAGACTTTATTACATTTGGGACATTGAATTGAAGAAGTTTGATTGGCTTATTAACAGGTGTCTTAATATATTAATGCTTCCTCAATGGGGCAAAATTCTTGAGGCCCAAAAAATTGCATAAACCATATCGAAAGGATAATCACATGGTAAACAAGAGTATTAACGCCTGGCTGTCGATGAAGAACAGCCTCCAGTCCCGCCTGGCGGAGCTGAAGGACATGAAGGGCAACGCCTCCACCCGTCATATTTCCCGTTATGATGGGAAAGAGGATATCACCGAGCCGACCTATGACATCAAACAGATCGACCGGAAGATGGCCATGATCACAAAGGCTCTTTTCGATATTGATCAGGGGATCAAGGAAAAGAATGCCGAGATCAAGCTGGAACTGCCCATTGATTATGATGAGCTGGTGAAGCCCATCGATTAAGGAATCGGACTCAAAGTGGGTAGGTGATTTGCCTGTACGCGGAATTGCCGAAAGTGAGAAAAAGATATCATTGGCCCTCGGGCCATCTGAACGCTTTACGCAGCCCAAACTAACTTTGTTGTAATAGAGGCTGTGGGGCAAAACATTGCAACCCTTGTTGTTGTCGGGATGAAGAATCCTAAACTTTGTTGTAATCCATCTTTTTTCTTATTTCCACTTTGGGTCTTTTTTCAACTTCCATTTCCATTGAAGAATCAAAGGGTGCCTTATGTCAACCGAATCAGCAAGGAAGAAAATGTCCGGTCATGGAAAAGTGATCTGCAAGGATTGCAAAAAGACTATTATATCCTGCCGGTGCATGAAGTGCGGTGATAACATCCAGTATGATGTTTGTGATGAGTGTGAAAAAGGCCGGTCGAATGAAAAGTAAAAAGCCGATGAATAAAGAGACCCAGGATGTTTTAAACGCCATCCTTGAATTGACTGGTCTGGGAAAGAAGGCCACAAGGGGTCAAGTGCTGGGAGTGTTTTTGAAGCACTGTGGTAGTACTGTAAAGGTTAAATGAACACATCTTATTACGCTAAGTCTGGGGATCATCCCAATGCTGTTTCGATTGCAGGACGGGCTCCAGCAGATTTTACCGGACGGGAATGTAAAAAGTTAGCTCCACGGCTTTGGTTTTTTAAAAAGTATAAGTTGGATGGGGACACAGAGTTTTATACGCAGCAGTATCAGTCGGAAGTTCTTGATCAGTTAGACCCCCAGGAGATCCTGTGGGAAGTTGGAGAGGACGCAGTACTTCTTTGTTGGGAAAAGCCAGGTAAATTCTGCCATAGGCACCTTGTAGCTAAGTGGCTTTCGGAAAAACTGGGAATTGAGGTTACAGAATTAAAATAAACCATAAAGGGAGGTAGATCATGCCAAAATTAGACGGGATTTCCGTAACAGATCTTAATAAGACTGTTCACGGGTTTCAGTACACCAGTGTTACCGTGGATAAGCTTGGTGCCACGGAGTACACACTTTTCGAAATGATCACGGATGAATCAGGGTCGGTATCCAGTTTCAAGGCCGGCCTTGAGAAGTCAATGGCTACGAGTGTTGAGGCCTGTCAGAAGTCGCCAAGGGCCAATAACCTCCTGCACAGGATGACTTCTTTCAGTGCCCGTGGGGGTGGTATTTCCCAGATCCGGGAAATACATGGGTTCACTTTGCTGAACTCGACCAATCCCATTGATTACAAGAACTCGCTCAGTCCCAACGGCGGCACGCCTCTGATCGATGCAGCCCTGGAAGGCGTCGATGCCTGCTACGACTATGCAAAGCGCCTCTACAAGCAGAAATTCCTCTGCAACGGGATCATCGTCATTCTTACGGACGGTGAGGAGAACGCTTCCGACCCCAATCACAGTGCTTCGGACATCAAGGCCATGATTGACCGCATCAAGCAGGAGAATGTCCTTGAATCCCTCAGGACTATCCTGATTGGGGTGAATGATACCGACGCCAACATGAAGCAAGGTCTGATCGCTTTTCAGACCGCCGCTGGCATTGATGAGTACATCAGCATGGGTGATGTCTCGGCCGGCAAACTGGCCAAGCTTGCCCAGTTTGTCAGTCAGAGCGTAAGTTCCCAATCTCAATCCCTTGGCTCTGGAGCCGGTTCTGTTCCACTGTCTGTGACCTTTTAATGGCTTCTATTTCTGTTTATAAATGTTTTATTCGAGAGGGTGAATTTATCAGGGTGGGGGACGGAACACGTTCCACATCCTGGTTATCTCCTCAGGACCGGTATGCCTTGGGGATTTATGAGTTCCCTCGAGAACCGGAGAAACCCTTCCTGAACCATGATGCTCGTCGGAAGTTGAGGTTGGAATCCCGGCGCTTACAAAGGAAGCGAAGATGAATCAAGAGGAATTCGAAATGTTTATACGTCATTTTCCAGGACTTAAAGAACAATTTCAAATGCCAACCCCAACTATGAAACGCTGGGAACCAGATCCAGAAGATAAAATTGAGGATGCCCAGTTCAAGGAGATTTATAAATGAGCAATGTTGACCAAGCTTTAAAGCGCCCTTCAAATTATTGGGCACTTAGTTCCCGGGAGCAATGGGCCATAGATAAACAACTGGGCATTCTGGACTGGGACCCAACCCCTGAAGAGGTAGCCGAATATAAACGTCGGAAAGGAATACCCCAAGATGTTCGGGTAACAAGTATACAAAAATGAATGCTGACTCATATTTTGAAATAGGTTCCTCCCATCTGATTTGTCAGGACTATGCCCTGTCCGGGAATTACAAGGACCTGTGGTATGGTATTGTTTCGGATGGCTGTTCGAGTGCGGAGTACTCGGAAATTGGAGCCCAGATCCTGTGCCATGTGACGAAGAATTTTCTTCAACTTTATTACGATCTCTTTTTTAATGACACCATTACGGCCGATTATATTGCAGGTCTTTTGGCAAATAGTATAAGGGCCAAGGCAGATGAAGTCCGTAAAGTTTACCCAATTTCCCGAGATGCTCTTCAGGCCACCCTTTTGCTTGCTGTGATGACTCCCACCAAGGTTTTTATTATTGCTTGGGGTGATGGGGTTATTGTGGTATCCGGTACTTCAGGGTCAGTTTTTGTAAAAGAAATTGATTACCCTGAGACGAATGCTCCTGTTTATTTAATGACAGATCTTGATGCTTATAAGAAAAAGTTTGATCTTCCTGAACAGCAAATAAAACGTATTAGAAATTATAATTTATGGAATCATACCGAAGGTGCTAAGCAGGAAATTCTGGAAAATGTTAAATTGGAAGATCCTTTTGTTACAAGTTTTCCGATAATACAAGGCTCCCTGGTTTTTCTTTCTACGGATGGCCTGACTCAATATCAGGATCAGAATAAAAAACCGGTGGATTCTTCTTTGATTATTCCATCCGTGCTTGATTATCCAAACTACAACGGCCAGTTTGTCAAGAGAACTATGAATTTCATGAAACGGGACTTGGCTCGTAAGAATTGGTCTCATGCAGATGATATTGGAATCGCAACGATTGTGGTTTAATATGAATGAACTTGCCATAAAAATACTGGAAGATGCTGTTTATACGAGACAGCATTGTCTTAAATATTCTGCATCCCCGGATAAAGAACCTGAAAAATTGCAGAAGCAGATAGATGATCTGGAAGAAGCTATTCTAAAACTTAAACAATAAAGGGAGGTTTTATGCATCCAGGTTGGTGGGGATCATTATCCCCGGTAGAACATGTGTATTGGATTATTTCTGTGGCAGCGACAACGATACTGGCTATCCAGCTTATCATTGCTTGTGCTTCTGGATTTGAACTTCATATGGGGAGTATAGGGAGTGACCTTGGAAGTCATGGCGGGGATGCTGGAAGTCATCATGGTGATATGGGCATGCCCCATTTCCAGCTTATGACCATTCGAAACGTAGTTGCCTTTTTCTCCCTTTTTGGTTGGACTGGTCTGGCTTTTAATCATATGGGACTTCCCTTATGGTTGACCATTTTCCTTTCATTCATTTGTGGGTTTATCATGATGGTTTTAACCGCGGCTATTTTTTTCGGCCTTTACAAACTGCAAAGTAGTGGTAATGTCGACTATAGTGCAGCGAAGGGATTAAAGGCTTCTGTTTATTTAAAAATTCCTTCTGTAGGGTGTGGCCAAATTAAGGTGACTTTGCAGGGGAAAATAGTTGAAATGGAAGCTTTGTCCAAAGATGCTGTTGAAATTCCAACCGGAGCCGACGTGCTCATAAAAGAAGTTACAAACTCAAAAGCTGTTGTGGAAAGGATTTAATTATGTACGTACTCATTGCAGTAGCAGTTGCAGTAGTTGTTCTTGTAGTACTGTTCATCAGTGTTCTGTCCCGGTACAAAAGATGCCCTTCTGATAAGATTCTTGTGATCTTCGGTAAGGTCGCCAAAGGTCAGACGGCACATTGTGTCCATGGTGGAGCAGCTTTTGTATGGCCGATCATCCAGGATTACAAAATGCTGGATCTTACTCCTATGCAGATCCAGATTCCTCTGGATAATGCTTTGTCGAAACAGAATATCCGTGTAGCGGTGCCGGCCGTGTTTACAATAGGTATATCGACCAAACCCGAAACTATGGTTCTGGCCGCGGAACGCCTTCTTGATTTGACCGTTCCCATGCTCAAAGAAATGGCCGGGGAAATAATCGTTGGACAAATGAGACTCGTCGTCGCCCAGATGGACATTGAGGAAATCAATAAGGACCGGGATAAATTCCTCGAGGGCATTTTCAAGAACGTCGAAACCGAACTTGAGAAGGTCGGTCTTAAACTGATCAACGTTAATATTCAGGATATCAAGGACGCCTCCGGTTATCTCGATGCCCTGGGTAAGAATGCAGCTGCTGAAGCCATCAATAATGCTAAGAAAGCCGTTGCTGAAAAGAACCGTGATGGAGAGATCGGTCAGGCCAATGCCGTTAAAGAGCAGACCATCCAGGTAGCCAATGCTACGGCGGCCTCCGAGTCCGGTAAAGCTGAGGCACAGCGTTTAATGCGTGTTAATGTTGCTACGGCCAATGCAACTGCAGTTGAGGGTGAAAATACTGCCCAGGTTACGATTGCCAACTCTACCTCTGCCATGCGTCAGAAAAAGGCCGAAGCGGAAAAATTGGCAGTTGCCTCTGAAAAAGTCCGGGCAGCTCAGGCACTCGAAGAAGCCTATAAAGCTGAGCAGATTGCAGAAACAGCCCGTGCCGAGAAAGAGCGTGCGACCAAAACGGCCAATGAAATTGTTCAGGCCGATATTGATAAGCAGAAAGTTGTTATCAAGGCCGAAGCGGAAAAGGCCAAATTGATTGCGGAAGCTCAGGGTGAGGGAGAGGCTATCTTCGCCAAATTGAATGGTCAGGCCCGTGGTATCCTGGAAGTGCTTACCAAACAGGCCGAAGGTCTTGACAGGATCGTCAAAGCGGCCGGGGGTAATGCGAAGGATGCGGCGATGCTGCTTATCATTGATAAGCTTCCGACATTGGTTGGTCTGCAGGTTGACGCGATCAAGAACATCAAGATCGACAAGATCACGGTGTGGGATTCCGGAGCCCAGGGTGGCGAAGGGGTTAATTCAACGGCTGGCTTTCTTCAGGGTATGATGAAGTCAGTTCCTCCTCTGAATGACCTGTTTCGTCAGGCTGGTCTATCCTTGCCGGAAGTTCTCGGTAAGCAGATTCAGACCTCCGAACCGGTATTGCCAGTGGAAAAGAAGTAAGTAGTATTTAATCTTTGAAAAATTGCAGGGTTTGAAAAAATCCTGCAATTTTTTTCACTTTGGCCGGTATAATAATACATCACTTATACCGTTTCAAGGAGCAAAAATGAGTCACTTTTCTGTGTTAGTCATAGGTGAAAATCCGGAAGAGCAGTTGAAGCCTTTTCAAGAAAACAATATGGGGAATTGCCCCGGGGAATATCTCACTTTTGAGGAAAAAGAGACGGAGTATTTGGAGAATTATAATACCAAGACTTCGACCAAGGTGATTTTGCCTGACGGAAGCAGGCTGAGCCCCTATGATGAACGGTTTCGAGTGGCCAAAACATTCGGCATGGGTACTGAGACCCATAAGGTGCCAGATGCCCTGGAACAGCGGGAAATCCCCCTCAAAGAGTTGTACCCAGATTTCGATACTTTTATGAAGGATTATGCCGGTTTTAATGAGAAAGATCCGGTAATGGGGAAATACGGCTACTGGTCCAATCCTAATTCTAAATGGGATTGGTATCAGCTCGGCGGGCGCATGCGGGGTTTTTTCAAGCTGAAACATCCAAATACTGCTGTGGTGCTGGGGGAGGCTGGAGTTGGGGATAACAAGCCTCGGTTTGATTGTGATCAGGCTCGGAAAAAGGATATTGATTTCGCCGGTATGATGGATGTTACTGGGGAAGAGGCCAAGAAGCGTTATGAGATGCTGGAACGGCTTCTCGGGGGTTCAATCCCTCAGCTCGATTTCCCTTGGGGAGTTATTATTGACGAAAATAATACTCAGTTCAAGGATATGCCCATCGAAGCCAAACGTAACTTTTATCATGCTCAGCCCGCCATGAGAAAAGTTGTTGAAGCCAGGGAAAAAATGGTTCGTCCGAAAGATCGGGAGCCAAGGGAGGAATACGACCTTATTACCTGGATGGACCTTGAAGATTATCAGATCAGCAAAGAAGAATATATCCTGAACGCCAGGAATGCCAGTGGTCTTACCTTTGCCATTGTCAAGGATGGAAAATTTTTTGAAAGGGGCTCCATGGGGTGGTGGGGTATTGTTTCGAATGAGAAGGATCGGAAAGAGTGGAATAATAGATTTCATACTCTTCTTAATGATTTACCAGAGGATACTCTTTTGAGTGTCTTTGATTGTCATATATGAGCAAAAATACATTCAAAGTCAAAGTTCGAAAGAACATCATCGAGATCACCGACAAAGATTATAAGGCCGCCGGTGGTCAGGCAGCTGTCTATTGTATCAAGGATACTGCCTATAAGATTTACCATGATCCTTCCCGTATGATCCCTGAAGCAAAGATCCAGGAACTGGCTATTCTTAATCGACAGAATATTTTGGGTCCTAAGGATGTCGTGTATGATTTTAAAAGCGGTAAGCCCCTTGGATTTACTATGCCTTATATATCTGACACGGAATTTCTTTGTAAAATATTCACGAAGAATTTTCGGGATGACAATAATTTATCCCCACAGGATATTATCTCTCTTATTACAAATATGCAGAAGACTCTTGAATATATTCATTCCGAGAAAATTCTTGTGGTTGATTATAATGAAATGAATTTTCTGCTTACTTCGGATTTTAAAAATGTATGCCATATTGATGTGGACTCCTGGCAGACAAAGAATTTCCCGGCCTCGGCCTTGATGGAATCCGTCCGGGATCGTAAAGGCCCTAAAGGAAAGTTTTCGGAATTGACGGATTGGTTTTCTTTCGCTGTGGTGACCTTCCAAATGTACGTTGGTATACACCCTTATAAAGGATTTCATCCGAAGTTTGGTCCGGCCGAGTGGAGCAAAAGGATGGATCAGGGGATATCCGTTTTTGAGAAGGGCGTTCAACTTCCGGCCGCTTGTCAGGATTTTTCGGTGATCCCTCCAAAGCATTTGGACTGGTATAAGGAGATCTTCGTTAAGGGGGATCGCTCCATACCACCTTATGCTGATTCGGTGGCTATAAACGCAGCAGCTGGCCGTATAGTGACCAGCAAAGGACAGTTCGTTGTGGAATATCTTGGTGAGTATAAGTCCCCGGTAAAGAAGATGTATTTCTTCGATTCTAAACGATATGTTATAACGAACGATGGTATTTATCGTGGAGAAGACCAGGTTACCAAGTTTGAAAAAACTGCGGATAAAGCTTCTTATGCTCTCTGCGATGTTTTTGCTGAAGACCCGCTTATTGTTCGATTCTATAAAGGACATGTTTCTTTTTTTGATCTTTCGAAAAATATTATTGAGACTATACCAGCTGAACATGTTTTTTCTGCTAATGGTCAGATTTATGTGGTTTTCAGTGGAGAAATTATCGAGCATTCCTTTGAACGCTTGGGTCGTTTGTTGCATATGACCAAAGTGGTTAGTAGCCTATGCCCTTCTTATAAGGTTTTTCCAGGTGTGGTAGTCCAGGATGATTTTATGAAATGTCATCTGGTAATCCCTTATGGAAAAAGTCTGTGTGCTAACGTTCATATAAAAGAGCTGGACGGACATCGTATTATCGATGCCCGGGCTAATGGGCGGGTCTGCGTTCTCTTCGGGGAAAAGGCCGGTGAGTATTTCAATTTCGTTCTGCTATTTGATAAGATTTTTTCGACATACACTTTCTGGTCGGAGAAGACGGACCTGCATGAGATAAATTTCGTGGCCTTGCCCAATGGTATTAATGTTCTTGCTGACAACGAAAAGGTCGTGGTCTTCAGTGATTTAAAAAATCGGAAAGATTTTATGAATGCGCCAATCAATGCCTCTACGCGGTTATTTAATGAGGGTATGACTGTTTTGTCAGTGGACGATAATAAAATTTACAAAGTGAAAATGTCATGAGTAACGCAAAGCGACAATTAAAAAAGATCCAAGAGAAGCAGAAGGCGAAAGCTAACGTCGTCTTTGAAGAACAATTGGAAGCCTCTGAGCTTTTGTATGAATTCGTATCGAACTACATTACAAAAAATAAGATCTCTTGTCCTGAAGCAATACATCAATGTGACCATTTAACTCTTGATGCTACATTTTTTATGGAAAAGTGCTGCGAAATCGTGGGGTTCATTAAAAGTGAGAACGAGGGATCATGAAGTACACCCGTGACCAAGATATAGATGCTGTCATCAGTTCGTTAAGGACTGGGAAGCCTAAGAAGCAAAATTTAATAAAACGCCTGCATAAAAAATATGGGGCAAGTGCGGCTGTTTTAATATTGGAATCCTATTCAGTAATAGACGGAAGAAACTATGGAAAAAAATCCTGATTATTGCAGTCGGCGTAAACGGGTTTGTGATTACCCTATAAAATCCTGTTTAGAAGTCCAGGGTAGATGCCGTTTTGATACCCGGGAAGCAGAGGACCTCCCCGAGTATTGCAATAGTAAACGTATGCTTGGTGAGAGCCGGCGCTATTGTTATACTGAAATGGTTTGTTTAAAGGGTGAAGGCAAATGTTCCTATGATGGTCGGAAAATGACCATGGAAGCAATTCAGGCCAGGCTAAAAGAAATCGACAGCATTATGAGTCCTCTTTATCCGGAAAGAGATGTATTAATGAACATGCTGTCCGAGGTAAAATGTAAAGAGATGTTTGAGACTGGGGCTCTTACCGAACGGGAGTGGTCTACGCGGGATTCCGGCCACGGGATTACTCTTTATTCTAATACAAATCAGCATAAAAAGTTGGCTGACCTTTTTGAACATGATTATCATTGCTCGGAACATTTTGAAGGTTGGGATCTTAACTTTTCTGATGGGGACATTATACTTCGCTTTGAAGAGACCGATAAAGCCCTTGAGTTCATCAAGAAGCACCAGTTAAAAGTCACACTCAAAGACCTGGAAGAAGATGTTAAAGATTTGGATGATAAAAAAAAGAAACTTGAAAAATTTATTGAAAAAATTAAAACGGCTTTGTGAAAGGTAATTGTGAAAAGAAATAGAAAGAGTCTGGATATTACGGAATGCATTTCGCAGCCCCCTTCAATTACAGTGCCATTTTCAAATACTCCTATGGGCAGATTAAAAAAAGGTTTTGTCAGGAGTCGTCCCTGTGCTGCTTCTATGCAGTCTGAAAACATTTCGATTAAGGCACGGGATTTTGAAATTGAGGGCTTCCCCGTAGGTCTTTGGGACTCTGAATCCTTTATCAAAGACAATATTCTTTCGTCGGATCGAATCACGGAACTCCTTAGAAAGCTTGAATTGGGGCATAATTTTTATATTATGATGAATCCTTTCAGTCATATTAGGAGTCATCTTTGGTTGAGGAAAAATGCACAAATAAATGCTCTGAATGGGGCTTTTAATTTCAGGACTGTAGATACAAAAAATAAGTTGGAATTACAAAGCTTTCCTGAATGTTTTTATGCAAAATTGACTGAAGGAGTTTTTTTCTTTGAGTTTTTAGAAGAATTTCTGGGTAATTCTGCCGGGACAAGAAGCTATATCATTTTTCGTAAAGAATTACACGGCGGAAGACAGTGGCCTTCCAGTGAAATAAAGAACTTTCTAAAAAATTTTTCCAAGGAATTATATGATTTGTGGAACAAAGAAAATAAGTCTATTGGAGACCCTTCGGCTTTTGATTCTTTATTCCTTCCGGATAAAGTTATAAAGGATTTCAGGGCTGATTTTGAGGATTTTCTGCATAGCCGAAAAATGTATATCGAAGATCTGAAATTACCCTGGAAGCGGGGCTATATGCTCATAGGTCCTCCTGGTAATGGTAAGACGCTTCTTATTCGCAGCGTCTGCCAGTATTATGGCCTGGAATATTTTGATATCAAAAGGGTGATTGATAATGGTGGAAACTTAAACATGGATTCCGCCATGGAAAGCTCTATTGATGCCATTCTTTACCCCGATGAAGAACGTCCCAAGGTTTGTATCCTTGAAGATATCGATAAATTTACGGCCTTCCAAAGTGGTGGAAATAATGATCAGGATTATGGGTCAATTTCACTGCACAGTCTTTTACGTGGACTGGACGGTGTGGATTCATACAGCGATATCATCCTTATGGCCACCTCCAACTTTCCGGACGTTCTTCATGAGGCCATCGCCGGCCGGCCGGGCCGGTTTGATAAGATTTATGCCATAGAGAAGCCTACGGAAGAAAATATACAGAAACTTCTGGCACACTACCGGCTTACTTTTGACGGGTGTAACTCGGACTTTGTTTCAAAGAGTCTTCTTGGCAGCAGCATGGCCTTTGTGGCTGAGTTTGTGAAAATGGCGAAAATGAAATACAAACGGAATAATATTACTGTGGAAGAGGCCAACCTGCTTCTTGAGGGTATAAAATCTCATCAGAAGCTTTGTGAGACCCATTTTAAAGAAGATAAAAAGGTCGGGTTTAAAAAATAAAATCAAAGGAGTCTTTATGAAATACCTGTTTTGCTGTGTTCTTGCTTTGTGCTGTTTCTGTGCCCAGAATCCCCCGGAACTCCAGGCCAAGATTGATAAGCTGAAGGCCGAGAGGCAGGCTCTCAAACAGGAAATTCAGGGACTAAAGTACGAGAAAAACAATCTGCAGCCGGTTATTGATAGTCTGGCCGGCTTGCGAGATGAAGTCCGGGTGTTGGAATTCAAGGTTAATGGTGGTGAGATCGAGTATGTCCTTGAGTGCGAACTTAGCCAGGACCGTTTAAATCAAATGAGTGATCAAAGCCTGAAGGATTGGATGAATGCTGTGACCTTTAATTTGGTTGTGGATCGTCGATCCTATTATCACTACAATAGGGGCGATGAACTCTTGAGA
>Ga0315289_10003672_pt1 | contig 23137 bp, 22 predicted proteins | sample YL17G11_40_MG_FD_203452 | JGI IMG/M metagenome (GOLD analysis project Ga0315289, IMG submission 203452) | Sediment microbial communities from Yellowstone Lake, YNP, Wyoming, USA - YL17G11_40 | ecosystem: Environmental > Aquatic > Freshwater > Lake > Sediment | place: USA: Wyoming | collected... | reverse complement strand
AGGAACCCTATTCGCACAGAAGTACAGTCAGATGGCAGAATACGAAAGTGGACGAAGATAGAAGAAGAGCATAAGTATCTTCGTGTTATTTTGTTGGAAGACGGAGAAACCGTTCACAATGCTTTTTTTGATCGTAACTTTAAGGAGTGAGCAATGAGAATAAAATATTTCCCCGATACTGATACAGCTCTGATTGAGTTCACTGACAAGAAGATCCACGAGACAAAGGAGATTACGGAGAATATCTATATTGATCTTGATGTGGATGGCAATCTGGTGAGTATGACAGTTGAACACGCTAAGGTTCGCGCCAATCTGTCCGAAGTTGCATTCCAGGAAATGACATCTGGTTAACCACTTGGAATAATTTTAGAGCTAATCTGCGTACACTGATGGCAATTACGTGTTATGTCCCCTGACTTTCTCCTGACTTTCCCTATGCCGCTGTTCTAAGACGGACATGCATGCCAGCTCTTGTTGCAAGAGTGATAAGCATTTCAAGGCTAAATCTCTCCCATTTACCTCTTATAAGGTCAGAAACCCTGGACTGGCTGACGCCGAGGATTTCCGCCGCCTTAATCTGCGTCAGTTTCTTGGCTTTAATAAATTTCCGGAGATTAGCCATAAGGTCAGCACGCATTTGAAGAATTGCGGCTTCATCCGGGGAAAACCCCAGATCAGCAAATACGTTGCCGGAAGAATCAAGAATGTCCTCACTCATAGGTTACCCTCCAATCTGTTTGTATCTTTGACGAGCCAATTCGATAAATTTCGGAGGTCGTCCAAGCTCGATCCTACAAATTTTAGTGGCTTCATAGCCATAAATACATTATATAAGTTTTTATATATTTGGCAAGTTCAAAGATTGTCCTTGTCAGCACAAGGGTTTCTGTGGATTCGGGAGCGATTATTGAAAAAAGATGGGGGAAGCTGGTCGTTCCTGCTTAATCAAATAATTATGGAAAGCGTCCTTCTATTTCTTCCTTCTTTTGAGCATTTTTAAATTTATCCTGCGCCGTTCCTATGATAGGATGCTCTTAAAATAATGAACGTAGGCAGCTATGAGAGGAAGACCTGGGAGACAAGCTACCATTTTGTGCTTCATCACTTCTGAACAGGGAGTTCCCCAAGACCATCCTATACGAAAGATTAAGGCTCTGGCCGACCATGAACTAAAACACCGTTTTTCCGTTTTCAACCAGATGTGCTACACAACTGGACAAAATGACATATAAAGAATTCATTTTATCTTACCGAAATCTCATTGCCAGTTATTGGGAGCGTATTTCACTTAAAATACTGTACTGGAAGAATTCTTACCAGTGGCCACAGGGAATATATCTGACTGAAGCTATTGCTCAACGGGATAAACTTGAAGCTGCTCTTCAGAACGATCTTGCAATGAAAGGATTCATTACTAAAAAAGTTTTTGATGATGTAATGCAATGGGGATTTGGTAGACCATCAACCAATTCTGATGAAGAAATACAGAAAGCCACCAAGAAAGCATTTGAATACTTAAAACAAGAACAAATCGTCAACGCTGCTCTCGCACTTAACAGACTTCCTGGGATCGGCATTAGTAGGGCAAGCAAAATCCTTGCTTTATCGGATCAAAGTGAACTTGCTATATATGACAGCCGCGCCGCCCATGGCATGTCTGACCTTGTTCAAAATGGCCAAAAACTTATACCTATACCGCCAGGCCGAATTATTCGTGGTGATCCTCTTTCTAAAGAAGATTTCTGCCAAGCCTTCGAAAAATATATTTGGGTACTTAGATTCCTACGAGATTGTGCACAGACTAATAAAAAACTGTGCAAACATTTCAAAAAAGTTTCAGACCTTGAGATTGCATTTTTTGCCAAAAGTCGCAAAATGTTAAAAAGCCCAACAAATTATCAGCCTCCATCTCATATCAAGGGAGCAGTTAAACTGGATGAGGGAGATTGTTACTGGACGCTTAGTATTGGCAAAAGAGCTAAACCCTTTTGGGCATATGTAAGCGAAGACGGCATAAAAATTCTTACTGGCCCAGAAGGACGAACGAAATTATTTTTAACTAATTCAACTATAGAATCATGCCTGCGTCATTTCTCTAAAGCTGGTTGGTTTCTATTAGGAAATCAGATAGATGCTGTAAAACCTAATAGTCTCGGAGAGTACTTCAAAAAAATACTGAAAAAGAGTCCAAAGTTCGCAAGTCACTTTGCTGCAATCTTTGTCACTCAGGGTCGGCTTACATGTAGATATGGAACACGCAATATAATTGAGTTAAAGGTTGTCGCTTGAACTTCAACAAAATAGAAACATGGAATACTGAAATAGCCTATGGTGCTTTATTAAAATACCATAACTTTATTCAGCAAGTTCAGATGGATAGATATAATTACCTGTCCAGGATGGACGTTTGGGCTGATCACTTATTAACATCTGCTTCCATTCATCATCATTGAGACGATTGAAGTCTTCTTCTACAAGCTCATAATAGCTCATCACATAACCAATGCCCGCAAGCATCTTTTTATCCTCGGGTTGCTCATATACAAGCACTATGGGGTTGAGTTTGCCAACCGCTTCGTGAAGTACTTGTGTAGTTGCTGAACTGGTAGCAACGTCAGCAATAAGTTCGGGGTCATCTTCTTTTAAACAACTAAAATAGCTCAAAAGTCCAAGCCCCCATTCCTTTATATTAGTTTGTTCTGAAGATGTCAGCTGCTCTCCATTGGCAATTTTTGTTGCATATGTACCAAATGATTCAGCCCAAGCTTTCATCCACTTAAATCGATCTTCATGACAGGACAAGTTGATTCCTGCTTCTTCCATAGCATTAATAATCTGTTCACACATCCCTTTCAAACGTTCATAAAAAGTAGGATAAGGTTCAACAATCCCGTAACCTTCACTAATTGGCATTGGCATAATGGTCTCTTTTGCATAAAGTATATTGTCATGTCGAAGTTCAGCCCATGAAGCCATTACGGTGTTAAGTTTTTCTCTCTCCCAGAGTGAGCTTCGCATGCAAGAAGGATAAGACCCCAGGTAGCTCTCTGAAAGCGATCGTAAGGTAGAGAGCCAGTAATTGTATGTGCTCTTCTGCCACTCAGTATCTGAAATGCCATCGAATTGCACTTTGAGCTTATCAACCTGCTCCTGCAATCCAGGATAGAGTGCCATTTCGCCAGCCAATTCTTCATAGGCAGCAGTTGAGCTAAATACCGTTGCAGCAACATCAAGTCCTTTCGGCAACCACCTGTTTCCTACATAGGGATAGCATGTCTCCTGCATTGCTTCCCCATCCATTACATAACGTTCACCCATGAACTGAACATATCTCTTTGGTAAATCTTCAGGGCTTTCAAGTGGGACAGGTATAATCTCCGATTCCGGATAATCCCCGGTTAGCAGTTCATTCTTTAGTGAAACGAGATTATCATGATCTTCAAGCAGGAGATATCCTGAAGCATCATAGTCGGTTCCGAACACCTTGCTCATCGCACTATCAACCATCAAAGGTGTGATGCTGTCAGCCTGATTGACGAGCGTAGAGGTAAAATTGTAGATACTTTCCCAAAGTGATAGAGCACCACAATCAGTTCGGGCAAGCACATAAGCCATAATAGTTGCACTTGCAAGCTCATATTCTGATGTCTCTATGTCATTTGGATCATAGACCCGGAAAATTCTCCTGCCGAGCCACTTGACTGTTCGGAAATATCTTTCAAGTGTCTCGTCGCCTGCATAATGACCCCGAGGCTCATATTGTGTATAGTCATCTCCTGGATAGAATTCTGTAGTATTATGATTGTAGATCTTTATGAGATAGTCATTGGCTTCTTGTTGAATCGGTTCAACACCCTCTCCTGATATCTCAGTCTCGCCTTTTATCAAAGCCTCTCCAACCGCAAAGACAACCCACAATCGTCTGGCTGCTTCCTTTAGAAATGGCTTTTCTATTATTTTCTCATATTCTGCCTTTACGCAAGCGTTCATGATAACTGCCAATTCTTCCATTTTGGGTGCCAGCCAATCTTTTTCAACTGTTACAAGGAAGTCATCATAGGTAATGTGGAAGATATGAAGCAGTGCATCTGTAGTGACAAATGTCGAAACACCACTATTAAAAAAGAGAGCTGAATAGACCTCAGAGAGCTTATTTATTTCATCATTTCCTAAAACAACAAACCCGTTTTGCAGTAACAACTTCTCAGCCGCTTCATCAAATGAAGGCAGAAAAGCTTTTACAGCATCGAGGTTTTCAGGGGTATTGGAGAATTGGACGTATGCCTGATAACAGGCAATTACATCACTCCATGAGGTTTGACCGTTCATATAAGTGTTGTACTTTGTGATTATGTCATTCCAGATTGCACATGGATGTTCAGTATCAGCACTAATGGGGTCGGATTGAAGAATAGTCCCATCGGACCCCACCGCTACAAAGGTATCGTTCCCATAAGCAATACCTGAAAGGCTATTATAAGTTATGGAATTTCTTTGGCTCCAGTTTTTCCCATTAGGAGAGGTAATTACAGTACCACTCGATCCTACTGCTACAAAAGTACCATCTCCATAGGTGACATCATAGAGAGAACGATAAATTGTATAACCATTTTGAACCCAATTTGTACCATCAGGAGAAGTAAAAATAATGCATGGTGACCAACTTTCATCATATCCATTATATCCCACAGCTACAAAGATATTATTTCCATAGGCAATACCATTTAAGTGAACATAACAAGAGAAATCACAAGTCACAGAATTCTGTAAAGTCCAGGTTATTCCATCAGGAGAGGTGAGGATGATACCAGAGTATTCCCCTACTGTTACAAAGATGTCATTCCCATAAGTTATACTCTTTAAAGGAGCAGTAGCAGCAGAATTTTGGCGTGTCCAAGTTATTCCATCAGAGGAAGTAAGAATGGCTGTACCTACTGCTACAAAGATGCCATTACCGTAAGTAATGCTAAAAAGATAATCAGTAATTCCAGAACTCTGTTGCGTCCATGTTATTCCATCAGGAGAAACAAGAACGGTTCCACCCACTGCTATAAAGATGCCATTACCGTAGGCTATATCTTCAAACACAGCAGTAGTTCCAGAATTGTGTTGAGTCCAGATTATTCCATCGGGTGAGGAGAGAATGGTGCCATTCTCTCCTACTGCTACAAAGGTATTGTTCCCATAGGTGATTTCATTAATAGATTGAAAGGTAACAGAATTCTGTAGAGTCCAGGTTACTCCATCAGGAGAGGCAAAGATAATTCCCTTATCTCCCAAAGCTACAAAAGTGTTGTTACCGTAGGCGATATTATAAAGCTCAGCAGTAGTTCCGGAATTCTGTAGAGTCCAGGTTATTCCATCAGGAGAGGTGAGAATGGTAGAATAGTATTCCCCTACTGCTACAAAAATGCCATTACCGTATGTAACGCTATTAAGATAATCATTAGTTCCAGAACTCTGCTGAATCCAGGTTATTCCATCGGGAGAAGTAAGAATGGTACCATAGTTGCCTACCGCTACAAACGTGCTGTTCTCATAGACAACATCTTGAAGCAAAGAGGTAGTACCAGAACTCTGCTTAGTCCAGGTTATTCCATCAGGAGAGGTGAGAATGGTTCCGTATTGGCCTACTGCTACAAACATACCATTACCGCAGGTGATGCTATAAAGACTATTAGTAACTCCAGAACTCTGTTTAGTCCAAGTTATTCCATCGGGAGAGGTGAGAATGGTTCCGTAGTAGCCTACCGCTACAAGAATGCCGTTTTCATAGGAAACACTTTGAAGCACAGTGGTAGTACTAGAACTCTGTTTAGTCCAAGTTATTCCATCGGGAGAGGTGAGAATAGCACCATAGTTGCCTACTGCTACAAAGATGCCATTACCGCAGGTGATGCTATAAAGATAATCATTAGTTCCAGAATTCTGTTGAATCCAGGTTATTCCATCGGGAGAGGTAATTACAGTACCGATCGATCCTACTACTACAAATGTATTATTCCCGTAAGTGATACCATAAAGATCGTTTCCCTGAGGTAAGGGATTCCTCCACTGCCAATTGTCGAGGGAATCAGCAAGGGCTGGGGAAACAATCGATAAGAAGGTAATAATTCCTATAATTAAAAGAGAAGTTCTTACAAATTTATTCATGTTGTGCCCCCTTTAAAGAAATAAAAAGCCCCCACCAGCACTTTCTGATAGTAGTTTATCATTGCACCCCAGATATTGGTATCCAACATGTTCTCCAAAATCGCAGGCATCTCCTGCTTATGAAGACCTATTTTTTGATTAAGTATAGAGTATTATTACCACTGGTTATCGTTAGATTGCAAGGAATAGTTAGGGAGAAATAGAATGGTAGGTGATAAAAAAAGATAGTGGTTATTTAGCCATTGCTACCCGCTATTGCATTCAAATACCGTGATGCTTGAGTTTAGTCCTTCCATATATCTCAAAGACATAATATAATGCAGACCATGCGAAGGCGTTCCTTGCTGTCTATTACAACAGTCCTATCACTATTCTCTTTCACCCTTCACGGCTGCTGCACTCTGTCGAATGTTGCCGTATCAGATGAGGAGCTCAATCAGATAGGGCAAAAGCTATTCATGAACGAGTGTGCTGGAAAGGTGGAATACCTCACCACCTGGAACGAGGGCGAGGAATTTGCCTCGCTCGGGATCGGGCACTTCATCTGGTATCCGAAAGGCAAGCAGGGCCCCTTCCACGAGACCTTCCCGGAGTTGCTCCGTTTCCTGAAAGAGAGAGGTGCAGAGCTTCCGCCGTGGCTGAATGAGTCATCAAATCTCTCCTGTCCCTGGAACACCCGTGATGAATTTATCCAGGATCTCCAGAGTGAAAAGATGACTGTCCTGAGAAAGTTTTTATCAGATACAGTCTCACTGCAGGTGGTGTTTGTTGCGAACCGTGTTTTAAGGGCATTGCCGGCAATGATGAATGCTGCGCCAGAAGAATCATTTCACCGTGTACAGCAGCAATTCTACCGTGTCGCCTTTTCCCCCATGGGAATGTACGCCTTGATTGACTATGTAAATTTTAAAGGTGAAGGCGTCCTCAAGACCGAGCGCTATGCTGGACAGAGCTGGGGACTTCTCCAGGTATTGGAAGAAATGCATGGGATTGAAAGCGGGCCTGAAGCACTCCAGGAGTTCTGTAAAGCAGCCAGAGCGGTTTTAGCCCGCCGGGTGATGAATGCACCAAAAGAACGGAACGAGCAGAAATGGCTGCCCGGATGGGAAAAGCGGATTAATACTTATTGCAGCAGTGAAGATCACATAATCTCTGAGGATATAACTTCCGAGGATCTAACTGATTAGCCTATTACCCCGGCGTAAAGGGCTAAGCCCAGTGCAATCACGAAAAAGCCGCCCAAAACAACGGCCCTCTTCGTTATCGTAATCTGACTCTCCGGTGCGTTCTGCTTCTGCAGTAGGTTGACCATAATCCCGGGAAATACCACCACATCAAATAACCCGACCAGAATAAGAAGTATACCGGCAAGTTGATTTGACCTCATCATAGCTTACCCCTCCCCTGCTCATTTTCACACCTTGTAATTCGAAATGTATGGTAGTATTTATTTCCCAAGGGCAGTATTTTTCAATACAAGAGTCCGAACAAACATAAAAAAGGAGATACTATGAAAAGACATTGTATATATCTCATCATAGCGTCCGTTATTTTTTGTCTGAGTTTCTCTGCCTGCTCGAAAGCGAAAGATAAAGAGTCGGGTAAAGGAGCTATTGACAAAATGACTGATCGTGCAGCAGAAAGTGCTGTAAAGAAGATCAAGACTCCCATTGACAAGGCACGGGCTATACAGGAAAAAGAAGGTGAAAGAACAAAGGCTATGGATGAAGCTTTGAAAGAATAGAGTCGTTTTCCTTACTGAGAATGAGGTTCCCTCAATTATGATTACCTTTAAAAACGAACTCGACCGGCAGGAAATACTAGAAGTTCTTAACCTCAACATGAATGAAGAGTTCAGGGCAACGCTTCAGTACATTTGCCACAGAATCCTAGCCCAGGATCACAACCCTGTCCTGGCAGAATCTTTTAAATCAGCGGCACTCGATGAGATGGCGCACATTCTCTTTTTCTCCGACCTCATCACCAAGTACGGCGGCAAGCCGCTCTTAACCGACTGGGCGGTTGACAGGAGCAGTGACTGCAAAGAAATGCTTACCAAAAACATAGCCCTGGAGCAGGCTGCAAAGACACGGTATGCCTCACAGGTCGAGAGGTTTAAAGACTATGCCGAGTTCAGCACCGTCATCAAAAGCGTGCTCTCCGATGAAGAAGACCACGAAGACAAATTCACTGCCTACCTCAAGGAATCTCCTTGAGATCTCTAAAAAAGTCGAGAGCAGGGTTCCGAGTGCGAATTGATCCGCCGCAGGCGGATTCTTGAGCAACGAAGAACTCTGCTTTTCAGAGATCTCCATGGTTATTTAAGCAATAAAAAAACCGGCAGAGGAAATTCCACCGGTCTTTTGCCTGTCTCTATGTACAGCTTCCGTTACTTCTTTGGCATGGCCGCAGGTGTCTTAACCAGAAAAGATAGCGCTGCAGCTACAAGCAGAAGGAAGCCTGCGATGGTGTATGCCTGATAGAAGTTCCCTACCGGGGGCAGCCCGGCTGCCTTGGCAGCAGCAACGGCATTATCGTACACCCTCCCTGAGATATACGACAGTATCGTACCGCCTACTCCCCAGGCTGTGAAGACAAAGCCATAGTTCACGCCAAAGTTCTTCAGTCCGTAGAAATCCTTCGTGATGGACGGGAACAGGGAAAGGTTGGCGCCGTAGTTGAAACCGAGCAGCATTGAAATAATGGTAAACGCACCGGCAGAGGTTACGGCTCTGAGGGTGAATATGAGCACTGCCTGAAAGAGAAATACCATGAGCATGGTCCGGGTCCGGCCGATCTTGTCAGAGAAAAACCCTGCGATAACACGTCCGCCTGCATTGCCTACGGCAAGGAGGGCAACAAAGGCAAAGCCCGCTTTCACCCCTGCCTGGACATCAACGATCTTTGCCAGCTTGGCTATGATCATAAGACCTGCACCAGCTGCAAAGGCATACATGAACCAGAGGAGATAAAACTGGGGTGTCTTGAGCATCTCGGTCCAGGAGTAGTTCACTGCAACAGCGGCAGGCGCTGCAGTTCCTCCATTTGTCATGGTCTTGGCAGGTGCCGCCTCAGGCTTATACCCTGCGGGAGGGTTCTTGAGCATTAAGGAGAGGCTTGTCACCACGATCAGAAATGCCACTCCAAAGATCATGAGCGACTGCTGTACGCCCACGGTAGAAATCAGGTAATTGGCAAGGGGCGAAATGTACACTGAAGCCAGGCCGAATCCTGCAACCACGATCCCTGCTATCAGCCCGGTGCGCTGGGGCGGAAACCATTTGACTGCAGGAGGCGTAGCTGCAGCATACCCCAGCCCTATCCCCGAACCTGCAAGGATGCCAAAACCAACCACAAAGAGCCCCACATTCGTGCTTCTGCTCGCTAACATGAGCCCAAGGCCGCAGAGTATACCGCCGAAAAAAGCCACCCATTTCGGACCGATCTTATCCTGCATCCATCCTGCGGGGATCGTCATCAGGGCAAAAACAACGCACGCGACGGAGTAGGGAAGGCTCCGTGCACTTTCTGACCAGCCCCATTCTGCGGGGATAGCCTTTGAGATTACGCTCCAGGTGTACAGGACACCGAGCGCCAGGTTAATACCCGTGCCTGCAAGAGTAACTTTCCAGCCTGCATTTTTAACACTTTCCGTCATGCTTCTTTAACCTCCGGATTCCATCACTCATTTGGAATAAAAAAAATGAATGACTATTCATTCATAACAAAATGTAACATGGGCTTGCCTACCCTGTCAAGAAAATTGTGCTCCCTCTATGGTACAAATAAATATTTTTATTGACAGATTCTCTTGTATGATTTATTTAGTATACCGACCGGTCAGTTTAGTATGCTAAATTTACCATGAGAAACCGAAGAGCTCCGGAAAACCGGAAAGAAAAGATCTTTGAAGCTGCCCTCCAGTGCTTCAATAAAAAGGGCTACTATAAGACTTCTATTGACGACATAGCCTCGAGATGCAAGATAAGCAAAGGCGGAATCTATTATCACTTCAAATCTAAAGAACAGCTCTTCCGGGAGCTCTACAGTTTCAAGGTAACCAGGTACTTCGAATGGTTGAAGACACATATACAGGAAGCAAATGACCCGGCAGAGCGCATCCGCCTGCTCGCCAAGAAAACGGGGCAGATCCTCAAGGAAAACCAGGATTTCTTTAAATTCTGTTTAGAGTTTCTTTCGATGGCAGTACGTGAACCCGGCATCAGAAAAGAGATGACCGTTTTTTATCAGGGCACAGTAAAAACATTCACCCAGCTCATTGAAGACGGCGTATCAGCCGGCACTTTTAAAAACCTTGATTCAAAAAAGGTTGCACGGGTCCTGTACCTGCTTTTCATGGGGGTCTTTTTCACCTATTTTTCAACCGATATCGATTTTGATCTCATTGACCAGGAAACCTTTAATATAAACACCCTCTTAAAGGGCATTCAGAAATCGTAGACAGAATACACTCTTAAGAAATCTGATCATGACAGCACGCCTCTCAAAAGAACTCTTTCAGAAATTAAGCAATATCGTCGGAGATAAATATATTACCTCTGAGCCCCTGGCTACTTATGTCTATACTCAGGATGCCAGTGTCTTTGGAGGGACAGAGGCAGGGATAATCATCCGGCCGGGATCTACCGAGGAAGTCTCACAGATACTCTCTCTGGCTAACCAGCGCCGGATTCCGGTAGTGATCAGAGGCGGAGGGGCAAGTATTTACGGCCAGCCGAAAGGGGTCCCGAAAAAAAACATCCTGCTGGATATGACCCGGATGAACAGGATACTGGAAATCAATCCTGAGAGCATGACAGTTACTGCCCAGTGCGGCATCATCATGGGCAAGCTCCAGCACCCCTGCCGCCAGGCAGGTTTCTACCTCTTCTGCCCCTTTGCTCCTCTCCAGATTGTTTCACTTGGCGGGTGGATATCAGGTGCTGCAGGCGGAGGCGGCATCTGGAGAGACATCGTCAGCATGACCGTTGTACTTCCTGACGGTACCGTGGTGAAAACCGGCGGCGGGCCCGGATCAAATGTCCGCCAAAAGCTCTCCTACAATCGCGTCCTCGGAGGCCCTGATTTTACCGGCCTCTTTATCGGGGACGGGGGTTCCTTTGGCGTTAAGACCGAGGCGACCGTACGACTTACCAGGTTTCCGGAGGTGATTCGGGCAAGCATTTTTGAATTCTCCAAGCTGGAAAAAGTACTGGAGGTGATTAAGAGGCACGTGGCATGCGTTGATCCTCATCCCTTTAATCCCATCATGGTGTTCGGCTCCGGAGCGATGAGAAACTTCATGCCTGATCTTGGTGACAGTGACTCTTTCGTTGTCATGGGCATGATGCAGGGACATTCCGCACAGGAGATGGATGCAAAGCTCGATACCTTTAACGCACTCGGAGAAGCGCTGGAGGGACAGCGCAATCCGGCATTGGATGCCATGGCAGCTACTATGGCAGCCTCATCCTCTTCGGAAAGCGAAACCATGATGGACTGGCTCAGCTTTTTTAACGCCCTGGGCCTTGCCTGCTGGCTCCCCTTTACCCTGCCCAGGGAAGGATTCGCAGAGAACTACCGTAAATTAATTGCCTGGAGGCAGAAACGTCTTGAGGAGACAGAACGGAGAGGATACCGGTGGAACGGGACCTTTGAATTTTTCACCCCATCAGACCAGAGCACCATCATCGGAGAGATTGATGTCTTTTTTCAAAACACCTCAACTCCTGAAATGTTTGCATTCGTCCGTACAACGATGCAGGAGTTCCAGGAGTATTCACACGAGATCGGGTCTATTGACGTGTACAACCAGGGCGTCATGTCATATATCAATGGCCGGTTCTGGTCGCCCGGGTTCCGCCAGCTCTTCCAGACCGTCAAGTCAGCGCTTGACCCGAATCTTATCTTAAACCCTGACCTCTGGATGAGTGAGCAGAAAGACACGAAAAGGAAATGAGATGGGCAAGCAAGAAATGAAAAATCTCTCTCTTGTCAGCCATTTTATATATAACTGCAGAAAATGTGGCCTCTGCGGGAGCAAGTTCACTGCCCGTGTCCCCTATGTATGCCCGGTAAAGGAATCTACCGGGGGCTTTGAACATTCCACTGCCCGGGGGAAGATCATTCTCGCCCAGGGATTGCTGGAAGGGGCAATACGCCCCTCACGTGAGCTCGCAGAGATTATTTACACCTGCACGCTCTGCGGTAACTGCCAGATACAGTGCGGCAGTATTGACAACAGCACAGGATTGCCTCTCGTTGACACTACCCAAGTCATTGAGGCCATGCGGGCAGACCTGCTGCGAGATCATCCGGAACTGGTTGATCAGGCATATCAGGCGATGTTCAACTCAACCCGGCAGTATGACAACCCCTGGGGATTACCCCGAACAGTAAAAGAGCGATGGGCAAAGGGCCTCTCCCTGAAGGACGTCCGGAAAGAACCTCACGAGGTGCTGCTCTTTACCGGCTGCACCATACCTTCCAACCCTGCCCTTGGAGGGAGAGCCCGAAAGGCCGCGCTCATTCTGCAAAAAGCAGGTGTTGACTTCGCTGTTCTCGGGAAAAATGAACCTTGCTGCGGCAGTGTGCAGAAAAGAGTTGGCGCCTTTGACCTTGCACAAGAGATGAAGGAGAAGAATATTGCCCTGCTGAACAGCCTCGGGTCCTCCACCATCATTACTCTCTGCGCTGGCTGTTACCACACGCTAAAAAATGACTACCAGGCCGGAGAGACTCCACTCAAACCTGAGGTTTATCATTTCGTGGAATTCGTCTCCCAACTGGTTAAGAAAGAAAAACTTGCTTTCACCAAGAAAAATTCCCTGACCGTAACCTACCATGACCCCTGCCACCTGGGAAGGATGATGAAGGTATTTGACCCTCCCCGTGAAATCCTCAAGGCCCTGCCCGGGATTACGCTCGTAGAAAGGGCTGCCAGCAGAGAAAATACGATCTGCTGTGGTGCGGGGGGCGGTATGCGCCTCTTCGGCGGTGGTATCCTGGCAGAGGAGATTGGAAAGGCCGCAGTCCAGGCAGCACGGGATGCAGGAGCAGAAGCAGTAGTTACCGCCTGCCCTTTCTGTGAATTAAACCTTGATGCTGCAGCCAGACAGCTTGGTTTCCCTCTTGCTGTCTACGACATCACTGACCTGGTGAGCGAGTGGTCAGGGATAGAGGAATGATTATGGAGCCCTTATTGAGATTGCTCTGAAGAGAACCAAAGGAGGTTAAATTATGAGTCTGCCAAAAGGCGCATATGAAGCCCTGGAAGATGCCCTCGGGTCTGACCATGTCTGCGATGATCCGGCGGTAACGTCTGCATACAGTTATATGTGGCTCCTGTACAGCACCCACGCACAGTCGGGGAGGTACCGGCCTGCTGCCGTAGTGCTCCCCGGCAGTACAGATGATGTGCAGGCCATCATCAAAATTGCCAACCGGTACAGGTTCAACTACATCCCGGTGGGAACAAACCTTCTGCCTCCGACCATCCCTGTCCGTCCGGACACGATTATCATTGACCCGAAACGGATGGACCGGATTCTCGAGATCGACGAGGAGAACATGTACGCTGTCGTGGAGCCATACGTCACCTATGCCCAGCTCCAGGCGGAGGTCATGAAGAAGAGACTGACTATTACCGTGGCTGAAGCAGGCGCCCAGGTATCGGTTGTTGCCAACAACATGTTCCAAGGGATGGGCGGCACAGGCCACAAGTTCGGTTATAACCGGGGGGTTCTTGCCTGCGACTGGGTGTTGCCGACGGGCGAACTTTTGCAAATCGGCTCACGGGGGAATCCACATGCCGGCTGGTTCTGGGGCGACTGCGCAGGATTGAACCTCAAGGGGCTTTTGCGCGCTGACTCAGGGCACTGCGGCGGACTGGGCATGGTAACGACCATGGCGGTCAAGCTCTTCCCCTATCCAGGACCGGCAGTTTTTCCGGTGAAGGGGTCAAACCCCAATTTCTCTGTTGAGTTTCCAGAAGACCGCTTCAGACTGAATCTCATAAAGTTTCCTGACAGAAAAAACCTCATTGACGCCATGTATGAAATCGGTCATGCAGAGATTGCTGCCGCTGTGCATGAGGAGCCGGCGAGCATGGTGCTATCAGGCGCATCCCCGTCAGTCGAGTACTTCTGGGAACGCTGGCCGCAGTTCAAACAGCAGTGGAGAAATGTCCTGTCTGTCACCCTGATCGGCTTCTCTTCCCCCCGCCAGGCAGAGTATGAGCAGAAGGTTCTTGATGCGATTGTGGCAGAGCAGAAAGGAGAATACCTGCGTGAAGGGTCTGAGCTGTGGAAGATTGGGGCAGATCTCCTGGGGGAACAGATCCGGACTGGCCTGTCTAACCGGCTCTTCAGAATAGCAGGAGACTTTTTCGTCATCGGCGGCTTCGGGTTCGATTCGATCGATCACAGTTACCGGATGAGCGAAGAGTTCATGTGGCCCCTCATCGAAGCAGGACAGAAAAAGGGTCACTTTATTGAAGATGATACCCATAATGACTGGCTTAACTCCTACCAGCTCGGTCAGATGTCCGAGACTGAGCCGCTCATCTACTTCGAACACGACCTGGGAGCCGGTGCTACTTTCATCACCAGTTACATGCAGACAATTACAGAGGCCATCAAGAGGAAGATGACGCCAACATGGCCTCTCGGTCCTATGATGTATATTACAGGCCCAGCCATGTGCAATTATCATGAGCTTGTCCTGAAGATAAAGAAAAAGCTTGACCCAAGATTGACCTCCAACCCTAATTATCCATTGCCGCCTGAGCCTCCAGCATAGCGCTGGAAAGAGAAGAACAGATGAAAGGGGTACTACATGTCTGACAAGGTGCTTGCAAAAGTAGATTATTTAAAACCGCTGGAGGACAGACCTTACCATGAGGTTGTTGCTGAAAGGGAGAGCTATCACCGGGAGGTGAAGAACAGGCTCGCCGGTATCGTGGGAGGAGAGCAGGTTACCGATGCGCCTGAAGTCATAGCGCGGTATTCTCAAGACAGGAGCCTGGAGCGTGCGGGCAGACCGTCGTTTGTGGTCTTCCCCGGGAATGCTGCTGAGGTCTGCGCCATGATAAAATATGCAAATGAAATTTCCCTTCCTGTCGTACCGACGAGCTCAGGCACCCATACCTACGGCAGCGCAATACCACGGATGGGCGGTATCGTGATAGACCTGTCAGGCTGGAAAAAAATCCACAAGATAGATTACAGGAATCGTGCTGTTCGGATCGATCCGGGAGTTACCTATGCTGAACTTCAAGGTGCACTGGAGAAGGCAGGACTACGGGCTCTCATGCCACTCCTGCCCCGCAAGGACCAGTCCGTACTCACGGCACACCTTGAAGCACACCCGATGATGATTTCCGAATTCAACTACAGCGAACCTCTCCGCACAGCCGAGATCGTTCTGCCCAGTGGAGAGATCTTAAGGACAGGCTCGGCAGCACCAGCCCCTCCGGAAGTGATCAACACCAATATGGTCGGGCCATGGGGGCCGGGTTTTGACTGGAACAGGCTCTATACACGGGCACAGGGCACACTCGGCATTGTAACCTGGGCGAATATCATGGCTGAGCCCCTGCCGACAAAAGAGAAGATTTATTTCACCCCCTTTCAATCGATTGATGACCTTGTCTCATTCACCTACAGGATTCAGCGGAAATGGATCGGCTACGAGTGCTTTGCCCTGAACAGGGCAAGCCTTGCAGCGATTCTCGCTGAGCGCATGCCGGACGATTATCACGACCTGAAAAAGAAGCTTCCGGAATATACGCACATCTTCTGCATTGCCGGACTGCAACGGCTCCCCGAAGAGAGGATCGCCTATCAGGAAGCGGATTTCCTCGAGGTGGCACGCGAATGCAGCGCCCAGCCGCAGCTCACGATACCTGAAGCACCGGCAGCAGCCCCCTTCTTCGGACAGCATGTACGGCGCTGCTGGGAAAAGGAGCCCTACTGGAAGGAGGCCTATAAAGGAGCGAGCGCTGATATCTTTTTCATCATGACCATGAACAGGGCTTCAGCGTTTATCACCGCCATGCAGGAAGAAACAGCCCGCGCAGAGTATCCTTTTGAAGACATCGGCATCTATCTCCAGCCCATAGAAAACGGCAGGGCTGCACATCTCGAATTTATCATTCCCTATAACCCGGACGATACCGGTGAATGTTCTCTCGTCAGAAGGCTTCACAGATCAGTTAGTGAACGGATGTATGCTCTCGGCGCTCTCTTCACCAGGGCGTATGGAACGTGGGCTGAAATGGTCTACGGGAGAAATGCCCTCCAGTATCAGACGGCAAAACTGATCAAGGAAACCCTTGATCCCAATAACATCATGAATCCGGGCAAGCTCGGCTTGTAAGCAGACAGGAGGAACGATACGATGAGTCTTGAACAATACCGCTGGGATCTCGTCAACTGTGAACGGTGTTCCATGTGCAAATGGCTCCATCCGTGGAGTGTAAAGAGCAAGGCCCGGGCGCGGATCTGTCCTTCCATGCAGAAGTACAAGTACGATGCCTACTCTGCCCAGGGCAGGTTTGACCTGGCCAGGGCGCTCCTCGAAGGGGAAATCGAACTTACCCCGAAGGCGCTTGAGGTGATCTACGCCTGCACCCTCTGCGGAGGATGCGATGTCACCTGCAAATTTACACGGGATATGGAACCATTGGAGATACTGCATGAATTGCGTAAATATGCAGTCGAGCAGGGCAAGGGGCCGCTTCCTGGACACATGCCAGCTATAGAGAGCATACGGCAAAACAATAATCCCTGGCTTCAGCCCAGCTCGAGGCGTGGACACTGGGCGCGAAAGCTGAAGGTGAAGAACCTTAACAAAGAGAAGGCAGAGGTGCTCTACTTTGCCGGGTGCACCTATTCTTACAATGCTAACCTGCAGAAGGTTGCTCAATCCACACTACGGATCATCCAGGAGGCAGGCGTTGATGTCGGGATTCTCGGCGCGAGCGAGGGCTGCTGTGCGAGCCCTGTCCTGAAGGCAGGCATGGCTGACCTCTTTACCGAGATGGCCGCGAAAAATATTCAGGCGTTCAACGACCTCGGCGTAAAAATAGTAGTAACCTCCTGCGCCGGCTGTTATGGTATATTTCAGAGCCAGTACCCTGCAGCAGGCAAAATGAATTTTGAAGTCATGCACAGCGTCCAGTTCCTGGATCAGCTCCTGCAGGCAGGGAGGCTGAAATTCACCACCCGCATTCCCCTGAAGGTTACCTGGCATGACCCCTGTCATCTGGGAAGGGGTGGGGAGAAACAGAATCTCTGGGAAGGCGTAAGGATAAAGTGGGGGCTTTCTGATCCTCCCCGGCAGAGAAATTATGGCTCCAACGGGGTCTTTGATGCTCCCCGGAATATCCTGAAGGCTCTGCCCGGCGTAGAGCTGGTTGAAATGGAACGGATACGGGAGTTCTCCTGGTGCTGCGGGGCAGGCGGGGGCGTGCGCGCTGCCTTCCCCGCGTTTGCTCTGGAGACTGCGCAGGAGCGGGTCGAGGAAGCACAGGCGACGGGGGCAGATGCTCTTGTCACCAGTTGCCCTTGGTGCGAATCAAACTTAAACGATGCCATTACTGCTGACGGGAATAAGATACAACTTTTTAGCCTTGTCGAATTGGTGGAAAAGGCGTTATAAATTAAATGATGTGATAAACACGTGATTCACAGAAAGTGAAGGAACCATGTACGGCTGGGCCGGGAAAATACTCAGTATTGATTTAACAGAAAGAAGAATCTCCCTGCTTAAGACAGGAGATTACAGCACCCTTTTCCTGGGCGGCGTGGGAATCGGAGAAAAGATTTACTGGGACAGGGCCACACCGGGAATTGATGCCTTCCATCCTGCCAACCCCCTCATCCTCATGACAGGGCCCCTCGCTGCCACACCTGCTCCCAGTGCTCCCCGGCTGGTCGCCTGCGGCAAGTCACCCTGTATCTATCCGGAAACCTTTGTCACCGCAAGCCTCGGGGGATTCTTTGCAGCAGAGCTGAAATGGGCAGGGTATGACGGGATCGTGATCCAGGGGAAGGCAGACTCACCTGTATATATCAGTATTCATGACAGCCGGGTTGAGATAAAGGATGCCGCCTCTCTCTGGGGGCTCACGAACAGCGCAACACGGAAGATCATTCAGGGAGAGCTCGGAGGAACTCCGAGGATCATGTCAATCGGGCCAGGCGGAGAAAACCGTACCCGCATCGCCATTATCCTTACCGATGTGGGGAGTGCCGGCTCCATGGGGTTCGGCTCTGTGATGGGATCAAAGAACCTGAAGGCTGTTGCAGTGAAAGGCTCGGGCACCATACAGGCAGCGGACCCTGAAAGGATCACGGGGATACGGAAACGGTTCCAGGCCATGACCGGCGAAGGGTACTACCACCTTTTCGGAACGCCTATCACTTTGCCTGGCACGGAGGTTGTGAAAAAAGTCCACTGCCACGGGTGTTCTCAGGGCTGCTGGCGTACGCTCCAGAGGAGTGCTTCGGGCGAGGAAGGTATCCGCAAGTGCCAGATCGGCATCTTCTATTCACCCTGGGACAAAAAGCTTCACGGGAAACCAACTGAGGCAAGTTTCCGTGCTACCACCCTTGCCAACGATTACTCGCTCTGTGTTATGGAGCTCGTCTTTCTCCTCTTCTGGCTTGACAAATGCTATGCCCAGGGCATCCTTTCTGAAAAAGACATGGAGCTCCCTTTCTCACAAGCGGGGAGCATAGAATTTTTTGAAGCCTTTGTTAGGAAGATATGTCTTAGAGAGGGGTTCGGTGCAGTACTTGCTGAGGGAACACTTCGTGCCTCGGAGATTGTCGGAAAGGAATCACGGGAGATAACCCGTAATCTCTTAACCCAGACCGGCCGGGCAGTCGCCTATGGCCCCAAGGTTTTTTCCTCGTCCGCCCTTATCTACGCTACGGAACCCCGGCCGTCCATAACCGAGCTCCACGAAGTCTGCGAACCCCTCACCAAGTGGGCGCTCTGGTACAAAACCAAGGGGGAAAAGTCGTACGTTTCAACCGACGTGCTGAGGAAGATCGGGGAAAAGTTCTGGGGGAGTGAAAAGTCTGTTGACTTCTCCACCTACGAGGGCAAGGCTCTAACTGTCGTGAAGATTCAGAACCGCCAGTTTGCAAAGGAATCGCTGATCCTCTGCGACTTTGCCTGGCCGGTTTATGACGATGCAAGCCGTGAAGATCATGTCGGTGACCCCACCCTTGAAAGCCAGCTTCTCTCCGCGGTTATCGGAAAGGAGATAGACGAACAGGAACTCAACGACATTGCCGAGCGGATCTTTACCTTCTACCGTGCCATCCTCCTCCGGGAAGGGAGAAAAGGCAGGGAAGACGATTGCCTGCCGGAATTCTTCTTCGTAGAACGGGACGAGCTCATAGCTGACGTATTCGGAATGCACAACCCGGAACTCTTCCTCCCCGGTGCAGGTGATGAAATCATCTCCCGGAAGGGAAAAGCAGTGGACAGGATAAAATTCGAGAAGATGAAAGACGAATATTACGGGCTCCGCGGGTGGGATCCGCAAACAGGAATCCCGTGCAACGAAACGCTTAAAAGGCTGGGACTGGGCGATATTGTCCGCGACCTGTGACGGCAGAAAAACGCTGCTAACGGGATGAACGATGGAGGGAACCATGACGGCAAACGAAATTCTCTATATCAGCGCTTACTGTATCTTCCTTGCTGGCGCATCAAAATCTTTCCGGGAAAACGGGAGCAGAGCTGCCCTCTGGGTGATGGGCTCTGGAGTGATTCTCGACTTTCTGCTCAGCATGCTGCCGGTCCTTGGGGTAAAATTTTTATCGACCGGGCTCAAGGGGACAAACGCCGTTCTCATCTTTGCGATAGCCCTCGGTTTTGTTGTCTGGCTTCTTTTTCTTGCTGCCCTCATCATCCGAAAGAAAGGGAATATGCCCCTCTTTCACCTTGCCATAACCCTGGTTGAGATTACGTGGTTCATAGATTTTGTTGCATTCCTTTATGGGATGTACAAGTTTCCCTTAACATAGGATGACTGCCCGATGAGGAAAGGAGGCTTCCATGGATGAAAGATTCAGTTTTATCAGTTCAGGGAAAAAGGGATTAGCACAACTCTCCCTCCAGAGCGTAGCAATAGATCCGGCGCTGAAAAATATCGAGGCAGAAGGCGGGCGGATGATGCTGGATGTTTTCCGGGGAGACAAGATTTCGAAGGTCGTCTTTTCTGTTATTGAAGTCTCTTCCCTGTCAGTAGCCGAGCAGTCAATCCTCATCTGGCCCGGCGACGGCTATGACGTCCCCGTCTTCTTCTGCAACCTCACGCAGATGCCGGGCATGAGCTTCCATATCTTTGACCTGATTCCGGTCATGGACCTTGTGGTATGGCCCCGGTATGGAGAAAAGTATCTTGCAGGCCTTCCGGAGCTGAGGAAGAAAGCAGTGGAGCACCTGAAAGAGGGTATTGCTGAAAAAGATTTTGAGCTTACCTCGCCGGTTGCCTGGACATTCTCTCCTTACCGGATCTTACTCAAGCTGACGGATGAGGGTGTTTCGCGTATTGCGCCGGTAATGGAAGAATACTGCCGGGCCTATATCAACCTCTGGCAGAAAGCAGAGCCGGTCAGGCAGCCTGACGAAGATGCCTTCTGCAAAAGAAAGAAGGAGGCTCTGCGGAAACTCATGAAGGAGAATGACCCCGGCTATCCCATTATGGTAGGCATCTTTGGTGAAGAAAATACCAAAAAGCAATTCGACATTGTCTTTTGAACGAGTGATGGTGGTGACCTTATGCCAGAAGCAGTTATAGTTAGCGCATGCCGTACCCCCATAGGAAGATTCCTGGGGGGCTTTAAGGACGTTCACGTCAAAGAACTGGGGAGAATTGCCGGAGAAGAAGCTATCCGGAGAGCAGGGATTTCTCCGCGTGATGTGGATGAAGTTATCTGCGGGAATGTCATCCAGGCCGGCGTCGGGGGCAACATCGCCCGCCAGATCCAGGGTGCCATCGGGATACCGTGGAGCGCTCCTGCGTGCACGGTAAACCAGTTGTGTACCTCTTCCATGCGGGCGTTTGAAATCGCCTCTCACAACATCATGCTCGGCATGCGTGACGTGAGCCTCGTGGTCGGCGCCGAGAACATGAGCATGTCTCCCTACCTCATTCCGCAGGGAAGAACCGGGTATCGCATGGGACCTGGTATCATTGAAGACGCTATGCTCCTCGATGCCCTCGTATGCTCTATCGAACATTGCCACATGGGGCTGACGGCTGAAAATGTTGCCGAGAAATTTGCAATTACCCGGGCGGAGCAGGACGATCTGGCAGCACTCAGTCACAGGCGGGCTGTCGCTGCCATCAGAGAAGGCAAATTTAAAGATGAAATTGTTTCCGTAGGGGTTCAACAGAAAAAGCAGGTTGTCACTGTTGATACCGATGAAAACCCGCGTGAAGATACAACGGCAGAGTCGCTTTCAAAGCTCTCCCCTGTATTTAAAGCGGGCGGAACGGTAACCGCCGGAAATTCCTCGAGCATCAATGACGGCGCTGCTGCTGTCATCCTGATGTCTGCACAGAAGGCACGGGAGTGCGGCATGAAGCCCCTGGCCAGAGTCATAGCAACGGTGAGTTCCGGCGTTGAACCAGCCTTCATGGGGATAGGTCCTGCCGTGGCAATCCCGGCAGTATTGAAAAAAGCTCAGTTACACTTTGATGACATCGACTGCTGGGAGATCAACGAGGCATTTGCAGCCCAGTATCTGGGAGTGGAACGGGTGCTCAGGGAGGAACACGGCTTCCCGCTGGACAGGGAGAGAGTCAACAGAAACGGGTCCGGCATATCACTCGGACACCCGCTCGGATGTTCCGGACTCAGGATCATCGTCACCCTGATCTACGCGATGCAAAAGATGAATGCCCGCCTCGGATGCGCCTCGCTCTGTGCTGGTGGAGGCCCGGCCATGGCAGTAGTTGTGGCGCGAGGAGAGAGCTGACTTTTGCTAAGCCATTTCTCCCCATTTTCATCTTCTCAGTATAGAGGGTATATAAGGGATGAGTGGCTTGATACCGGACTGCTTGACTGGCTCGCCCAACTGCCTGGCTCCCTCAAAGGTCATGGGGTCATCACGGTAAAGGATTCCAGGACTACCTCGCTCTTTCGAGTAGCTGTCAGCGAGCAGAAATCAGCTATCAGCGGCCAGCCATCAGCGGTCAGCAATTATTCCACATTCCACATTCCGCAATTTGTATAAAACGTTACAACTACCAGAACTGCTTCTATGCCTTAAAATACTTCTTCCGCAGCTCGCGGGCAAAGAAGGCGTGGAAGAATGCAAACGTCCTGCTCAGCCGCGGGATTCTGACCCCCTCCCCTCTCGTCTTCGCAGAAAAGAGAACTCTCCATTTCCTCCACCACAGCCTTTTTATAACAGCCTGGATTGATGATGCCCTCTCACTCGACTGTTATTTTGAAGATAATTTCGGACAAGCACTCACCGGAGATTTACTAAAAGAAAAATGGCAATTCATATCTGAGGCCGCCCGATACATAAAAACAATCCATAATCTTCGGATTGCGCACGGAGACATGAAGGCAAAAAATATCCTCGTAAAAACGGGCGACGGGCAACATCTCTTTTTTTTCCTCGACCTCGACAGCATCAGGATGAAGAAATCTCTCCCCCGGAGAGCGCTCATCAAAGACCTTGCCCGTTTGAACGCATCATTCCTGGACACCCGGCTTCTCTCCCGGAGCGACCGGATGAGATTCCTTATCACCTATCTCTCAGAAGATCCACAGACAGGCTCTCCCAAACGGCTTTACTGGAGAGAGATTACAGGGACAACGGAAAATACATTGCGAAAATCAGGAAAAAGGTTTATGTAATATGCCCATGCAGGTACCCTTGCTTGACCTCAAGCTCCAGTACGAACGCATCAGAGAAGAAGTGCAGAGAGAGATCAATGAAG
>Ga0315289_10003671_pt1 | contig 23140 bp, 18 predicted proteins | sample YL17G11_40_MG_FD_203452 | JGI IMG/M metagenome (GOLD analysis project Ga0315289, IMG submission 203452) | Sediment microbial communities from Yellowstone Lake, YNP, Wyoming, USA - YL17G11_40 | ecosystem: Environmental > Aquatic > Freshwater > Lake > Sediment | place: USA: Wyoming | collected... | reverse complement strand
CAACGGCTTGGCAACAGGTCTCCCCAGATAAGAACGCTGGCTGTCCCCGCATCCCTGCCCGATTTACCGCTCCGCCCCTTGATGGCTTGGACTTCGTGGTTCGTTGCCCACTCGTCCGAGCTCACGGCCTCCTATCGGGTTCGTGTCCCTCAGGTCGCGGTTTTGCCTCCGGCTTCCTTCAGACCCCGCCTCACGGCGACGCCCTTGCCCTTGGCTACGGTGGGTACCATCAACCCCCGGGAAGGACTTCCACCTTCCTAGTCAGCGCCCATGCTGGGCGTACAGCGAAAACCGGGCGTCGATGACGCCCGGCAAGAGCCCTCAGCGCCCCTGGCGGGAATCGAACCCACAACCAACGGTTTAGAAGACCGCTGCTCTGTCCATTGAGCTACAGGGGCCCGCCTGCATTCTAGACTCAAGCCAGGGGAGGGTCAATCCTCGGTGAAGGGACGGATGCCTTTGTAGACCCGGGGACCGGAGAGGGTCTTGAGGATGGTCGGTGCCTGGCGTCCCAGCTGGTCGCCCAGCTTGCGCGACGAGAGCGGTGTGTTGCCATTCGCCAGGAACACCCGGAAGACGGCATGCACCAACGTCGTCTGGGGGGTGATGTAGTCAGGCTGCTGGGAGCAGTGCGTGATCACAATGTGCCGGATCCCGGGCACCCGCGTGACCTCGGCCGTCACCGGATCGACCGAGTCGACGACCGAGCTGGTCTCCAGGTCGGCGTAGGCAGCCCGGTGCACATCGCACAGGTGGCTGCGCAGGTAGACCTCCCAGTCGCGCTCGGCCTTCTCCCACCACCCAAAGTCGATGTGGAAGCGTGTGTCCAGCGTCGGACGGACCAACAGGCGGGCATGCTCTGCATCCATCGGGCTCATGCCGCGCTCCAGGCCGATTCGTCGAACCGCCAGTACAGGTCTCCGACGTGCGCGTAGTACTTGCGCCTCATCAACTCCTGGAAGATCGGGGCCGGCGGAATCCGCTGGATCACATTCACGCCGGAGTACAACGCCTGGGCATGGACCGCGCTCTGCGGGTTGAGCCTGGCGAGCTCGCGGAACACCTGCGCCACCAGCCGCTCGATCGGCATGCGCCGCTCTTGTCCCTGCAGCCAGGCTTGATCGAGCGCCTTCGGATCGGTCAGGCCGATGACCATCAATTCGTCGAACGCTGCCCCCACCGGCTGCTTCAGCATACTGAAGCCGATGTGCCCATCGGCGTCCAGCCGCACTGTGCGGATCCAATCATTGCGGCGGCGGCGGTCGATCGTCTCGACGACGACCTCGCCGGGTGCCTGGCCCTTACGCACGCGTACCAGCCCGCCGGCGGGCACCTCGTGCCGGCGGTACCACGGCTCCAGGCCGTGAACGTAGCGGGGTTCCCGCACGACCCAACCGGGAAACCTCTCGCCGGTGTGACCATCCACGAGAATGAAGCGGATCCGCGGGGCTTCGTACGCCGTCGGGAAGAGCGGACGCAGGCGAGAGGAGAGAGGCAGCGTGCCCACGCGCCAGTGGCAGAACAGCAGCGGCAGCGTGACCGCCTCGGGGTCGCCGTCAGGCGATTCGAGCGGACTGAGTTCGTCGTCCAGGTCACGCTCCAACTGTCGGAGCGGCTCGGTCAGCTCCCCGCGCTCCGCGGATAACCGGGCGGGCTCGAGCCGCGGGGGTGTGAACAGCACCTCCGGGGGCTCAAGGCGGCGCAGGTACCAAAGCACTTGGCCCGCGGGGCCGACCTCATCGAAGCGTTCGTCGGTTTGCAGTGCGAAGTCCAGCGAGAATCTCGCCAGGAGCGGATCCAAGCCTGGCGGCATGCCGAGCTCCTTGAGCAGGTCCTCCGTTGGCAGAGGTCCCCCTCCGGCGACATCCAGCACCGCCTCGGCCAGGTTGAGGTGGCCGGCATGGATCTCTGCCAGGAGCGCCTTGGGGAACCACCGGCCGGCAATCCGCACGATGTCGGGCGCCTGCGCCAGCTGCTCCTGGAGCCGCTTCTCGATGCGCGGCCCGGACCGACCCATCACGCCCTCGGGGGTCTCCAGCTCGTCGCTGGCTCCCGTTGGCTCAGGCGGCTGGTTCAACGCGTGCTTGGCCAGGCGCGTGGCAAACTCACGCCGCCCCCCGCTGCCCTCCAACTCCACCTGAATGACCTCGAAGGTTCCCAGGTCCGGGTTCGCTCCGGGACGGACGGCGAGCACCCTCCCGCGCGCGTTTGCGAGGTGGGCGAAGCGGATCTCCTCCCCGATGGCGAAGCTCCCCTCGGGGAGGTACACCGGCATCTCCATCGAGCGCACGTGCTCCGCCTCACGCGCCCGGCGCTCGAGGCGGTGGGCGATCAGCGCCAGCGCCATCTCGCGCGTCGTCAGCGGCACCTCGCGGTCGAGGAGCAGGTTGTAGATGAACTCAAGATCCTTCGGCGCCAGGCTGAGATCAGACCACGTGGTGTCGGAGGCGCTCGAAGAAACGGACGGCATGTGGCGGGGAAAGGATCCAGAAGATAGGTTGCTGGATTATACTACATGCGCATTGCCGGGAGGGAACAGGTGCCGAACGACCTGGTCATCGTCGAGACGGTCTCCGGGATGCTCGAAGCCGAAATCCTGCGCGGCCTGCTGGAAGCGGCGGGCGTGCGCGTGGAGCTGTCGCATGAAGCCGCCCTTTCCGCATACGCCCTCGGCGTCGGACGTCTGGCGCGCGTCGATCTGATGGTCCGCCTCGACCAGGAAGAGATTGCCCGTCGGGTGCTCGAGGAATACCGCGCGGGAACGCTTGACCGCCCCGACTCCCCGGGCCCGATCCCCGAGGACTGACCCCGTACCGCGCCTTCCCGGCTACGGATACGCCCTCTCAACCCACAGTTGCGGATCGACCGGCACCCCGCCTACCCAGACTTCCCAGTGCAGGTGCGGTCCGGTCACCCGGCCCGTCGCCCCCACCAGGCCAATCGTCTGCCCCTGCTCGACGATGTCGCCGGGGGTCACGAGGATCTCAGACTGGTGCAGGAAGGCAGAATACACACCCCAGCCGTGATCGACGATGGTCGTCTTGCCGCGCACCGTCAGGGCATCGGCGAACACCACGCGGCCCCTCGCCGGCGCCGTGATGACGGTGCCCGTGCCGCCGTAGAAGTCCAGGCCGGTGTGGTAGTAGTTGTAGCCCAGACCGTTGTAGTTGCGGCGCGCGCCAAAGCGGGATGGAAAGCTCTCGGTGTAGCCCGCGGGGAAGACGAACGGTCCGTCCCACAACCGCTCGGGCGTGACGGGCGCCACCACCGCCGCGACCCGCTCATTCTCGGGCTGGGTCGTCGCCGGGTCGATCGTCTCGTCCGGAACGTTCAGGACCGGGTCGAAGCCGTACTCCCCGGAGGCGAGGTAGACAGGCTGGGAGAACGCAAACACCTCTCCGTCCCCACCCGGGCTCACGCGCAGGGTCAGGTCGATCATCCCTGGCTCGGCCATGGCGTGAATTCCCTGTAGAGCTACCCAGCGCCCCTCTTCGATCGGCTCGAAGTTGAGCACCCAGGGTCCCAGCATGCCCTCCACCACTTCGGGGGGCGCGAGGCTTACCTCAACCTCCGAGGCCCGCCCCTGCCGCGCCGGGAGTGGGTCGACGCGCACATCCTGGAGCGCTGCGAGTAGCCCAGTAGTCGGCCGACCGGCCAACGGGACGATGATCGGCTCGCCCGGGACCGTCCACATCCGCGTCCCACGGTCGTTGATCGCCCGGAGTGTCCAGGTGCTCAAGCCGGTTCGCATCGAGCGCTCGATGTCGGTCTCATCGCGGGCGGCCAGGATGGGAACCGCCTCAGTCAGGAGCAGGCCGTCACCCTGGCCCTGGGGGTAGATGATGTCTTGGCCGGTGAACAATCGTTCCGGGTTGACCACCCGGTTCAGCCGCGCCAGCGTCGCCGGGTCAAGCCCATGGCGCAGGCTTATGCTCAGCAGCGTTTCTCCGAAGGCGATCGGGCGCGTCGCCAGCACCCCGGAGATGCCGTCGAAGCCAGGGATGGCCAGCTCGCGGCCGACGGCCAGCGCGTCGTTGACGGTCATGTCATTGGCCGCGGCAAGCTCGTTGACTTCCAGCCCGAACTTGATCGCGATGCCCCATAGTGTGTCGCCTGCTTCGACTAGGTATACGGTCCCCGGCGCCTGGGCATCCACAGCACCCGGCGCGGCAAGGCTGCTGCCCAGCAGCCCGACAATCAAGCCCAGCCTAGCCCAGCCGCGCATCAACGGTCTCCAGGACATCACCCCGAGCGACGCATTCTAGCACTCCGGGCTCGCCCTCCAGTACGTACTTCGCCGACGCCGAAGGGAAGTAGACCCTCCACGGCCTGGCCAGCCGGGTGTCCACGACGCGAAAGGCTTCATCCAACCAGATCACGCCCAGCGGCATGAAGACCATCCACATGTGGATCGCGGTCTGCGCACGGCCCGGCTGGGCTTCCACCAGGAGAAGACCCCTGCCGGCGGGCATCGAGCGGCGGAAGGTCAGCCCGCGCAGTCGGCAGAGGAACGAGCTGCACCAGCGCGCCGTGAGCACGTGCCGACCCTGCGTTCGGTTCCTCACCTCAACCCAGCGTGCCATGCCTGCCTCCGCCGGCCGCCTTCACCTGCTGCCGTGGCGACGGACCGGCCGAGAAAGCGAGAGCGGCGCGGAACCAGCCTCCGCGCCGCGCCACCGTCAGCTTCCCGACCGGTCCCGCCCCTATTGGCCAGGCCCAAGGATCTTCTCGACACTCTCCAACAGTTCCTGCGGCCCGAAGGGCTTGGTGATGTAGTCATCGACCTTGGCAATGTGCAACCCGAGGACCTTGTCGATCGACTGCGCCTTGGCGGTGACCACCACCACCGGGATCTCTCGCAAGGACGGGTCGGCTTTGATCTGTTGGTAGACCTCCCACCCATCCATATCCGGCATCATCAGGTCCAAGAGGACCAGATCCGGGCGCAGTCGGCGGACGGTCTCCAGCCCTTCGATGCCTCCGTTGGCGCCGATGACGTTGAACCCTTTCCGGCCCAGGATCAGCCGGACCAGGTCGATCATCTCGGGCTCGTCCTCGATGCAGACCACGCGCTTGGGATCAGGCGGCATACACGACCTCGAGCGTACCCTCTCGGCAGGGCTAAGTCTACACCCGTGCCCGTGGACCGCGCAACAAACCCCAGGTCCCAGTCCGGACCCACCTGTCGGGGCAGTTTGCCCGACCGCGGATGGCTTCCCCACGTAGTTGGGAAGCCCTGGGAGAAACGAGAAGGGGCCCGGCGCTGAAGAACTGCCGGGCCCCGATCACCCAGGGAGGAAGGCTACGCGTTCAGGCGCTGCCCAACGGCTTTTCATAGTCCAGCCAGCGCTCGACCATATCGGCCAACTCGGCCTGCGCCTCCCGGTTCGTCGGCAGGTATGTCGGCGTCTGGTCCGAGCCTGCACCTGCAGGGGCCGTCGGCTGCCCGAGTCCGACCGGCAGGACAGGCAGGCGGGCGGCGCGCATGGCGTCCACCGCAGCGCGGTGGTGGGGTAGCCGCCAGTCATACTGGGTGACCAGGATGCCGAGCGTCTCGATATTGCGGTTCAGCTCATGCTTGATCTGCTCGAGGGTCGCCAGGAAGAACCACAAGGCGCGCAGATCGGGGATGTGCGGCTGCGTCGGGACCAGGACCGCCTGCGCCGCGGTCAGCGCGTTGACGGTCAACGGCCCAAGGCTGGAAGGGCAATCCAGGATCGCCACGTCGAAGTCGTCGGCCACCGTGCTCAGGATCCTGCGCAACACGTCCTCGCGCCCCATGCGTGAGATCAAACCCAATTCGGCTGCGGCCAGCGCCAGGTCCGAAGGCGCCAGGAATAGGTACAGCCCGGGGACGACTTCCTTCAGCGTGTCCCACAACGGGACGACACCCGGGAGCGCGCCGCCGAAGACCTCGGCCATGCTCGTCCCCGCGGCGCTCTCAACCCCGCAGAAGGCCGTCAGCGTCGACTGCGGATCAAGGTCCACCAGCAGCACGCGCCGGCCGCGCTCCGCCAGCGCCGCCCCGAGGGCATGCACGGTGGCGGTCTTCCCGACCCCGCTCTTGTGGTTGGCGACGGCAATGGTTCGCAAGGTTAGCAGGTCATTCCAGTCGCGGGCCGGCGCGCGCAGCGGTGCCCGCTCGACGCTCGGTTTGCGACGCTCTTGAACATGGGGCTGTGTGACCTCGTCGCGGCCCCCACGCTCGGTTGCCACGTCCATTATCGTGCAGCTCCCTCCCGCTGGAAAGTCCGCTGCGGCGGCTGCGGGCACGCTGCGCGCGCCCATGCGCCTCCACCTCGATCCTCATCCTAGCACTGTCCCGGGCGCCTGGCGGCTTACACCTGGCTTGCAGTTGACCGGCATCGCAGGATCTCCTCACCGCTCGCCGCTGGACGGGCTGGGCGCCAGCAGTCCTGCCATTGCGCCAACCGATGCAGAGCCGATGGCCAGCAAGACCTCCGGGATGGCACGATCCTGCAGCGCCAGCACAATGGCGCCGGCCACCGACCCCAGAATGGCCAGCGCCAACGCGCCGACAACGATTCGGTAGATCCACACGTCGCTCTGCAGCGGCGTCGCCAGTCCGGCAATCGCTTCCACCGGGTTCGCCTTGACGCGCGCGGCAAGCGCCGGATCGGCGTCCAGCGCCGCAGCCAACTGTCCGAGGGTCTCGATCCTCTTGCTCATGATCCCCCTCCCCGTGCGCCCGTCCTCACCGGCCGGCCTATGCCAGAGACCCGACGGCGCTCTCGACCGCTTCGAGAATCTCGCCCGAACGAACCAGTTCCTTCATCCGCATGTGGTCCGGGTACAGCGGCCGATCCTCCTCCAGGTGCGCCACGTGCCGCCGGATGACCTCACGGGCGACCGCCACTCCCTTCCCGGGTGTATGGCTGCGGAAGTCCAGCGCCTGTGCCGCGGCCATGAACTCGATGCCCAGGACCCCGAACGCGTTGTCAAGGATCTGGCCGTTCTTCAAGGCAGTGTTCATGCCCATCGAGACGAAGTCCTCCTGGTCGGCGGCTGCAGGAATCGAGCCAACCGAGGCCGGTGCCGAGAGGATCCGCTGTTCGACGATCAACATGTCAGCCGTGTACTGGCTGAGCATCATGCCGGAGAACATGCCGGCGCCGCGGGTCAGGAAGGCGGGCAACCCGACGCTCAGCGCAGGATTGGTGAGCCGGTTGAGCCTGCGCTCCGAGAGGACGCACACCATGGTGATCGCCGCCCCGGCCATATCCATCGGCAGCGACACCGGCGAGCCCTGGAAGTTGGCGCCGGTCAGTGTGAGCTTGAACTCCGGCAGGAAGATGGGGTTGTCGCCCACGCCGTTCAGCTCGATCTCCACCTGGGTGGTTGCGAACGCGATCGCGTCGTGGGCCGCCCCGATCACCTGAGGCGTGGAACGCATCGAGTACGCGTCCTGGACCTTGCTCTTGAGTTTGCCGCTGATCAGGTCGGATCCCTGGATGCACTTGAGGATCGCCTGTGACGAGCGCACCGCGCCCGGGAAGCCGCGCACCTGGTGGACGCGGACATCGTAGGGCTTCATGCTGGCGATCAGCGCCTCAAGCGACATGGCGCAGGCGATCTCAGCCTGCATGAGCCAGCGCTGCATGTCGTACAGGTGCAGCGCGCTCATCCCGGTCAGCAGGTTCGATCCGTTGATCGTCGCCAGTCCGTCTCGGGCTTGCAGATCCGGGATCCGGATACCGGCGCGCTCCATCGCCACCCGCCCTGGAAGGCGCTCACCCGCGAAGTACGCCTCGCCCTCACCCATCAGCAGCAGGGCGATCTGGGCCATCGGCGCCAGGTCCCCGGACGCCCCGACCGAGCCCTTCTGGCACACCACCGGGGTGACACCTTTGTTCAGCATTTCGATCAAGGTCTGCGTGATTTCCGGCCGGCAGCCTGAGTTCCCATGCGCATGGACATTCACCCGGCCGGCCATCGCCGCCCGGACGTGTTCTTCCGGCGCCGGGTCCCCGATCCCTGCGGCGTGGTTGTAGATCAGGTAGCGCTGGAACGCACGCACCTGCTCGTCATTCAGAACGATCTCGGAAAACTCCCCGATCCCCGTGTTGACCCCGTACATGATCTCGCCAGCCTGGATCTTCTCCTCCAGCATCCCCCGGCAGATGCGGATCCGCTCCAGTGCCTGCGAGTCCAAGGCCACCGCCTCGCGTTTGCGCGCGATGCGGACGAGTTTGTCCAGCGTCAACCCGGAACCATTCAGGACGATCGTCATCCCACGCTCCTCCCCGCCGGCAACGGATTGCCTGCCGATTGTAGGCCGGGAATCCGGGCGCGACAAGCACGGGTCCGGGTCCTGGGGCTCGCCGGCCGCCACGCTTGCGGTCCAACCCGGCCCGCCCCCTGGCGCACACATCGCGTGCATTTCGTCTACGAAGTGACCGTATAATCAAGAGGGAGATCGATGGCGCGGGCCACGTGCCCGGCCACCCTCCATGAGGCATTGTCGTGACCGGCACTCCTCCCACCCGAGAGAGCCTAACCCGCCTGGCGCTCGACGAGATCTGCGGCGTGTTCGGGCTGCCGCCTGAGGCTCACTGGCGCGGGCTTCTTGAGTCTCTCTTCCAACGGACCGCGAGAAGCTTCGCCACGTTCGGCGAGACGTTCGACCAGAAGGTTGCCCAATGGGGATTGGACGGCGCCTCACGCTGGGCGGTATCGGTCTTCGCCAGCGACGTCTCGGTCGATGGGACCGAGTCCATTCCCGAGAGGGGGCCGCTGGTCATCGCCGCGAACCACCCCGGCTCGGTGGATGCCCTGGCCATCGCCTCCCAGATCCGGCGGCCTGACCTCAAGGTTGTGGCCAGCGGGCTCGGCTTCCTTCGGCATCTCCCTGAACTCAGCCGCCACTTGATCTTCGTGCCGCGACATGACACCCAGGGCCGGATGGCCGTCGTCCGATCGATGATCCACCACCTGAACGAGGGAGGCTCGATCTTGATCTTCCCCGGTGGGAACATCGAGCCGGACCCGGCGGTTCTCCCGGGAGCACCGGAGGCCCTTAACGCCTGGTCGGGCAGCCTGGGCCTGGTCCTGCGGCGGGTGCCTCAGGCGCAGGTGGTCGTGTCGATCGTGAGCGGCGTCGTTACGCGCGCCGCCCTCCGCAACCCCTTCTCACTCTGCGTGCGCCCGATGCGCGATCGTCAGAAGGTGGCCGAGATCGTCCAGATCGCGGCACAGATGCTCATCCGCAATCCCCTCGGGCTGACCCCCAGGGTGACCTTCACCCGGGTGCCGGACGCGGAACCACGCGAGGCGTTCATGTCCCAGCTGATGAGCGCCGCACAGCGCCAGATGGAAGAGCATGCTTCGTTGTGGCGTGGGCATTCGAGCCAGGGATCCGCTCTCGCCACGTAGTCTCTCTCCCAGACTCTCCCCGACCTCTAGCCCTGCTGCGGAAGGCAAGCGGAGGCTGGCACCACGCGGGCCTGAAAGTCCTCCTGCAGCACTCTGCTTCCGACTTCTTGGGCGCGAGCCAGTACACCCGTCGGGCACGGGATCCCATGCGGTGTACGGAACATGAAGCGGCCCGCCCGGAGGACCGGGCGGGCCGGATGCGAGGCATGGCTTCAGGAACGACCCTAGTCGCTGAGAACGACGGCCGAGGTAGCCTCGCCCAACCCGAGAGCAAGCTGGACCGGCCGTCGATCCGGCACTGCCGCAGCGTGCCGCTGATGGGCAAGGCGCGGATGTCGCGCGGCGGCCAGGTTAACGTAGTGCGAGAGCATGGCGCCATACGGGATCCCGGCTGCCTGGGCACAGAGCGCCATGCTGGCATCTGCGCTGATATCGGCGTTGGGGTTGATATCCAGGACGTAGCACACACCCTGGCGCAGCCGTAGATCGATGCGCGTATAGTCCGGGCTGCCTACGGCCTTATGCGCGCCGACCGCCGCTCGCTCCAACAGGCGTCCTTCGATTCGGGTCACGGGCGACGGGAGCCGGAAGATGATCTGCTCGTAGTGCTCAGAACCCGGCGTGAACTTCGCGTCATAGCTGCAGAGTCGGTCCCGTACCGAGGGGAACTCCCGAAAGTCCATCTCACCCGGAGGCAGCGCGACCGGCCTGCGACTGCCCCACACGCCGACCCGGAACTCGCGCCCGTCGATAAACTCCTCCACCAGCGCCGGTCCGAAGTCCTCCAGCACCTGCTCCAGCTGCTCCCGCAACTGGCTGCGGTTCTCGACGACAGATTCGGCGGAGATGCCAATGCTGCTGTGTTCGAAGATCGGCTTCACGATCGCCGGGTAGCGATCCCACCGGGCGCCGTCCATCTTCTCGAAGACCCGCCCCTCGGGGACCGGCACATGTGCCCGCAGCATCGCTTCCCGCGAGCGCGCCTTGTCGCAGCTTAATTCCAGGACACGCGACGACGCACCCGTGAAGGTGAAGCCCAGTTCCTCCAACTGCCGCGCCACCAGCGGCTCGCTGCGGTCCACCCCCGGCAGCGCCTCGCACCAATTCAGCACGATGAATTCCTCCGGCGCGTAGCGGCGGAGCGCACGGCGCAGATCCGGCTGCCGGACCGTGACCGATGTCACCGGATGTCCTACGCCGCGCAGGGCGCGCACCGCGTCCAAGACCTGCTTGCGCGCGTACTTCGCGTCTTCCTCGGGCCAATCCGGGTCAATGTTGTGGATCAAGAGGACCGGCAGATCCGTGCGATCGTCGGCGGTCATCCCTGTCCCTCATCTTCGCGTCCGTCCCGGGCTCCCACGCGTTTCAAGGCGCGTGCTCTCCGAGAGGGCGCGTGCAGCGCGCACACGGCGCGCACCACGCGCAATCGCTGCATCCCCCTCCGTTGTGCATGAGTCTTGTTCACGTCGATCACCAACAACGACCATCGGCTTTCATGCAATCGCTGTTTGCTAGTGTATCGAAGTCTGTCCAGTGCGCAAGGGTAAATGGCCACCAATTTCCGGCCGCGCGGGTGCGCCGACGCGCTTCCGCGAGGCGGCGCGCGCCACGCGCGCGATGGTTCGCATACATGTACACGCGCGATCGCAGCCATTGTCGTACTGGACTCTGCCGAACAGGCGAAGTCCCGCGCGCGCGCCACGCCTGCGCCTCGCTTCCAGTGCGCTCCTCCCGCGCGACGCGGGTGCGCAGCCCCACTCCACGCACGGATCACGACGCGCACACACCCTGACCTGCGGTCGCGCCTGCGCGCAGGGCAAGGTCCGGCGTCTTCGGCGCGCGAGTCCCGCTTCGAGCGCGTGGCTTCGCCACCGCTCACTCGACCGGCGCGACGCCGTTGGATGGGCGTCACCCAGGGTCGACGCGCACGCACCGATGTTGCGTTCCTCGCGCGACCTTGGCGATAAACTCGCCTGCACTGGATCGTCCTCGTCCTTCTGGCGTCCGCGTGCCCTTGCAGCGCGCCTGCGCCTGCTGCGATTCAGTTCCAGCGAACCCGCACCCGAGATGCGGGCTCGATGACCACTTAGCCGCACTCCAGGCAGGCGGCCCTTCCCCACCCCCGGGCCGAAGGTCTACAATAGGGTGATCGCCGCGTTGAACGCGAGGCTGCGGCGCCGTGTCACGAGGCGGTAGACTGAATCGGGCGCAAAGGATGCGATCGTCCATCCCCGCCACCTTGTGGGAGCGCACCCGCGATGACAAGAAAGACCATTGGATACGTGCACATGCTGTGGACCTGTCCACGCTGCACGACGCGCAATCCTGGGCCGCAGAAGTTCTGCAACGGCTGCGGGGGACCACAGCCCCAGGACGCCGCCTTCGAGCAGGCGCCTGAGGAGAAGTTGGTGACCGGCGCGGCGGAGATCGCGCGGGCCAAAGCAGGGCCGGACATCCATTGCCCATACTGCAACGCGCGTAATCCGGGGATCGCCAAGTTCTGCGGCGCATGTGGAGGAGATCTGGCCGGAGGCAAGGCGCGCGAATCCGGCAAGGTCGTCGGCGCCTTTCGCGCAGGTCCCGCCGCACCTATCGCGTGTCCGCGCTGCGGGACCAGCAACCCAGGCGCGTCGCTCAAGTGCTCGAGCTGCGGCACCAGCCTCGCACCTGCGCCTGCGGAGGTGCAACCGGCGAGAGCAGCGCCCGGCGCGCGCCCTGCGGGGCGATCGCCGATCATGATCGTGGGCATCCTCGCCGCGGCACTCTGTGGCCTGGCCGCAGTCGGTTTCCTGTTGTTCGCCAACCGCAAGACCGAGCAGATCGGTGAGGTGACCTCAGTCGGCTGGGAGCGGCGTGTGGCCATCGAAGGGCTTCGCCTCGTCGAGCACGAAGATTGGCGGGATCAGATCCCCGTCGAAGCCGATCTGGGCTCCTGCCGGCAGGAACAGCGCAGAACCTCTCAGGAACCGGTTGCCAACTCCGTCGAGGTGTGCGGCACGCCCTATACGGTGGACACGGGCAGCGGGTACGGCGAGGTCGTCCAGGACTGCGTCTACGAGGTCTACGACGACCGCTGCAGCTACACCGTCCCCGAATGGACGGTTGTCGACACAGCCGTGGCGAGCGGGACAGGCAACTTGCCGGCGTGGCCCGCGATGTCGCTGGCCTCGGACGAACGCCCCGGGGAAAAGACACAGACGTACTCCGTCGTCTTCGCGACCGGGAACGACAGCTACACCTATGCACCGGCGGACGAAGCGGAGTATGCGGCTTACGTGCCCGGGAGCCAGTGGCTGCTCGTCATCAACGGGTTGGGCGCCGTCACCAGCATCGAGCCGGCGCCCTAGAACGCGGGCGGAATCACCGAGCCCTGCCATCCGGCAGAGCTCGGTGATTCTCGACACGTCCACGCGTCCGGCTGCGGCGGTCGAAGGTGGGTGGTCGGTCCGCTGCCCGCGCGAGAAGCCGCCGGAAGGGCGCCGATCTCAGGGCGTGGGTGTCGGGAGGATCCCGTCCGGGATGACCAATCCCGCAGATGCCGGCGTACCTTGCGCCGCACTGCCAGCTGCGTCTCCCTCGAGCACAACGATCACCCCGCGCCCGCCACATGCATACACCAGATCGTCCGGCGGCAGGCCTGCCGTGCCCTGCGAGACCACGCCCGTTCCGCAATACCCGGGCACGGGCCCGGCCAGAACAATCCCGAAGCTGACCACGCAAGTATTGTCGATCGCCACCAGGCTCTTGCTGGGATAGAAGGCACTGGTTGGATAGGGCGATCCGGCCGCCTCGAGGGCCTGGAAGTCGTTGTACTCCTGCCGGCCAGGGTTGAAGCCCGGGCCTTCCGCCCAGGCGCGCCAGGCGAACGCGTCCGACGCGCCAAGCATCCAGCGCGCGACGGCTGTTTGTACCCCGGCTGCGCCGCCGGAGGATGATCGAATCCGGATCAGCGGCTGCGGTTGCGCCGTGGTAGCGTCCTCGCGTTGAGTTTCGAATCCATCCCACTCTGCCGACGGCGCTGCTGCCAGCCCGGGCCGACTGCCGCCTGCATTCTTATCGGTGTCGAGATAGGCCCGCATCGCACCGGTTGACCAGGAAGCCTCCGACGTCGGGCCCCGTGTCACGAGCACATCGGCGCGCCCATCCAGATCCGTATCGAACTCCACCGAGTAATGCGCGCCCGATCCGCTGACCGGCGCGGCGGCAAGCCGCAGTGTGATGTAGATCCACTCACCCTCGATGCTCGATCCCGCGCCGATCAGATCGAGGTCCCCGCGGCACGCAGAATCCGCGTCCATCGGCCGCTCGTACAGGTTTGCGAACTGCAGATCCGGCCACTCGCCCGCCTCCGCCCGAGTCCCTTGCGGGGAGGCCGGATCGTCGACTTGTGACTGTGCCGGCCTGGCCATCAGCAGCACGTCACCTGGAGCGGATGCAAGCATCCTCACCTGTGCCTACGCCTGCAGACCTTGCCGCTGGATCGCCACCAGGGCTATGTCATCCGGCTGCGGGCTTCCGTGCAAGTGGTCTTCGACGTCCTTGAGCACGCGCCGAACCACATCCTCCGGCGAAGCGCCTGGCACACGGCGGATCGAGGCCAGCAGCCGCTCGGTGCCAAACAAGTCACCGCTCTCGGTGCACGCCTCGGTAACGCCGTCGGTGTACAGCACGAGCGTATCCCCCGCTCCCAGCTCCGTCACACCAGCTTCCCAACGGTCGTCAGGGAACATGCCCAGCATCCGACCGGTACGGGCCAGCGACTCGGGCTCCGCGGCGGTCGCATCCCGTAAGATGAGCCCGGGATTGTGACCCGCGTTGCCGTAGACCAACCGCCCCGAGCGCGGATCCAGGGACGCCAGAAACACGGTGACGAAGCGGCTGCCATCCGTGTCCGTAAGGATCCGCGCGTTCGTCGCCGTGAGGGCGCGCGCCGGGTCGTCAGGGAACTCAAGCGTGAAGGTCCGCAGCAGAGACCAGCTCAAAGCCATGAATAGCGCCGCCGCGGCGCCTTTGTCCACGACATCGCCGACGACGATCCCAAGCCGATCGCCCGGAAGCTGGAAGACACCGTAGAAATCCCCCGAGGTTTCCCGGGCCGGACGAAAGGCCGTTGCCACCTGCCAGCCGGGCAGTGAGGGCACAGGATGCTGCAGGAAGCTCCGCTGCAGGCTCCCGGCGAGCGCCAGTTCCTGCTGGTAGCGGCGGTTGGCCTCCTCCAACTGGCGTTTGAGGCGCCGAAGCGCCAGATGCGCCCCGACTCGCGCCAATACCTCCTCCGCCTGAAACGGTTTCGTGATGTAGTCGATCCCGCCGACAGAGAAGCCCCGCACCTTGTCCTGGACATCGTCAAGCGCACTGATGAACAGGACCGGGATCTCACGCGTCTGCGCGTCCGCTTTCAGACGGGTGCAGACCTCGAATCCATCCATCTCGGGCATGCGGATGTCGAGCAGCACCAGATGCGGCGGAGTCACGCGGGCAGACTCGAGCGCCCGGGCCCCGCTGGTCGCTGCGCGGACAGCGTATCCCTGCTCGGCCAGGATCTGCGACAGGAGCTTGAGGTTGGCCGCTGTGTCGTCGACGATCAGGATGCTCTCCGCGCCAGCCGCGGGACTAGGTTGCATGCGGCCCTCCGGCGGCGCGGACGAGGGCCAGAATCTCATCGTGCTCAAATCGCGCAGAGAGCCCGATCAGGTAGTCCGCCAACCCGCTGTCCTTCTCGCGTATCTGCGCCACGACGCTCTCGATGCGCTGCAGATCTCCCAGCACCGTCGCCCGCTCGAGCTGGGCGAGGAGCGCGGCGGGAAGCCGCGCCAGGCGCGGCACGACGCGCGGGCGTTCGTCGCCGGCCGGTCCTCCGTCTGCGCTCCGCTCGGTCGTCTCGGCATAGACGAAACGCACCCCCAGATGCTGAACCAATGTCTCGAAGAGCTCGTCCTCCCGGAACGGCTTGCGCATATACGCGTCGCAGCCCTCGGACAGGATGACCGCCCGTTCCTCTTCCAGCGCGCTGGCGGTCACGGCTACGATCACGGTCGCCTGTCCCCGCGTGGTCGCCTTGATCCTGCGTGTCGCCTCGTATCCGTCCATAACCGGCATGCGCATGTCCATCAGGATGACCTGTGGGTTCCAGGCCTCCCAGGTCTGGATCGCCTGCAGACCGTCGGCCGCCTCGCGCACCTCGAAGCCCAGTGGGGCCAGCGACTTCACCAGAAGCTTGCGATTGACTTCCTTGTCATCGACCACGAGGACGCGGTAGATGGGCTGACCCGGTTCAAGCGCCACGACCCGCCGCGTCGGCAACGCCGTCCTCATCTCGCCCGGATCCAGCGGCTGCACCGGGACCTGCAGCCCGAACGTACTGCCCCGTCCGAGCTCCGAGCGCACATCAAGTTCTCCGCCCATCAACCGGGCGAACTGCTGACTGATCGCCAGGCCCAGACCGGTACCTTCCTGCGCGCGCTGCCCGGCGGCGGTCTGGACAAACGGACGGAACAGCGCCTCCTGCTCCTCGTCTGGGATGCCGGGCCCAGTATCTTCGACCTCGAATCGCAGGACGCAGCCCGGCTCCGCCGTTCCGGACTCGGCGCAGGTGACCTGCGCCGCGCGTAGCACCACGCCTCCCTGCGCCGTGAACTTGACCGCATTGCCCAGCAGATTCATCAGGATCTGGCGCAGCTTGCCTTCATCCGCCCGGACATACTGCGGCACGTCGGACGCTCGTTCGAGCGACAGACCGATGCCCTTCTGCCCGGCGCGCAGGGCGAACATCTCCTCCAGCCCGTCCAGCATGCGGTGCAGGTCGAAGCCCTGCTCGTTGAGGGTCGCCCGCCCGGCCTCAATCTTCGACATCTCCAGGACATCGTTGATCAGGCCCAGCAGATGCTCGCCGCTGCGCACGATCACCTGCAGGTTCTCGCGCTGATCGGACGACAGGCTTTCCACGCCCGGCTGCGCTGCTGCCGAGGGACGCAGCATCAGCTGGCTGAAGCCCAGGATGGCATTCAGCGGCGTGCGGAATTCATGGCTCATGTTGGCCAGGAAGACGCTCTTGGCCCGGTTGGCGGCCTCTGCCGCATCCTTCGACCGCCGCAGCTGGTCCAGGGCCTCGCGCAGCTCCTGCGTACGCTCGGCTACCTGCTCCTCCAGCCGCCGGTTGAGCGCCTGGATCGAACGCACGCGCCAGGCAACACCCCCAACCGTTCCGCCCACGACGAGCAGCGCGACCAGAATCCGGAACCACCAGGTTTGCCAGAACGGTGGCGTGACCACCACCTTCAGGCTGACCCCGGCATCGTTCCAGACCCCGTCGCGGTTCGCGCCCCGCACGTGGAAGGTATAGGTGCCAGGCGGCACGTTTGTGTAGGTCGCGATCCTGCGCGACCCCACGTAGTTCCACTCGCGATCCAAACCGTCCATGCGGTACGCGTACTGATGCGTCTCAGGGGCGGAGAAGTGGAGGCCCGCAAAGTGGAAGCCGAAGAAGTCGTCCCGATAGGACAGGGTCAGAGAGGAAAGCTGGTCGATCGGCGCCGGGAGGGGCGTGTCCCCGCCGGGCTTGACCGGGCGGTTGAACAGATCAAAGCCGGTCAGGACGACCGGCATCAGGTACGGATTGTCGGCAACCCGTTCCGGATCGAAGACATTCAGACTCTCGATGCCGCCGAAATACATCAGCCCGGCGCGGTCCTTGTAGAACGCGCCCTGGTTGAACTCATCTCCCTGCAAGCCATCCCGCGTGCCGTAGTTGCGAAAGGTCTCAGCCTCGGGATTGAAACGCGACAGCCCCTTGTTGGTGCTGAGCCAAAGCTGTCCTTGCGGATCCTCCAGGATTCCGTAGACCACATCGTTCGGAAGGCCGTCTTTCTCCAGATAGTGGGTGAATGTCCCCGCCTCGGGATCGAAACGGTTGAGCCCGGCCGTGGTCCCCACCCACAGCTGCCCACGGCTGTCCTCCAGTAGCGTCAGGACGCCATTGTCGCTCAGGCTGGAAAGGTCCTCCGGATCGTTCTGATAGCGGGTCACTTTGCCGGTCTCGCGGTCAAACAGGGCCAATCCACCGGCGAAGGACCCGACCCAGAAGTGCCCCCGGCTGTCTTCCAGCATCGTCAGCAATCCGTTGTCCGCAAACGTGTCCGGATCCTCCGGCGTGCCCGTGAAGACCCGGAAGGCATCCCGCGCCTCGTTGAATCTCGCCAGGCCCCCGCCGGTCGCCATCCACATCACGCCGTCCCGATCCTCCAGGAAGTCGAAGACGAATCCCGGCGAGGGCAGCGTCACGAACTCCTGCGTTGTCCGATCCAGCCGCGAGACGCCTCCGTCGAAGGTACCGATCCACAGATCGTTTCGACTGTCCTCGAAGAGCGACAGGATGAAGTTGCCTTGCAGGGCCTGCGGGTTGCCCGGCTCGGCCTGGTAGCTCGACCATGTCCCGCGGCTCCGGTCAAACCGGTTGACCCCGCCGCCGTTCATGCCAATCCACAGGATGCCCTGGCGATCCTCCAGAATGGCCCACACCTGGCTGTTGTTCAGCCCCCGCGGCTGCTCCGCATCGCTTCTCAGAAGCCCGAACTTGGCCCCCATCGGGTCGTGGCGGTCGACGCCGGCGCCGAAGGTGCCGAACCACAGCACGCCGGCGCGGTCTTCGAACACCGACCAGATGGCGTCGGATGCCAGGCTCTGCTCATCTCCGGTGAGCGGTCGAAGGTGCGCAAACGTCTGTCGCTCGGCATCGAAGCGGTGAAGTCCGCCGCCGTTGCTACCGACCCACAAGGTTCCCCTGCGATCGAAGAGAAGCTCGAACACCGCGCCGTTGCTGAGCGCATCCGGGCTGCCCGGATCGGGAAGAAAGTGGGTGAAGGTCCCCGTCGTCGGGTCAAGCCGATCGAGGCCGGCGCTTCCTAGGCCGACCCAGATCCGCCCTTCCGAATCCCCTGCGACGCACTGGACGCTGTTCTCACCCAGTGAGCGCGGGTTCTTGGGGGCGTTCACGTAGCGCACGAACCGATCCGCCCCTGGATCCAGGCGTGAGAGCCCTCCGTCGAACGACCCGACCCACAGCGTCCCCTCAGGGGCGACATACAGGTAGCTGACTGATGTCCCGCCCAGCGATCCCGGATCGGAGGCATCGGTCTGATAGCGTTGAGACTTGCCGGTGCCGGGATCGAAATGCGCCAGGCCTTGATCGGTACCTACCCACAGGCTGCCGTCCGAGCCCTCGGCCAGATAGTTGACCACATTGGAATTGAGGGACTGCGGGTCGCCAGGGACGTATCGGTGGTGCGTGAAGCGCTCGGTAGCCGGATCGAACAGGTCGAGCCCTCCGCCGTTGGTACCGACCCACAGGCGCCCCAGCGGATCGACCAGCAACGCATTGATGAAGTTGGAAGACAGGCTGTCGGGATCCTCCGGGTTCCGCTTGAACACGCGCAGCTCGCTGCCGTCGTAGCGATTGAGTCCGTCTTGTGTCGCCAGCCAGATGTATCCGGTGAGATCCTGGGTGATGGACGTGACGACGCTTTGCGACAGGCCCTGTGCAAGCGACAGGTGCTCGAACCGAATACGCGGTTCCGGCGGCCAGGGGGCCGACGCGAGCACCGACGCGGCCGGCGCGCTCAGCGGGGTTTCCATGGCCGAGGAGGCGGCGCGATTCGGGGGGGATCCCGCCAGGGCGAGCCCACAGGCGCATACGGCCAGCAGAATGGAGATGGCGCGCCGGCGGATCAAGCGGCCGGGCATTCCCCCGGCATTGGGTCGGGTCGTCACCCAACACCTCCCTTTCCTTCCGGCCGGAGGAAGCGACGGGTCGGAAGCGGTTCGGCGGTGCGCACGGGAGATTATACGTTCGCGCCAGACCCATGAACGCGGGCTCGCCACACTGCCCGGCAGGCGGCCTCGAGCCGTCGTCGCGACCGGCACAACCGACATGCACGCGCGATCGGGATAGAATACGAACCTTGTGTTTGCCGCGGGTACGGCGAGGCACGCGCCCCACCCCCGTGGGCGGCCGAGGCCACTCCATGCTCTTTCGCCTCCAGTCCACCTACTACGAGTACCCGAGCCGCTTCTGGATCCTGGTCGGGGCTTCGTTCATCGACACCGTCGGCCGGACGATCCTCAATCCGTTCTTCGCGCTGTACGTCACCCAGCGCTTCGGCGTCGGGATGACGGAGGCAGGGCTGTTGTTCTCCGTCTTCTCCGTCTCCGGGTTCGCCGGGAACATGCTGGGCGGCGCGCTCACCGACCGCTTCGGTCGCAAGGGCATGGTTCTGTTCGGCCTGGTCTTCAGCGCGCTGAGCAACCTGACCATGGGATTCGTCGGGAGCCTGTCTACCTTCTACATCCTGGCCGTCGTCGTCGGATTCCTGTCGGACGTCGCCGGGCCGGCTCATGGTGCGATGGTCGCAGACATCCTTCCCGAGAATCAGCGCGCCGAGGGGTTTGGCGTGCTGCGCGTGGTCGGCAACCTAGCCTGGATCGTCGGGCCGACGATCGGCGGCCTCCTGGCCTCGCGGTCCTTCCTCCTGCTGTTCGTCCTCGACGCGGCCTGCAGCCTGATCACGGCCGCCATCGTGTTTCGCAGGCTGCCCGAAACGCGCCCGGAGGCGCGTCAGACGGCGCAGCGCGAGTCCATGGCCTCCACGTTCGGCGGCTACTTCAAGGTCCTGTCCGACGGCGTGTTCGTCTCCTTCATCCTGATGGCCGCGCTGATGAACCTGGTCTACTTGCAGATGTACTCGACGCTCTCCGTCTACCTGCGCGATGTCCATGCCGTCCCGGCACAGGGCTACGGATTCCTGATGAGCGCCAACGCCATCCTGGTCGTCCTCACTCAATTCTGGCTCACCCGGCGAATCCGCCGCTACCCGCCGATGCTGATGATGGCCGCGGGAACGGCGTTGTACATGGTCGGCTTTGCCGCGTACGGCTTCGTCGCGGTCTATCCCGCCTTCCTGGCGGCCATGCTGGTGATCACCGTGGGCGAGATGATCGTCGTGCCGGTCTCGAACGCGCTGGTGGCGCGCTTCGCGCCGGCCGAGATGCGCGGCCGCTACATGGCCATCGCCGGCCTGTCGTGGGGGATCCCGTCTGCCGTTGGCCCGCTAGCGGCCGGCATCATCCTCGACAACTACAACCCAAACCTGGTGTGGTATGCGGCCGGCGGGCTGGCGGCCGTGGCCGCGCTTGGATTCCTCGGCCTGCAGTCGGCTGCGCGGGCACGGCTCACAGCGCTGGAGAACGAGGTCGAGGCAGTCCCCGCGTAGCTGGCGCCCGGCACGGTGTACCCATGCCGCACTCCCGCCTCTGGACTGTTTGCCTGCCGGATTGCGCCCCCATGCCCTTCCTTAGGGTGGCAGCCAACGGACGCGTGTGCTAGAGTCACGGCCGACGTCCGCCGCTCAGGTCGTCCTCTTCCGGCCACCGGCGAAAGGGCGACCGGTTGCCTCCCGCTACGGGAGGCCGCTCCCGGGGGCCGCTTATGCGCCTGCGTCGACTGATACGCCTCCTGCTTTCCCTCGCCCTCATGTTTGGCCTCGCACCGCCCGGCAGCCCAGGGGCTCTCGCCCAGGGTTCTCAACCTGCATCCATGACCCTCCAGGGTTCGCTCAGCATGGCCGTGTCGGCCGGGGGGGCATGTATCGCCTGCATCCCGCCGGCGCACACAGGATCGCTCACGCTCGTCGTGGACTACACAACGCGCGGGGTGAGCGGGCAATTCAGCGGCGGCGGCTCGGGGACCACAACCATCCAGGCCTGCGATGACAACAACGTGCCGATCGCAGGCAGCTCCACCGCCCAGGGCACCAACTCCTACAGCGGCACGCTGAGCGGCGCGATTGACCCGGCGTCCGGCGCCCTGACGGGATCCGGCACGGTGCAGATCACGGGCTCGGGCTCATGGGTCTCCGGCTGCGACGGATGCGGGGGCTTCAGCGGCAGCTCGACACATCCGGTGACCCTCTCCGGTGTCATTACCGCCGGGGGCTCGGGCTCCGGCTCCATCTCGTGGTCGACCTCCAGCTGCTCCCACGCCGGAAGCTGGACAGCCGCAGCCACAGGCATTGTCTACGACACCGATCGGGACGGGGTCTCGGACGACAAGGATGCCTGCCCTGAAGAGGCGGCCAAGACGCCGAACGGCTGCCCGGAGGCGCCGCCCGACGGCGACCGCGATGGCGTTCCAGACGCCGATGATGTCTGTCCAAGCGACACTGCCACTACTCGCGATGGCTGCCCACTCCCGATGGACACAGATGAGGACGGCGTCCCCGATCCGCGTGACAGCTGCCCGGAGGAGTACGCCCCGAACCCCGATGGCTGCCCCGATATCATCCCGGATCGCGACCGTGACGGCTTCCCGGACGAGGAAGATGCTTGCCCAGACGAGGCCGCCGCGACGATGGACGGCTGCCCGGAGGCCTCCACGCCCGAGCAGCGGGCGGAGGCCATCAAGGACGCACTGCTCTCCGCACTGGTATCCGGTGAGGACCCCGATCTTGAGTCTGTTGATGGCTGGGAAGACCTCACGGAGACGCAGCAGGACAATCTCAAACGCATTGTCGAGCGGCTCCGGCAGATGGCCGAGGCCGGAAAGTCGCCCGCGCCCGACGACGGCCTATCTGAAACCGCCCCGCCCGCGACGGCGCCACCCGAGACGAAGCCTCCAGTCTCCACTGGCGCTGACACCACGCCTTGGTATCTCAAGGATGAAGCCTTGCGCGAGCGGCAGAGGCAGCAGCAGGAGGAGGAGCTGAAGGCCAAGCTTGCCGCACGCATCCAGACCGAGCAGGACATCGTGCGCGTGGTGAACGATGAGAAGTACCGCGAGTACTTTGGCGTCGGCTACGACGCCTACCGCATCCTTCGCGACTTCGGCAAGCCGGCATATGACGCCGTCGCCAAGGCCACCGATTGGATCTCAGATCCCGAACAGGCCGCGCAGGAAGCCATTCAGGAATGGGAACAGGAGGGGCTGACCGAGGTCACCAAGAAGACCCTCACCGACAACGGGGTGTTATGGGCCGAGGAACTCGAGTTCAAGACGGTTGAGGAGGTGGCGGTCGACGCCTACAGATTCGTCGAAGCCCACTCAGCAACGCCTGCCATCACGCACTACGACTACTACCGCAAGATCTACGACGAGAGCGTTGCCGAAGGCGATCCTGCGACGGCGGCCCACGACCGGGCGATGAAGAGACTCACGGATGCCCTGCAGCGTCCGTCCGATGAGCTTATGGACTCGGAGGATCCCAGCAAAGCGCGGCACGACTGGGGACCGCAGTATGGTCACGATGACAAGCTACTCACGGCTTACGATCGCGCATTCCCGCGGCTGAATCAGCGCCTCGGCGTGTGGGAGGGCAAGCCATGAGCACCCCGCAACGGGTCGGCTTCCACGCTTGGCCATCCCCAAACTCGTCCCTGGGACGGGGTGTCCTGCAACTGGCTGTGCTTGCTCTCCTGGTGGGTCTTATCGCCAGCACAGCGGCATTTCGGCCGGCTTCCCTTTCTGCGCACCCGTACGCGCAAACCACGCCTGAAGAGGAGTTGACACTCCGGCTTGCCGCGCTTGGAATCTCCGTCCGCGAAGTTGACCTGGCGGCGTCGCCGGCCCGCATCACCTATGATCAGGCCATCGGAGAAGCGCGCGAGGCGCTCCCACTCAACTGGGTGATGATTCTCCGGACGGCGCTAGAGGTTGCACCGGACCTGGAAAACCTTCGACTTGAGATGTACTACCTGGGCG
>Ga0315289_10003670_pt1 | contig 23144 bp, 32 predicted proteins | sample YL17G11_40_MG_FD_203452 | JGI IMG/M metagenome (GOLD analysis project Ga0315289, IMG submission 203452) | Sediment microbial communities from Yellowstone Lake, YNP, Wyoming, USA - YL17G11_40 | ecosystem: Environmental > Aquatic > Freshwater > Lake > Sediment | place: USA: Wyoming | collected... | reverse complement strand
ATTTTTGTCGTCCTGGAGAAATTTGTTCAGGGGATTCAGGTCCAAAGTCAAGTATAAAAATTAGATATTGATATGATCATGACGTTGATCCATCCGAGTGACTTTGAATTTTCGGTGACACAGGTTTAAAAAATATGGAGTTTATCTATACATGGACTGTAGTGTAAAAGGTTGTAAGTACCCCCCGTTCGCTGGTGGTGACATATGCATAATACATAAACGTATTGATACAGACGTGAAGATCAAGCTTCTTGCCGAAGGTAAAATCACAAAAGAAGAAATCACAAGAGGTGGAACACCTAGACCAAAAACCATGCAAGAGCATTGGGATTTGATCAAAGAGTACCATGAAGAAGTAAAGCGACGAAATTTACCACCCATAAAGTGATGATTCATATGAAATGTAATGAGCAACAGGTGTTTCGCCACTACAACAGCGTCCCGTCAATGTCGTCTTCACTGTGTAGGGAATCTGAAGACGTGTCACGTCCACGCCCCCGAATGTTCTATTTGTCTCGAAAAGAATGGTTTGAGTTCACGTACCCTCCCATGTGGGCATGTTTTCCATGGTCAATGTATCGGCACGTGGTACACGAACGACCGTCGGTGTCCCATGTGTCGTCATTACGACAAGCCCAAGTTGGTTAAAATTTTTTACGAAGTTGGACTCGACCCCATCGCACATAGTGTGATGAGACCTATCTTGAAACATCTCGTCGAAGAGGAGGTTCTTCAGACGGACTACGTCGGTGTTTTACTGAACGGTGGACTCATTCAGAGGAACGGGGACCTTATTGGGTACCTGTGGGGCGAACCTACAGCTCATCCTGCTTAGGCAAGAACAAATGCGTGTAGAAGCCACCCATCTGCAGGGCGACGTGACCCGCGAAGAACATCCCAAAGTATGTGAAAAAGTCAATTGCAATCTTTTTCCCATCCTTCTCGTCTCTGTCACGCGCAATCATGATTGTCGGTAGAGCGCCGCACGTCGCCATAAGGAGCGCCTCCTTGAACATCGTGCTGACACCTACATCGACGTCATGAACAACCAGTGCGAGCAAAATCATAAGGACCACAACAGCGCCGATGATCCATTTCGTCGCTTTAAGTTTGGTCACTTTATCAACCACGGCTTGTTGTTTCTGTTCGGTTGTCGTGAGTTTTTCTTTGTCAATCATCGCCTGGTTCTGACCAGAAAACTCCATGACGACATGGAACAAGAAGAAGATGAGAAACGCAGTGACGCCGAGTGAAACTGCATCCCCGAGTTCCTTTCCTCTGTTCAGGGCGATGTACGTGAATGGCACGCCTGCAGACAGACCGACCACAACCGACTCAAACAGAAACATGCGAGGCTTTTCCTTGATAAAACTGACGTCAGCATTCACGAACGACAGAATCATCAGTAAAATGATGAGTACGATTTTGCTTCCGAAAACACCCGTTTCGAAAACCTGTCTCGAACCGTGCTTGACACTTTCAATCATCTCTGCGTTTTACTGATAAAAAAAATCTACACAGTCTCTCCAGTAATGAGCCTCGTACGCGTCTGGACTGACGTCGGTTCTGACAAGAATGTTTCGCTCGTCGCACGAATCATCGAAACAGACGGACCTATTTTTACTATTCAATTCCTGAGTCCGACGGAAACCAAGGATAAGCATGGGTGTACCATTTACAAGTACGAAGACGAGACGTACCAAGTAGATGATGATAGCATCACGCATTACCTCGATACAAGCGACGAGGGGGAGATTGGATTCGTCTCAATCGGAGAGGGTGGGTGGATACGCACGGGTGACGAATCAGACGAAGACTACATTCCGAGTGAAGAGGACGATGACGACGACGAAGAGGACGAAGAAGACGACGATGACGTCGACGAAGAAGAGTTTGAAGAAGAGGACATTGATGACGACGTCGAGGATGACTATGGGGATGATGAGTAATTTCCAATGGGCACGCAAGTGCCCATTGTCCGGTGCGTGCGCCTTGGTGACTTAGAGAAAAACATCGCCAAAAACTAAATGTCTACGAGCATCTTTATCAAGGCGTTTGATCCCAAGCAGAAGAGCCACGTCGTATGGCTCAAGAAGATGACTGATATCGCTGATACCCTTGGTGATCCAAAGCGTCACCAGGCGCTGGTTACCGAGATTAACTCCAACCCAATGGGAGTTAAGCTCGACAATCGTGACGCCCTCATGTGGGTCGAAATTCATTTTGGTGTCGCTATGAAGTACACTCGCGCCGTTCTGAACGGCGAGGCTGTCATTCCAGCGACGGGTCGCATCGCAAACGCATCAGATCTTACTCCCGTTGCTGAGGAGTGATTCGTTTCACAATTTTCGTTTTTTTCCGTTCAACTTTTTTGATTTCACGCACGATAATAACCTCGTGCTCGTCCCGGTGACACTTGAGCTCTTCACTCACCTGGTCGAGACGATCGATGGCTGCCTCCATCCCACGCTGATGGCGGTCAGCCATATAAGGACTTTAGAATTCCTTTTCGACGGCGCGGTCGGCGACGCTGTCAGACTCGAGGATGAACCCTGGACCGTGGTACAGGTGGCGGTTTCGCGTCTCCTGTGGAAAGTTGGGCATGTAGCCGGCGTACGATGACGTCAGCAGAAGGTACAGAACAATCAGGACAAAGGCGAAGATCAGGACTGGAGTACGGTTTACCATTACAAGTACGCTATATTATTTTTTTCACAAGGTTCTCCAGCTTGACCAGTGTCGGCAGCGATACGTCACACATTGCAGCGATAGACTCCCTGGTCTGCCCGTATTCTGCGAGTACTGTGTACAGTACAGCAGCAGTTACCCCCTTGGGTGTCTTGCCCATCAGCGATGGGTGACACTCCACCTGTGCACACATACGAATCGTCCGTTGCCGAATACGCCCGCGCATGTCGTCTGGAACCGTCACCTGACTGAATATCCTGGATACAAGGTCTGAAGACTTGGTGGTCGTCGTTTCAATCGTCGGAATCGTCTCTCGAAAAATGTCCGCCGTCCGTGAAATGTCTCGAGGTGGAATCTTGAAAGCGGTTGCAATCTCGTGTGTCGTGCGAGCGACGTGGGCATCCTGACATGCCCGCATGATACAGTTCGCCTTGATCCCGACCCGGATCGCTCCACGGGTAAGGACATTCTCGCTAAATTTCCTGTACATAATCTTCGCCTGAAGCATCACAGATTCTGGAAGCCCGAGAGTCACGCGACCGACGTGATCCAGTCCCTCGTACGCGTGGTGAAGTGCTCGGTCTTTGTGGTTCATCGATGTGTGAAAGTTGATTCGGGCGAGTCGCTTGTTTGCATACGTCCCAGACGAGTGCACAGACATGATCGTCCCCGAGCCCCATGACGCACTGAAGAGCGTCGTATTCACAGGGGCACCGACACGCGACGGGTCGCTCCCTTCATCGTTCGCACCGCCGTTCCATTCTGGTTCGTCTGAAATGAACGCAACGTCAGAATGTCCGCATGAGACGCACGTCGGTAGCCCATCCTCATTTGAAACACGTGAACCCATCGTGTATAACTGTCCGTTGTGTTCTACCATCGTCCCGTCATCTGGACAGAATCGACACCGATACTCTGTCCATATGAAGTTTTGACTGGGTTGGTCACCTGTAGATTTGCACGTTTCGGCAATCGAAAAAAGTTCGTCGACTGAAATCATTTTGCTTTAGGACTTTCACCAGCGCGCTCCTTTGTCGTGGAAAAAACATGTTTTTTTGGTAAGAGATGGACCTTCCCCCCGTCCCTCCCGTCGTTGATGTGCCTCGTCAAGTCCGTATCGAAACCGCTCTCAAGGAGGCGGGTGCCAAGGCTCTCTTTTCGCCGTTCAACCTTGCCGCAGTGCTTGTGTTCATGCTCGTAGTGTTTTTCCTGTACAAGCGCTACCGTGACAAGCGTGCGACTGAACAGGCGCACGGTCCCAGCCCGGTCACACCTCCTCCGAAGTCGGAGTAATTGAATCAGCCTCGGTCGCCTCGTTCCAGAGCGTTGACCTTCGTGGTGTACCTACAAAATCAACAGCGGCATTCGCCAGACTCATAAGGGACATTTTCTTATCCATCAACTTCCCCGGGTCGATGAGCGACAGGTGATTCCTGAGCTTCTTTTCAATCGGATTGCCCTGTTCGAGCGCAGTGTTGAATTCAGCAAAAGACTCCTGAAGGAACGCCTGTCCCTCTGTGGATCGCAGCTCCCTATCGATACTGAGTTCCTTTGAAATTTTTAGCGCCAAACGCTTCATGAGAATCGACGCCCGGAGCGCGTTCGTCATTTTCTCATTGAGCTTCATGTACAGCTGAATAGACCCGAGAACACCAGTCCCAGCTGACAAGACGGCGTTGAGTATACTGACATACTCCTGCTTCAAGAAAGAGCTGAGTGAAATGGCAGTCAGTGCGTTGATGGATGAAATGACCAAAATCGGAATGTTGAATCTGGATGACAACTTGTTATAGTACATGTGGTCTTTCGTATGGTGGGCAGCGTAATCGTTACACTGCTGCTCTATTTTGGTAAGGAACGCCTCCTCGCGATCATGCCACGGTTCTTCCTTCATAATTTAACGCACTTTTTTATTTTTCTTGGAATATATAAATGGACCTACCTATCCCCTGGGTCATCGTATCTTTGATTGTTCTTGTCGTGATCGTCATGGTGTTCCAGCAGCGTCGTTCAGGGTACACGCCACCGACAGGCACCGTCATTACAATGATGGATCTCCAGGAGTTTTCAGCATTTTCTCCAGAACAAAAAGCAAACTATGTAAATAAATTGATGGCTCATCAGCCTATGCTCTCAAAGGCAGCTTCAACCAATTCAATTACGGAGTACAAAATGCATCTTGACCAGGTTATGACTGAATCAATGCCACCTCCACCAATGCCACAGCCAGCTACAACAATGCCAATGTCAATGCCAGCTACAACAATGCAGACTATGTGATCAAGGTGTTCCACACGCCTTTTTTGCCGCAGTGACGACTCTCGGCTTGAACGGACCGATGATGTGACTCAGGACGTCAATGTCGGAAGGCTCGAGCTTGTATTCGCTACAGGCTGAGTAGTCGCCTTCGAGAAACTGGAGTCGAACGACCGTACTAAGAGCGTCCCTCGACAGTTTGTTTGTACGACGCAGGAGTGTGTCGAGCTTCTTGTGACGCATGCATATGTTTTGGTACTTGGTCCACAGACTTCCTGTCCGCGGCGTCTTGTTCATGGGTCGCATGAGGCGACACGGCTGAATGCATGACGTCATGGTGAACAATGGCATGATGATGTTCCAGTCGTAATTGTCGTAGACACCCACGTCCAGGAGGTCCGCCTCAGACATGAGGTCTGCAATTTGTGAGAGTGTATCCAGGTCACCATTGACGCGGTCAGGGTAGTTTTCCTGGACAATGCTCCACACGTGTCCGTGTTCGTGCGTCGTGTCCCCGATGCGAACATTTTTCCAATCCCCTCGTAAAAGACGATGGACGTACTCTTTCGGTGTTTCAAAATCATCGGGCGCCGAATTTCCGTACGTGTCCAGAACGGCTCGTCTGTGATTGATGCCGGTACACTCATGATAGACTGTATTGGACGTCAGTTTCACGGGGGTCAGCGCGATGACGATCGTCGGACTCTTGGACGAAATGGACCCTTGAATCTCACGGACACCGATGAGGTCCTGAATAGACTCCCATTCGTCGATGACTATCGGCAAAATTGAGTATCGAAGACGATCAAACATGTCCAGGGTGCCCTGACGCGTCTTGAACACTTCAGGGTCCATAAACAGACAATGACCGAGTTTCTGCTTCACGAGTGTTGTTTTCCCAGTCCCCGGCTTTCCGTGGATGCACGTCAAAACACCAGATTGCGCAAAGACTGGATCGTTTATTTCTAACCTCTTCTTAAGAAATCGATCCATGAGCAGCGAATCTGGTGATGACGATGAGTCTCTAACGAGGCAAATCCTTAGCTTAGTCTGGGAAAATAACGCGTTCGTTCCTTACGTTGGTGCGTGGCTTTTGTACAATGTTCTCGTTCTGTGTCTCCTGGTGTACATTGCAATCAGACTTGGTCTGTCATGAGGTTGGGTGGCTTCAGCGCCATCACGTCGTAGAGCGTGTCGACTGATGCCTGCATGAATCCCTGTTCCTCGGACGCGTCGAAAACCTGATCGAAGTTCGCGAAGTACATGGACTCATCCGCCTCGTCGAGGGGAATCATACGCACGACGCGTTCCATGCTGATGGCGAGTGGCATGAGCGGAAGGTTGACGTGGTCGTAGTCCTGCATCTTGTCTGCTGGCGCCGGGAACAGGTTCAAGGGAACGTGCGTCAAGGGTGTGTACGTGTCGCTTGGGATATCACGGAGGGGCGTCACGGTGGATGCAGGCTTCAGTGACACCAGCGGTGGAGAATTGTCATTTACGGTTGGTGCGTCATAGACCACCTCGGACATGGACCCACGCGCCTGGTAGTTGCTCCGGGTCGACCCGAAAATCACCAGCGCCACGAGCACGATGATGAATGTCCATACGATGAACGGTCTGACTTTAAATGGCTTAAGAGCAGCCATAGTTACTTTTGTACAAGAAAATGATTGTGGACACGTTTCAATTCTTTAATGAGCTGGATGTGTTGGAGATGCGACTCAAAAATCTCGACCAGTACGTCGACATTTTTGTGCTCGCAGAGTCTGCGGAGACTCATGCTGGAAACCCAAAGCCTCTGTACTACGACCAAAACAAGGATCGTTTTGCGCCGTGGGCTCACAAGATTCGCCACGTCGTGTGTCCTCCGTGTTCCGGCACGGGACAACAACGGGTTGTTGGACTATGGGACCGCGAGAAGCACCAACGGGAATGTGTTCTTCTGGGTCTCGACGGCGTCCCGGACGATGCGACTGTTATGATTAGCGATGTGGATGAAATTCCAGACATGACCAAGGTGATTCAGCTCGATCCATCCAAGACGTGCAGCATTCACATGTGGATGTTTGAGTTTTCGTTCGATTACATGTTTACTGGTGAACCCTGGTTTGGAACCGTCGTGACCAACGCCAAGGCGTTCCGTCAACTCGGTCCCAATTTTTTCCGGGACAACCGATGGAAGTTTCCACCCTTGACGTACGCTGGGTGGCATTGTAGCTCGTTCGGTGACGCCGGTCATGTGTGGAACAAGCTCCAGAACTACGCACACGCTGCAGACGACAAGCACAAGGGTCAGACTTTTGAACAAATTCAGGAGTATGTATCCAAAGGTGTTCATGCAGATGGTACGATGAAACTCGTTCCGAGACCTAAAGATGTACCGTTGCCTCCTAAAGGACACGATCGTATTTAAGGATATGTCCTTGTCCCACGTGACTCTTCTCGACCACATGGGTGATGACCAGGCGATTGTCGACGCGGCGCGCATCTCAGTCACAGGGGCTTCGAAACAATCAGAGACTCGTGCACTCATTCGCTACCTGATGCGTCACAAACACACGAGTCCGTTTGAGATGGTTGAGTTTAAGTTTCATGTCAAGGTGCCCATCTTCGTTGCGCGCCAATGGCTTCGTCACCGGACGGCATCCGTCAATGAAATTTCAGGTCGGTACTCTGTACTTCCGAGTGAATATTATATCCCTGAAATGTACCATCAACAGTCCCAAACAAATCATCAGGGGTCAGATGATCTCCTGGATGTGAGCGATTTGACACGTCTCAAACAAAAAGCGAGCTGTGATTTGGCGTTCCATACATACGAAGAGTTGATCGCCAAGGGTGTTTCGCGCGAAGAGGCTCGTATTCACCTTCCTCTCGGAACCATGACTGAGTTCATATGGAAGATTGATTTACATAACCTGCTTCATTTTCTTCACCTGCGTATGGATTCTCACGCACAGCCTGAAATTCAAGAGCCTGCGCGTCAGATTTGGAAGTTGATTGAGCCCATCGTACCACTTGCATGTGAGGCGTTCAAGGATTTTGTCATTGATGCTGTGACTCTGACAGGTCCTGAGATTCGCGGTTATGTGATGGGAAAGGGGGAAGTTCGCGAGTACGAAGAAAAGCTCAAGCTATTGTCAGGGTTGATAGACCATCAACGTAGTGTCTAGAACATAAGCCCCAACGAAGGGTCCTGTGTGTAGTTTGAAACCGTCTCACTCAGAGCCCGGAACAACTCGGGTGTACGGTTCGTCTCGTAGCCAAGCGACGTTCTGATGCCGAGTTTCGACGCAGCGAGCACGGCATCCTGGTTCGCCCCGAGGTAGACAAACTTCCACGGCTTGATGTCGACAAGGTCCTTGACGTGTGCAGAAGTGTACGTCCGGGACGAATTCTCATCGCCGTCCGTCAGAATGATAACCATCGCGTCATCGGACAGGTTCATCTTGAGCACCTGTCCCATGGCGTCGAGCAGTGACGTACCACCCCGCGGTACGAATGTGTCCTCGGTCAACACCGGAACATCCTCAATCGGCATCTTTTCATACACCGTCTCAAACTGGTCGTCAAACAGACACAGGGTCATCGTACCACCAAACTGCTTCTGAGCCTCGATGAATGTGTTGAATCCATCGATAGTATCCTTGCAGCAAGACTCCATAGAACCGGAGCGGTCGAGCAGAAACACACGATCCATCTTGAGAATTGAGAGCACTGTCTTTTTATGTTATGGATTGGTCACATTCTCGTGACACGGGTGTACTTTGGAACATGGACATGGTGGTCCATCGCCCCAGATTTACCAATGGCGACGTTTCTGACACCCGGAAACGTGCCTTGGTCCGTCAAAAAGAACTGGGTCATGTACGATTTGTTTTACAAGGTGCCTCATACGTTATGGATTTTGATTCTCATCCCCAAAAAATATAGAAAGGTGTACGCGTTTCACATTCTGTGTGATATTTTGAGCCACACCGGAAAATGGTCCATCGAACCGCTGTATCCGTTGGACCTCACCATTCATGGTATATGGGACCCAGTTGAATGGGCGTGAGTCCAACGGGCTGTGAGTCCAACGGGCTGTGAGTCCAACGGGCTTCGCCCGTTGTCCGTTGTCCGTTGTCCGTTGTCCGTTGTCCGTTCCCGGCGATCAATTTCAAAGGGCACTGCGTGCCCTTGTCCCTTGAGCTTAAAAATAAAATATAACATTTCTCCAGGAGCGCTCGAGCTTCTTGATGACCACACATTACGTACTTGATCTGAACGTAGCCCGAGCAGCGTATAAAACCTGGAACTCTCTGTTCCCCAAGGTTATCCCGTACTATGCCGTTAAGTGCAACCCAGACCCTCTCATCATTCGAGCCTTGGCAGAACTTGGATGCGGATTCGACTGTGCCAGCCCACGAGAAGTTGATGCCGTCCTCCAAGTGGATCCATCCGGACACGAAAGAATCATCTACGCCAACCCCTGCAAACGACCCGACGACATACGGTACGTTGCACGAAAGGAGATTACGAGGACGACGTTTGACTCGATTTGCGAAATTGAAAAAATGGCTCAGAACGCTCCGGATATGGAACTGGTTCTTCGGATCCGCGCCGACGACCCAACCGCAGTATGTACCCTTGGAAATAAATACGGAGCTGGAGAATCCGATTGGTACACTCTCATCGAACGCGCAAGACATCTGGGTCTTGTACTCGTTGGTGTGAGCTTCCACGTCGGATCAGGGGCGCGTTCGACTCGGGCGTACGCAGACGCCATTTATACAGCGGCGCGCGCCATCGACGTGCTCAAAGAGTATGGGTTCGATCCAAAGCTCGTGGATATCGGTGGTGGATTTTCATCCGCCATGGATCTTGAAGAGGCGGCTGAATACATTAACGATGCACTGAAAGAAACCGGGTTGGATCAATACGAGGTTATCGCTGAACCGGGTCGGTTTTTTGCAGAGAATGTAGCGACGCTGTACACACCAGTCATTGGCGTGAAAGAGGGTGCCGTGACCATCGACGAGTCCCTGTACGGTGCATTCAACTGCATTCTGATGGACCACGCCGAGCCCGAGCCCGAGGTGGATGAATCAGCCGAACTCGAAAACGTCACGCTGTTTGGAAGCACGTGCGACGGTGCAGATATAATTGCCCGAAGCATCGCTTTGCCGTGCGGGCTTAAAGTGGGGGACATGTTGACATGGAAACGCATGGGGGCATACACTATGGCGGCGACGACAAACTTCAACGGTATTCCGTTCAATCAACGGGAGATGATTTATCTCAACCCTTAAAGTCCTTTCCACCGAACGTGGAAAGTCCTTCGGACTTGGGTTTAAATCTGAATGTACATGGCACGCAAAAGCCCTGGGTCTTCGTTGGGAATGAGATCTGGACAATCACCTACGAGATTGACTGTCGATGCATCTTGAATCGAGGCAATCTTACGCTCAAAGGACATGATGTTATCGTTTGTTGCGCGAGCAAATTGTTCGGTCGTTGCAAGATCCTTCAGAGCCATGAGATACCCCATCGCGTAATTGGCATGAAGTGATTTGACGACAGGTGAGTCGTCCTGAAGACTTGCAACGGCGTAACGTGCCGTCTGGCGATAAAGAACGCGAATCTGTTTGTAGAGTGGGACACTTCCCGAGTCGTTGGACGTACGAACCACTACAAAAACGAGGACAAGGACGATGACTAAAATAAGCACCACTGCCTCCATTACACTTTACCCAGAAGAAACTTCCGGCTCGCCGTCATCTGAAAAGTCGATGATGAACGCATTTGCTGAATCCTCGCTGCGCCCCTCTGGAATCTCCGTCTCCCACCCCACAAACACCACCATCAATTGGTTCCCGTGACCGTCTAACCACTTATCCTCATCCTCGAACAAATTCCATAGGATACACCGCTGCGGATCATGCTTCGCTTGAATCGTTCCATCCTGGCACACAATGTACGTCTCGTTCCGCACTGGAAAATCTTCGTACTTTGCGCCGTAGTGAGGAGAATTCACGTGAACCATAAGCTCCGCCTTGAACACGAGTCCGGGACGCTTGAGAGTCGTCATTTTGAATTTTTGGGTTTCTTTTTCTGCTTGTCCTGGACAACACGCGTATTTTCTTTTGACTGACGGAGCTCGGTTGCCCGTACCGCCTTTTGAGAGTACACAGAAAAATCGCTCTTTTTGCGAGCCGAGTTTCGCTTACGATCACGAGCAGAATCTTCCATTTTTAATTCCTTTCCACCGCAGGTGGAAAGTCCTCGACGGGTCTGGCAAACAAGTCGCTTCGCGACTTGGTCTTTACTTTGAGACGAGTCCATGCTTTAGATTTGGATACTTAGAATCTTCCTGGAGACCGAGATAGTACCCAGGCTGCTGAATACCGAAAAACCTATAGACGAACATACCGATGAGAATCCAAGCGAGGAGGAAGATCCCCCACGATTGAGCTCCTTTGAGTTTGAGGGCGTACCCTACGAGTCCTGACCCTGCAAAGGCGAGAAGCCAATTCCACAGCGTCAAGTCGAGTACTTTCATTAAGTTATATCAAGTTTTTTCTCCTTTTCCACGGGCACTGCGTGCTCCTTGGACTTTTTACATACCCTTATACTCAGACTTTCCGTACATTCTGGACACGTTCTGCAGACGAGCCAGGATCATGAGCACGATGACGGACAGCAGGGTCGTGAAGATGGCGCTCATCAGGTAGTAGCTGCCGCCGTTCTTGCTGACGTTCACCAGCTGGGAGATGGTCCAGCGGATCACATCCATCCACGCGATGGCGGTCGCGAAGAAGAAACCCGCGGAGACGGAGGGGGCAAAGGTGCCTGCTGCTGTGGATACAATTCCGGACATTTTACTTTATATGGAGAAAAAAGATCGACTGGGTCGTAGACCCGGTCGGGATTCGCGCCCTCCCCGCCGCGCAGCGGTCTGGGATTCCTGAGAATGAAGGGCTTCGCCCTTCGATCATTCAGAGTCAAAAAAGTAGTACCCTGGACCGATGTCAGTGTAAGGCAACGGATCCTCCTCCTCATCATCATCTTCATACTCCTCCTTCTGGAGAATCACAGAGTACTTGACTCTGGGGACCAGCTCATCCTCCGACTCTTCTTCCTCCTCAAAGAGTTCATACATACTCTTCCATTGCTTTATTCACTGCATTCTTCAACGCATCCTCTGCTGGACTCTCTGGTTCCCACGATTCCCATGTATCGGCACACTGGTTCATTTTGATGGCATGTTCGTTATCCGTGCCTTCATAGCGAGTCCACTGTTCCTCCTCTTCGTCCTCCTCTTCCTCTTCCTCTTCCTCTTCGTCTGACTCTTCGTCATAGAGCTCTGGAAACAGGGACCCGATCTGTTTGCCTGTGACTGTCCTGGCAGCGTACATGAGTCCGTAACACATGTCCTTGGAGGTGACACAGTCGCGTCCGGTCGCCTTGGCGTAGTGAGCAGCGAGAACGACGGAAGACTCCATCACTGGCAAAAAGATGTCCATTATCGATTTCTCCATTAATAACAAGTACTTGTTAGCTTTTAAGACTGTGTTAATACGCGTCACCCATTGATAGAGTTATACTTTAGTTGCTGCTATACTTATCCAACTTGCAGATGAATCAGCTGATGTTCGACCGGTCCATGTGATGCCGTCTGGACTCGTCATCACCTGGTTCGATGGCGGACTCGAGTAGCCAACTGCGACGAACTGTGTTCCGGACCATGCCACTGAGTTCCAATTTGTACCTGACGTTCGACCGGTCCATGTGACGCCGTCTGGACTCGTCATCACACTATATGTATTACCCTGTCCAACTGCGACGAATTGTGTTCCGGACCACGCGACTGCGTACCATATCGCAGATGAATCAGCTGATGTTCGACCGGTCCATGTGACGCCGTCTGGACTCGTCATCACGGTGTATGTACCACCCTGACCAACTGCGACAAACTGTGTTCCTGACCGTACCACTGCGTACCAATTTGTACCTGTACCAGCTTCCGTTCGACCGGTCCATGTGACGCCGGTTGGACTGGTCATCACATTGTATGTAACACCACCCACGCCAACTGCGACGAATTGTGTTCCGGACCACGCGACAGAATTCCATGACGCAGATGAATCAGCTGATGTTCGACCGGTCCACGTGACGCCGTCTGGACTCGTCATCACGGTGTATGTACCACCCAAGCCAACTGCGACGAATTGTGTTCCGGACCACACGACAGAATTCCATAGCGTACCTGTACCAGCTGATGTTCGACCGGTCCACGTGACGCCGTCTGGACTCGTCATCACATTGTATGTACCACCCAAGCCAACTGCGACAAACTGTGATCCGGACGATGTTATTGCGTACCAACTTGTACCTGTACCAGCTGCCGTTCGACCGGTCCATGTGACGCCGTTTGGACTGGTCATCACATTGTATGTAACACCACCCAAGCCAACTGCTACGAAAGCCGCCGGTGGTGCCGCATTATACTGTCCAGCTCCATATAGTAATGTAGTACCACCTTCCTGAACTGTATCAAACAGTGACGTCGCCGCACCGTCTGCAATCCGAACGACGTTGTGCGTCACGGCGTAGACCCGAACCTGGCGTGAAAACGCACATGATGACAGTTCGAGTGTGTGCATCTGACGTGTCATTGCCGACATGTTTACCGAACCGGTAGGTTGCGTCGGGTGTTCAGGGTCGAGCGCGAACGTGTACAAGTAAAACGACCGGTCGGGAACACGTGTATGACTTTCGAGCCCCTGGATCGTCCGAAGAAACAGGGGAGTTCCAAACTCGGGACGAATGACGTCGACACCGTTCAATTGGAGACGCAACGAAACGAGTTGTTCAGCGCCGATGTTCTTATAGTTGTAGGCGGCTGATCCGTCCGTCTGGATAACCCAGTAGATTTCCTTGACAGGTCGTGTAAACTCAGTCAGGAATGTCGACTTTGTGACGTTGGCACCTACGGTAAATTGTAGACGCTGAATCGTGTTCGTCAGGTAGTCGATCTTTGCCGTTTTGAAATAGTCACGTTCGGCTTTGGTCACGTACACGTAATCGACAAACAGATTGACCTTGATAGCTGCTGTCCAATTCAGGGTTGAAAACTCACTGCTCGGTCTGAACTTGACCCGAAACACAGGTGCTTTATCGAGTGCACACAGGGGCAAATTGAGTCGAAAAGGCATGCGAATGTAGTACGCCGACAGATTACTCGTCAGACCCTTGCCGAGCAGAGTGGTCAGAACAGGTTGCTTCCCGGCTGTAACCGAAAGGTCATTCATGAGTTCGAGCGATTCGCCGTAGTGACGCTCGAGGAGGTCATTCTCGTATCGGAGTTCGACAAAATCAATCATGCGCGTGCCTGTTGAATCGTCGACTGAAGCTGCGACGTTTGGCCAATCGACCCGGAGGTACATGTTGCCGAGCGCCACGTCACCCACTTTGGCGATCCATATCGAAATGTCATCGCCAAAGTGAACATCTTTTGGGAACTGAAGGCGTGTCACCTGGTGTGAAAACTGAGCTGGGGGACCTGTCGAGGAATCCATTCCCCTTCTACTTTACGAGTTGAAAATAAGTCCGCCGATTCCGCCTTGGATGGCGAGAACATTAAACACTTTAGAGTACACTTGAACTGTTAAATTCGAAGGGGCTGCTGATACCAACGTAACATCTACGTATTGTTCAGCGACACGCGACATGTTCACAGTTCCAGATGGTGCAAGTCGCTCTGGGTCCCATGAAACAGAGTACACACAGACGTTGCTCGACGATGGCATGCTCGTGTGCGATTCGAACGTTCGAATGTATCGTGTCATGATTTGATCGTCATCGACGAGGATCTCGTTATTCAGACGGAATACGACTTGGTTGATAACTCCTGGAGAATCCACCGTGATCCAAAACTCGCGAACCGGTCCGTGTACGTCGAGTCGAAAAGACCCTTTTGTTTGTCCCCGGAGAATCGTAAACTCATTGACTATTGTTTGACCGTACAGGTTTTGTGATCGTAGCGGGTTTGGCTTGTCAAACGTTTCATACTTGATAATCATACTTGATGTGAGTGTTCCCGCCATCGTCAAAGGATTATACTGAATAAAATCTTGATATGTCGCGTTTGGATCAGGCGAGTCATCAACTTCTACAATATAAATATATCTTGAACCTATTACAAATCGAATACCTTGTATTGTAAGTCTATATGTTGGATCTGTATTAGCAACATTTGTAAGGTGAGTAAGAAGTGATATTTTTGGATGAGATCCATCTGAAGCGTTAATTGTTCCACTTGGGCGAAAGTCAAGCCATTCCCAAGAATTCACATTATTAAAAGGTTTTGTTGTATCGTATTTATGAAATGACGTCATTCTTGAAAAATCAGTCACCGGAAAGCTAGCGCTTTGTTGAACAAATTGGGTGAAAAAATACATATATTTACCATCAAAACCAGCAGATTGACTAAATTCAAAATCATTCGCACGAATTAACGTATCTCCTGTGAAATATTCCCACGACGACTGTTGATTAATGGGTTTTGTGATGTCATACCGTGAAAACGTTCCATTTGAACCGCGTACAGAACTTGAACCCATGTACAAGTATCTCCCATCAGATAACATCAAGGAGTTGTACAGTGGGTTTGGGGACAATATAGCAGCGTCTACTTGGCTATACGCGCTCGGTGATGTAAAATTTTGCGTATCCAATCTTGCTATGTATGAAGGTGCTGTTGCAAAATAAATATATCGACCATCGAATATAGGCTTGAAGTAATAATTCGTATTTGTAAGTTCAAGTGTAACATAAATCCCGGGAAAAACATCTTTCACAGATGCCGGTAAACCTGATGGTAATGTAGGATATGAATATGAAGTCGATGTGTTAAAACCCGCAGTTGAATCATATCTTAACCACATGAGATTCGAATGAACTGCAACTCCAGGTATATATACGCCAGTCGTTTTTGTAGCAGTTGAATACGTCAACGTTCCAACAACAGTGACATTTGAACCAACCTGTGTCATTGAAGAAATTACTTTGGTCGTTGGAAGTATAGGTGCACCGGCAACCGTTTCAGTCGAAGCATACGTACCCCAGAATGTTTGTAGAGCTGTTTGGTCACCTGAAGACAATGGAGCTGTTTTATTGTAAAACCGATATGTAACGGTCCATATTTTTGCCGTTCCATCAACTGTACCGCTCACGAAACTCGTATACGTTGACCCAATGATATAATAATTTATTGCATATTGCATGTATACGTAGCGAGCGTCACTGAGTACAGTAGCAATTGTATTATTTCCATCATAGTATGGCGTACTTGGAAATCCAGCAAAAAAACTGTACGTACTCGTCGTCCATGGGGTTGTGCTCTCTGCAAGCACAGTATTTAAATCTGCTTTTTTGAGAAATTCACCTTCTGATCTGTATATGGTTCCGCCGTTTACAGTTATAAACGCACCGTTATAAGAACCTCCCGGTGTCCATTTATAAAATGTTTTTGTATCTTCATTATAAAATCGAAATGAAGCATCAGAATTCAATGGACCCATGATGACGTAATTTTTCCAGCCGATAGCTGACTGTACATTGAAATTATTTGTACCATCAGATGTAATAGCTTGAAGGTTTGATGTCACGTACGAAGCTCCGTCTAAAAACCCATTTGTTGTGATTACATTCGAAGGAAGATTTTCAAATTTTTCATACTCAATGTCGATTCGAACATCTTGATTGTAAAGTGCTTTCATGTTCAATCTGTCGGTGTTGAAGGTTAAACGCGTATAGTATTCTCTCGGTGCATATACAGGTGACGTGTCATTTTTGCCTTCCATAATCGTAAGAGCTGCCTGATTTTCATAGGCGACGCCGAGATCATCCTCGATGATGAGTCTTTCACTCGTGAGTTGATCAATCGTCTGACCACCTATGAGAAGCGTCGCGCTCTTGACGAGCATGCACGCGACTGAATTGACATATGAAAATCCGACTGGAGGGGGTGGTGTGAATCCACGGATCCACCCCGCCTGAGAGAGTGTAAACGGAGGTGTGATGACATTGTTGACAAATCTGTACGCCTTGAACCCCCCTGCTGTCACAAAATCAAACGACCGTGGATCAAACCCCCAAAAAACACCACTTGCGTCATCTGTGAAATAAATATACGCGTACACGCTCGACGTGAACACAAACTTGACAAGTGAAGAGTTGTACGTCACGTCTATGTTGGTTGTTCCTACGAAATTCGTCGTCCATGCACTCTGGAACTGTGTGTTAAAGTATCCGACAAAGTCCCCGGGCTGGATAGTGATGGTTCCACTTGGGTTGTACACGGCACCATTCACCTGGTCTGTGTACAGGGGATACACGTACCCTGGTCCTAAGGGTTGATACAATGCCGGTAAAGTTGAACGAACTGTGAATCGTTTCGAAAAGTCACCTCTTGTTTGGAGTCTACAAGTTGATACATCGCCGTAGTACACTGCAGTTTGATCAAATGGAATTTCGTACGAATATGCCATAAAGTTGTTTGGTTTCTCGTACTTGACCTCAAAGTAGGTTCTGTCTGGATGTTCTGACAACCACTGGTCTTCGTAACCATGTCCAGCCAGCAAAATTTGTGATGCTGACATACTACTTTACCTCAAGAAAACATTCAGCGCGTCTTTCACGTGCGGAAAAAACCCAGTACACTATCAGGAAATGACCAATTTGCAGCTCAAAAAGTTTGATCCGAGCAAGATTGGCGACGACAAGGTGTGCGTATTCATCGGCAAGCGCGGCACAGGCAAGAGCACGCTCGTGACGGACATCATGTACCACAAGCGACACCTGCCCGTCGGTATCGTCATGTCTGGTACTGAGGATGGGAACCACTACTACAAGCAGTTCATCCCTGACCTGTTCATTTACGGCGATTACAAGCGAGACGCCATCGAAAAGGTGCTTGAGCGTCAGAGGCGAATCGTTTCAGGGGGAGGAAAGTCGAGCGCCTTTTTGCTTCTGGACGATTGTATGTACGACAAGGCGTTCATGAAAGACACGTGCATCAGACAATGTTTCATGAACGGGCGTCACTGGAAAATCTTCTTTTTGCTGACGATGCAGTACTGTATGGATCTGACTCCCGACCTGCGCGCCAACGTCGATTACGTGTTTGTGCTCCGTGAGAATGTGATTCAGAACCGCGAGCGCCTGTACAAGGCGTTTTTTGGTGTGTTCCCGACGTTCGACATGTTTTGTCAGGTGATGAACGCCTGTACCGAAAACTACGAGTGTCTTGTCCTCGACAATACGAGCAAATCCAACAAGATTGAGGATTGTGTCTACTATTACAAGGCGCCTATCCGCAAAGGATTCCGGATTGGATCCGAAGCCATGTGGCAATATCATCAGAACAACTACAACCCACGGCACGTCGCAGCACCTCTGGTCACGTCTGGAACACCTGCAGGAAATGCACGGCGTCCGGGAGTTACTATTAAAAAGGTTTGAGTCCAAGGGGGAGACACGAAGTGTCTCTGGTTGCCCGTTCCCTTATGTCACTGCTTCGCGACGGACAACCAGAGACACTTCGTGTCTCCCCTTGTCCTGATTGCGCCCCCGCTCCGTAAAAGATTTCACTGGAAACAGTAGATATGATTATCGAGAATCTCGATTTCAATGGATCGAGCGACATCCTGCAGTACATTCCTCAGGTGGAACCTGAAAAGCCTTCTCAGAATCAGGGGCAAGCTCCGGTCCAGCATCAGAGTTCGTTCGGTCTCCCGGATGAACTTCAGCCGGTGTACCAGACGCGCGCGATTGAACAGCGCGAGTTATTTAAACCCGAAATAAAACCTCCTCAAATAGAAATGGATTTCTCTACAGCAATTTCTGACGTTGTTCCAAGTGCTGATTTCGACATGGGTCCATCGATGGGTGGCGGCGGTCCGTACAAGAACCCACAGAACAACCGAGTCGCTGCGCTGAGCCTGGACAATGCGTCCGCCGGTCCAGTTTCTTCATCCTCTTCAAAGAACCCATTTGGTCTGACTGACGACCAGTTGAACGCAGCGCTCGCGGGCATTGCCGCAGTCGCTGCATTCTCCAAGCCGATTCAGAACAAATTGGCGGATCTCATTCCTAAATTTATGAGCGACACAGGTAACCTGTCAGCGACGGGCATGCTCGCCACCGCATTCATCGCGGCTGTTATTTTTTTCATAATCCACAAATTTGCCAAGCCTCCACCTAAGAAGTAAAAAAGAGATGTTCGAATGATAAATCGCGTTCGGGCTCATTATTCATCCAGTAGACTATACGTTGCTCGAGAGTTTCAAGGCGTTCATTCCAGTCTTTTTCGTTCGCAAGTGTATGATTTCGCCTCCAGCAGCTTGGAACGTTATTATATTTTTAATTAGAATACAGCAAGCCGCCCATGCCATCCTTGATGCGCAGGACGTTATAGTTCATCGCGTAAAAGTAGCGACCGTTGCCACCAGCCAGTGTGCTCAGTGAGACACCAGCGGGTGCGACGATGCGAAACGTATCGATGCGTGAAAAGTTCAGCGTACCAGTCGGCTGAAGCTTTGACGTGTCCAGGCAGTAGGAAATCAGTGCGACGTTAGCCGTCGCGTTGTTGTGGTTGTAGCCGAAAGGTGTGTGGTAATACTGGGGCACATCGACCCACTGGAACATGGAGCGCGTGTCACCAATGTCCACGCCGTTAATCTGCGTCTTGAACTGGTAGTTGATGGCTGGAATGTTCGTGGCACTGAGAGCATACGCCGTCGAATAGTTGTTGGACTGGAACGCGAGGAACTTGATGGGGTGAGCCAGAGCCAGCTCCTGCATGTTGGTGGTCGCGATGGGGATACGGTTCATCTGAGTGATGAGCAGGTCCATGGGCGTGTTGGCAAAGTACTCACGCTCCGCCTGGTCCAGGTACACAAAGTTGGTCCAGGCCTCATACTGGAACGTGGAGTAGGCGGCAGTCGCTGGCAGACCTGTCAGTGCCAGCGTCGTACCCAGGTTCGTGCTCCATGTGATGCGGATCTCGACATCGTGGTACTGGAGAGCCACCAGGGGCAAAGACACGTTCCAGTCCTTGCAGAAGAAAAACTTCAATGGAAGGAACCCATTGGTGACGTTGTTGGGTCCTGATGCGTTGTTGTTGAGGAAACGCTGGGAGAAGTTTTGGGCACCAGTCACCGCCTCGACGTTAGACATCCAGGTGATATCCTGAGTGTCGACAATCTGACCGCCAATGAGCAGCTCGATCTTGTCAATGACGTTGGTCCAGTTGATGCCTGGGATCAGAGCACCAGTCGAATCCTTTGCGATGAGGTACATGTAGTTGATGAGGTCACCCTTCTTCTCCAGACGGATCGTGGAGATGTTGCCAGCCGAGGGGTTACCCTGGATCAGCTGGCGTTCGGGTGAGTTGGCGTAGTGGGTATAACGTTTGTAGCTGGAACGATAGAAAGAAACCTCTGGCTTACCAGTCAACCAAGCGTCCTGAGCACCGGTTGCGACAAGCTGAACGATACCACCAGACATTTACAATGACGTGAGAAAAAAGATCATCGTGAAGCGAGACTCAATCCTGAATCATGATACCACAATACTCGAGTGACCCTTCGATGGGTGTATAAATACCGAGCGTTTTACACAGCGCCTTGAGGTCTTTGAATGACGCCCAGAATTCAGGAGAGTGGTCATACTCGTCAACTGTGACGTGAGCCAGCTCGTGGATGAGCACATTCATTGCCGAGTTTATATCATCCTTGTCCAGGCAGATGTAAATCTCATACCCTTTATTGACGTTGTAGCCTATGGTGCCTCGATTCATCCGGGACCCGTGGATTCCAGTGATGATACACCGTTTCCTGAGGCGAGCGAATCGAGGGTCAACCACATCTGTACTCTTGAGGTGATTCAAAAGTACGTCGTAACGCTGACGAAGATCCTTCATGAGCGGCTCTTCGTGGCGACTGCTCCACACGGCAACCACGAGGGTCATGACGAGAAGTCCCGTCTGTATGATCCCGGATGCCATCCTACTATTCTATACGTAGAAAAACAAACTGTGCATAAATATCGGTGACGAGTCCCGTCTTTACTGGAGTGATAGGTCCCCATGCGATGCATCGAAACTCGGGGTCGAGCGCCTGACGAAGGACGGTGCCGTCGAGGAGGGGTTCGTACTTGGGTCCGTCTGCGTAAAATGGACCATCCGTCAGACTCATCAGCACCTTGTCGCCGTGAATCTCAAACATATTTCCGAGTGCATCTGGGCTTTTGGTATCTTCGATGAGACCCTTCTCAGGTGTAATGCCGATGAGGAGTCCACCTGGCTTGACAGCCACCTTGATCGCCTTGATACTATGTTCAAAATGATCGCCGATAATGTACTGGATGGAAAAGTTGTAACATACCGTGTCAAAAGGACCTGCAAACGCCGCCTGACGAATATCCCCCTGACCCAAAAACCAGACTCCGAGCCCAATGTCAAGTGCCCGCTCCTCCGCCTCTTGGAGAGATTTTTCGTCTGGATCGATGGCGGCGACACGAGCACGAACAGCCTTCCATTTGTGCCAATCACCGCCGCGACCACATCCACAATCGAGAATGTATGAATCAGGGCGGACCCATTGATTGATGAGGTCACGCTTCGCCTGATTGTGCTGTTTGCGGAGTTGATCCATATCACTTAAAAGAGTGGCGCTTTGTAGTTTTAAATGGGTTCTCTCGAGCAGGATTTCTTGACGGTTCCAGGACAGGTTTTTGCATTGATTTCTATCGTTGGTCCGGATATGCCCCAGAAGAATGATCAGCTGGGTCTGAAGATCCGTGGGTGCTTCTCCACCAAGGATGAGGCGGAGAGCCATGCCAAGCGTCTGCAGCGCGAGGATGCGCTCGTAGACATTTACGTCGTCGACATGTACAAGTGGCTGCTGATCCCACCAGATCGTCTCCAGATTGACAACGTCCACTATCAGAACGAGAAGCTGGAGGAGATTATGACCAAGTACCGCGACAACCAGCGTCAGGCTGCGGCTATGTTTGAGAAGCGTAAGCGTGACATGCTTGCCAAGCCCCTTGAGGGATCGGACACGCCCTTCATCGAGCCCGGTGATGAGAACTCCAAGTACTACTCCAAGCCAGACGTACCACCCATTCCTCACCCAGCTGAGCTCATCGAGGATCTGAAAAAGGAGTTTCCAGACAAGGAGATGCCTGAGCTGGTGAAGATTGCCGATGACCGTATCGCTGAGGAGATTGAGCGTCGTCGCGTCCAGCAGGAGGAAGACCGCGCCAAGGCTCCAGCTGTTCAGATTGATGCCGGTCCAGCACCAGAGCCTACCGGTGCAGGCAGTGTGGCGGCAGGGCTACTGGGTTGAGTTCAACGCTCCCGTTGTCCGCCTCCTCCTTGGAAAAAAACATAAACAAATATCAGGATGAAGGTGCACTGGTCACTATGGGTAGCGCTTGTCGTACTCGTTTTGCTTCTGGTGATTCTTTCAGCACGCAGAGAGGGGTATGCTCCTCCGCGTGATGAAAATACGCAGCCCCCGTATACGGAAGATGTTGGCAACACAGTGACGACGTCAAACAACCTCCCATATGTTGATTCTACCAGCAATGTCGTTCGTGTTGACAATCAGACTGACGTATATAAAGACATGGCGGGTCTGGATTATCAAATTCAGGCGGGAAATCCTATTTTAAACTTTATTCAGGGCGATCCTTCATCAAACGTGATGTACGGTGATTTCGTAGCACACGAGTCTGATGGAGGGTCGGCAAGAATGTACGCCTATGGGTTCGAAAGCAACGTTTCAACTGAAGGCGACATGCTTCCTCCAGTACCTACCGTATCATCCAACGTCGCAGCCGTCGTTGGAGTCGATATCAAAGGCAGTCCAATCATGCCCGCCGTTGGCGTCGATCTCAAAGGCAGTCAATTTGCGTCCGATTCAGGTCAGTATATACCAACTCTGACATCTCCGACGACTCCCTTTTTGGGTGAACAACCTGGAATTAGTGCTTGAGAATCACCGGCGTCAATGACTTCCCCAACAACAACCCAATGAAGAATGCAGCGAATATAAGAATTATAGTCTCTTTTGAAATTTTATCAAGAATATCAGTTGACTGAATCTGAGAGCGGAAAACACGGGCGCCGGGATCATAATACGAGCGTG